>Ga0209149_1002732_pt1 | contig 10120 bp, 5 predicted proteins | sample WorMetTyACAVOLI2_FD_187423 | JGI IMG/M metagenome (GOLD analysis project Ga0209149, IMG submission 187423) | Marine gutless worms symbiont microbial communities from Max Planck institute for Marine Microbiology, Germany - Olavius algarvensis... ... | reverse complement strand
AGGTAATAATAACACAGATAACAATCAGCACACTACAGTAGTATAGTATAGTAGAGTTTAACGTCCCACTCGACACATTAGGCCTATAGGTCATTTCAGAGACAGTTTTACGGGTCACATGACCCAACCAACAGTGTCATAGCACTGAAGGACGATGGTTAGTCAACCACATCAAGGGCCAATCCCACTAGGCTCAGCTCACTAAAAGATAAAGAGAAGGATGTATGCATCAGCACACTACATCAAACATTGTTGATTACAGTGATGAATGAAGAGCCGCCTACAAACTACTGCTCAACAAGTAGCTACATCCAGCACCACGTTCGGCGGCGTACACTGACGTGAAGTTCATCACATGCACAACTTTCAGTGAACACGCTTTCAGCGATGCCGGCCCGGCTGCATGGAACTCACTTCCCGCCCACATGTGTTCTGTTAGTAACAGGTGCCCCATAAATGCCCTAATGATGATGATGATGATGCTAATAAGACGCCTACTCTGACACGCTATAAATCTGCATTACACGCCTCAATAACAGCGAAACCAGACGACACAAACTGCTACTAATTGTTGAGTTAATATCGACGGACCGAACTTATCATGCTTCTCAATTTATTTCTAGTTGGTTTTTTTCTTTAATTTTTCTGTTTGTTCCGTGTGGTGGACTAAGCTGGCTACACGTCAGCTTTTTGATGCACATTAAATACACACTATCGTATCATATCATATCGTTTTCAACTGCTGCTGAGTGGAGACGTGGCTAGCGATTAACCATAGTTATGCTCTGACGAACTGTACGTCACTTGTGAAAAATCCGATCCAGCAGATATCAGGATCTAGTCGGATTTTCAATGTAGGATATTGGACTCAAAGTTTTACTAAGAGAGCTTTTGGAGACTACAGATCTACCCAGGGAAAACTTGCCACTAAAAAATGACCGTGTTTGTGACATCAGAATCAAAATCATTATCCATCCATCCATCACCATCACCATCATATCTTACCGGCAGCCTGAAGTGTGACTGGACCTTCCTCAGCGCGACGTCGACAGGCAAACCAGTTACATCTATGCTGCTCACGAGATGCCTAGATCACACATACACACACCCATGCAGTGCACCGAGGTTAGCTGGTCCCCCTTGGTTTTCAGTTCCAACCCTACATATCTGTCAATCAAAACAAAAATGATTAAACTTACAAAAACGATATTATAATAAAATAACACGAAACGCATCACTTACTCTAACACTTGTACATTGAACAGACTGCGGCGCCTGCTGACGTATTCACCGACTGACTTCTTGCTCAGTCCTTTCCTCGACCTGAGGAACTGCGCAACATCCGCAGTCTTCTGAGCCAAAAAACGCATGTCCACGAGGTACAGGAGCCCCACCTCGGGATTGCTGGCATACACAAATACAACAGACTATGTGAAAGCATTGTTATTTTAGTTCTCCAACTCTTTTCACAGCAGCAAACTACATGAATCACAGATGTAGTGGCCAGACTTGTGTGAAACGCTCAAGTAGCAAGTACAACTACAAGTACAAGTCTGATAATTTATGTGATCTGCATTAAGCTCGGACATAACCGAAACACCTAACTACAAACAATCAATCCGGAAGCAAGTCAAATTTTTTTTTAAACGTGCACATCAAAAATTTTTCTTTGCAACAAGTACTTGATCACTGTGACAAGTACAAGTACAAAAGTCCATTTGTTGTGGAAGGCAGTAGACACAAGACGAAAATGCAGACAGCAAAATAGACATGAAAAGTGGTAAAAGGTAAAGGAAGTGGATTTATATAGTGCCTTTATTGTAGTACCTCACACTCAAGGCGCTCAGGTATGGATCACACAGTGTTACCTGCAAGTTACACCGTACCTGCCTCTAGGTACTAGGTACGTTGAACCTAGCTTCATGCCGCACTGCAGAGTGCTGCCACCGAGGTGGTTTACCCGTCCAAAGACGGTCACCAACGTAGGCACTAACTGAGCCTAGCATAGAGAAACTACGTTCATCAGCCGGAAAATGTTACCACTACAGTTTATGGTGCTGTCATCACACGACAGAGCCATTGCTAGAGTTCACCCGGTTCATCTGATGAATGTAGAATGGCGCCAAGCGGCCACTGACCCAAGACCAAGTCAGACAATTTAGGCTGTGAGTCTGCCTGTACAGGCTGCCAGAGTCTACACCCACCATTGCCATTTATTATTATTACTCAGCCCAAAAGCTGATAGTCATTTTACCATCTCAGAAAGGCTGATGAGATATAGTTGGCTTGTTACATACCGATATGGTTTACCCGCCCACAGACGGTCACCCATCCCGGTACTAACCGGGTCTGACGTAGCACAATAACATTGGTTGAGGCCAACGCGTCACCAGCCAAACCGCCAAAGTAAAGGCAGCCGAGACCTGGGTTAATCACTAAGTCTGCTGCAGACTGACTGCCTGCCAAGAGACTCTAGTCTAAAAGCTCGTTTCGAGTACGTGACTACCTTTAACTCTTATAACTGCCATTACGCCATTAAGAAAATACACACTCACTCACTCACTATAACTGAGATGCAGTTACGTCAATAATACAAATGAAGACAGAAAATGAGGAACTTGCACGAAAACAGCCTAATGCAGGAAACACTAGAGATAATATATGGTACAATTATTGTTTATTATGAGATCTACACAGACTACAAGAAAACAAGAACTTAGCTATCGCAAACAGATCGCGCGTCAGCTGCGCACACAATAAGTTGAGGGCATCTATAGGCATAAATATTACACTGCGACCTTGAAATCTAGGTTAAGGGTCACTCAACATCACTGGAAATGGAACCACTGGATAGATCATACACGACTTACTTACTATTAGTCGCGTTATTTAATGTTGAATATTATTGTGACCTTGAAATGTGGGTAAGAGGTCACTCAAGGTCATTGAAAGTGGTACCATTTGAATTTTGAAAGCATGGGTATGGTTTCCTATTTGCCTTCCATAGTAACTATGGCCGTATCTTTAGCTATTTTGGAGATATTCAGCGTCAAAGAATGGCCCGACCTTGAAATCTTGTGTTTGGGGTCATTCAAGGTCATTGAGAATGGCGCGGTTCGACAGACCACGCATGACTTTTTACTAGTCCGCCATTGTAACTATAGCTCTATCTTGTACCATTTCCGAGTTATATGATGTTCAATATCGTGACCTTGAAATCTGGCTTAGAGGTCACTCAAGGTCACTGCAACTGGTGCTATTCAAAAGCTTCAGTGCACTTTCCTATTCGCCTTCCATAGTAACTATGGTGCTATCTTGTATCGTTTGCGAGATATAGCGACTTATTGGTAGAAAATCGCGAACCCACCTGTATTTAGCGCCCCCGCAGTGGGTAACCCCGTCAGAATTTTGTGAAGATGTTTGATGCTGATAAAACTAGAATGATTAGGCTACCGTACGGTAAACAAACTATGACAATATGTTAAGCTGTTCTCATCTAATACCGGAACGTGACATACAGACAGACAGACAGACAGACAGACAGACGGACAGAACTGCTATATCAATATCGCGCTTCAGTGTGCTGACGCGCGATAAAAATGAAAAAAAAACAGAGTGGGCAGATTTACTGCTAAATGCAAGTATGGTGTACCTGTTGAACAGATTTAAACCAACACGGTAGGCACGTTTCCTCTCAGCCTTCGTCTCCGTAGCTGATGACAAACTGTACCCACTACATATCGGCTGCGTCAGCTGGCCACGACCAGCTGTGGCTGTGTTAACTGCTGAAGACAGCGAGTTACCCAGCCTCTGATCTGGCGGCAAACGTTGCGCTGCCACTATGTCGATTGGCATGCTAACTGAACGCGTCTTCTGACTGCAGTGTTTCAATAGATCTTTGTTTAGTAACGAAATTTCACCGGAAGTTCGAGGTCGCGAGCAGTGTGCCGTCTGATTGGAGATCACCTCGGCTCCTTTATCTTCGTGGAAACGATGCCTGGAAACTCCAACTGGATTTTTTGCAGCGGACTCCAGCTCTACGGAGTTATACATCAGCCGATACGACATCAAATCGACGTCAGTGCACTCGCACATACGTGCAGAACGGTCAATTGCTGTATCCACCGAGGCTGACGATGTAATTCGGCCAACCGGTGTCGTAGCTGTGGCAGAGACTGAGGTTGAAGACGAACCGTGTGATTCGTCTTCTCTATTTCCACCTTTATCAGCGTGTAAACAGCTGCCACTGGCGGCTCGAAGTGGCATTCTGAAGACTTGTTGTACGTTTTCATATTCGTGATCTTGGACGTTGACCTTGAAGTCTTTAGTTACCTCTAACGACCTTGGACGAATGGAGTTAGCCAAGCGCTGCTGATCACTGGTTCTGCAAAGTGGTAGGTTGTTGGAAGAAAGCATTGCCTGATACTGCAATTTCCCTCTGGAGTCGAGATCTCTTCCTGTTCGACCCAACTCCCAGATCTTATCCAATGCCGACAATCTACTGCTCACATCGGAGGCTGTACACCTGCATAGTTTCGTACTGCACTGTGCATCAGCTGACCCCAAGTCACTGTTACGTTGTGTTTCTGTGAGTTTAACATCAGATGCCAATGGAAAGACTTCAGACTTTTCTTGCGTAGCTGGAAACTTAATTTCAGCATTCATCTGCTGTTTCTTGTGTTGCACGTGTTCTTCATTAACACCACATTCATGGCTAAAATCAAAACAATTCAGTATATAAAAAGGTTCGATTAAAATTATTAGTTACTAACACTAATACTGTAACTGGCTTAATGCCTAATGCCCATGACACATGTCCTATTTGTTACTATGAATTGGTAATACAATGGGTGTCTTTAAGTTTCCGCTGAAACCAAAGTTTCAAACTTAATCTGAACGCTAAATTCGGTTTTAAACCAATGCTGAGATTAACTTCGGTTTTAAACCAGGTTTTTGTAACCATGGTAATAAAGCAGTGACGACCATAGACAATAGAATATTAAATTTTCTAGACAGTATACTGATTGGGATTTTCCATTGGGAAAAATTTTCATTTAATGTTTAATGTAATGAACATTTAATGTTCTCAATTTTCACGGGCATAAAAATTAAACACGTTTATTTTCGGCAATATTTCGCCTGCTTGTGCGACAAGTGATCAACTTTTTCGCTTAGACACGGAACATGCATTAAATTTGCTGCACGTCTCCGGCAATTAGCATCGCCGGCAACGTAAATATTTACATTTGCCGCCATCTTAGTCTGAACGTAAGCGAAAAGTTAAAGTGAGTTTGGTTTAAAACCAAAATTAAGAACTAGAGTTTTAGCAGAGTTGCCTATCTAACTGCATTCGGTAAGTTCGGTTTAAAACCGGATTGTTTGTTCAGATTAAGTGTTTGGTTTAGAACCAAAGTTACGTCTCAAGTTACTTCTTAACTTCGGTTTTAGCGGAACTTCTTGGGTTTAAACCAAGTACAAAACTGAACTTCGTCACCACTAAGTTTGGTTTAAAACAAAAGTTAAGAAGTAAGTTTTAGCGAAACTTAGTCACCCAGTATGTCATAAAAAAACCGGACCGCTACGATTAATATGACATAACTTCACCAGTTCACAAAATTTACTAATTATTTTTGGTAGGAATAGACCGTATTCAATTCTCAATAGACTGCGTTAACAGTTTTTAAATTGGCTTAGAACCAGCTGCGCAGTTTCCACAAAAACAGTAGTGAGTTGATGATCTGTGTCTCAAAGAAATATGACTTAAATGGTACAGATTTTACAATGAAAGTTAAAGCACTCAATTTCACTAAATTTGCAGTTTAGAGTAAAACTGTATACATACCATGCTGCACATGTAAGGCACTCACATTTGTCAGCACGGCTGTCACACAACATATCAATGAACACCACAGGCACTAACTAACTGTCAACCAGTCGACATGCATTGCCATGGCATCCCACTTGTAGCACGCTTCACCTCGGCTCAGATAAATTAAATTCTAGCTGTTAAAACCTCTACAAATGTACACAAAAAAACATGATGCTTTCTACATTTGATAGTTTCTGTAGCAGACTAAAAACTGAACTGTATAACCGAGCGTATGGTGGAGACACAGCACCCTCGTGATAGGCTTCTATAAGAGGGAGCAGACACAAATGCCCTCATTCAGTCATTCATACATCATCAAGCAGTCAGCAATAATAACACGATAAGTATGCAGTCAGTTTCTGTTAGACCAGGCTATTTGCTGGGCTGTCAGGTCAAGCGGGGTTGTCCCACTCCTTTCCTTCATCCACCTGTGTTACTTATCCTACATTGAAACCTTGTTGCCTTCACTACCCGAACCCGATCCACGTTTTCCCGCTGTTTTTTTACGAAGCAACATGACCAACAAAACTAAAACCATCACAACGTGTGATGACTGTTTAAGTCTGATATTATCTACAGACAGGTTTCCTCATGCAAATGTACGTACAATAACAATTTAATACATAAAAACAATTGTACACATTACAATTACACAAAGAATGACGTCAGCTAGCTTATGCATACATGCTATAGTATGTGGCATAATGTGACGGATTTCGAATCCGATGGATTCCGTCACTTTTTCATAAATCCGAATCTGTCGGATTTGCAGACGCGTTTTCTAATGGATTCGGATTTGATTTTCGTTTTGAATTGTAGAAAGATCAACTGCTGTCTGCTGACAGTCTGACACTGATCGTTAAAATAAAACGTGTGTGCAAACTTTACAATATCGTAGTCTTTCGTACAAATCTGCTGCAAAGTAAAACAAAAAATATTAATTTTTAAAGTTAACTAAGGTATTAGATTGTACTTTGATCGTGCACCAACAAATCTCCATCCGAATTCGATTGATTTTGATCTATAAAATCCGCATCCAACAGAAGCGGATTTCAGCTGGCTCTGTCACATCCCTAGTGCCATGTGATAAACCCAAACTGTCTAACACTAAACCTAATCCTAACCAAAACCTTAATGCTAACCCTAACCCTGACATTAACATTAAACTTAACCAGTCATGGATGTGCATATACAGAACATGCACATGGTAATCAGACAGGTTAAATATTCTTGAACCTTCTCATAGGTTTTCTTTTTTATTCACTTGGTTATATTTGTGCAGTAGTGACAACAAATACCCCTGATAGCTTCTTACACAATATCCAGCCTAAAAATGGCGATAAAAATCGAACTACTGGGCCGTAGGACTATAAGGCCTCAAATGCTTGTTGAGGGTGCCACTGCAGTATAAACTACTTGCTATAAAGAGAAAGCTTGCTTTAAGCCTTCATGTGCTCGTGTGGAAGTGCATCCACGGTCGTGCCACGGCGTACTTGAGTGATCTCTGTCGTCCGCTTGCTGGCATCCCGGGTCGTCGCCAGCTGCGCTCGTCGTCATCGAGTGACCTACTGGTGCCGCGGTCTCGGACAGCCACTGAAGGTCAACGGGCTTTCGCCATCTACGGACCAGCGCTCTGGAACCGCCTTCCAGCGTCTCTGCGGTCGCCAGAGCTATCACTGTTCACGTTTCGGCGAAACCTAAAGACATATCTGATGGGCGGAAGATAACCGCTGTCGCCAGCCAGCGCCGTTGTGACATTGCGTGACTCTGGCGCTGTTTATAAATGTAGTGATTATTATTATTATTATTAAAAGTTTTCCAAATGCTGATATTTATATGTTCTGATTATATGCTACATTATGGGATCTGGCCTTTTCATCTTTGTTGCTGAGCTTTAGATAATTTGGGCCGTTGTGGCCATTGTAGATGTTGCGGTCATTGCGGTGTTTCTAGACACCCAGTAATTTAAGTGGAGTAGGTCCCATTCGGTACATGTCGTTTTCAGTACAATCCAATTTCAGTAGTTTTTTGGTACGTCTTTTTCGGTACAGAACATCCACTTTGGTACAAGGTCCAATTCAGTACATAGCAAGATCCATTTCGGTACATATCATTTTCGGTACATGGTCCAATTTGGTACATGTTCATTTTGGTACATCCAATTTTGGGTATATTTTTTCCCACAATGTAATTTATCAATGATGTATGTCAAAAAGTTATTTGTTACCAGTACGCTAACGTCGTCTCATTATATAAAATACAGGTATGATTTTACCGTTATTAATGTATGTGTGCTACAATTGCATTCACATATGTTACGACGTTGCAATCCTTATGTTCACCGCTGAGTTACTAAGGCTTACAAGAATTTAACGCTATGGCAATAACGAGCCTACGATGTTGCGCAAAAGCATATTGTAAGTGCATTCACATTATGACGTTGTATTTATCATAAACCGTAACGGCAGGCCCATTCAAATACTAATGTTATTGTGCAATACTTATGTTCAACTTGGCCAATGACGACGAAGCGAGCCGTCGCTGTTGTTGTGGCTTTGCTGGGCGTTTTAGGCCTTTCCTCAGATCCTCTCTAGGCTATTCATACAGGCCACACTTCATGTCGCAGTCGTGCTGTTTGCGTCTCGTTGATGTCGACAAAATCGTTTGAGCAGACATCCCTGAAGTTATCTCTCGTACTTTTCCGATGCAGACTAGGGCCTGGCGTACGATGCGTAATGTTGACTCGGTCGTCATGAAGGCCTACAAGTGTTGTATCGGTAATTAAACTCAGTTGTCGTCAATCAAAGCTTTCATGTACACGATGTTTCAACAGTGGCATAACCGTGTAACTGAGCAGTGTTTTTGATTCCAGGCCTTTTCGTTCCTCTGCACTTTCGTTCCCGGGAGCGAAAAGTCCACAGAGAGAACTTTCGCTCCCGTGGAACTTTCGTTCCGTGGAACTTTCGTTCCTCTGGAGCGAACGTTCCAAGAACTTTCACTCCTATGAAACTGTCATTCCATGAGAACGAATATTCCAAGAACTTACGCTCCAAATGTCCTAAAACACGACCTACGTGCATTAATCACCAACCGTAAATAATTTTCAGCAACTGATTTGTCGGCAATGCAGTGCTGGCACAAAGGCGTTAAGTATCGGTAATTACCGATCAACCATTGCTTCACGTGTAATAACTAGCCGCATGCACCGGTTTATGACCTTCTCTGCCGTCAGTGTAGGCCTATCATAAAGGTACCTATAGTTATCGCTAATTAACGTTGCTTCACAAGACGATCGCATGCGAGTCGCCGTAATAACCGCCTGTTATTCACAACAATGAGTCGGATACGGCAAGACACTGCAGCAATTGATGTTGGTTGGTTGGACTTTTATGCGAACACTAACATCTGTATGAAATATTAATGAAGCTTAGCGGTGAACCGCGACTGCTTACCACAACTTTTTAAAGTACGGGAGCGAAAGTTCCACAGGAGCGAAAGTGAAAGAGCACAAAAGTTGTTTGTGGAGCGAAGGTTCCACGGGTGCAAAATTTCCATAGAGCGAAAGTTTTACTTCTTGTAACATTCGCTCCTGAGGAGCAAAATTTCCAGGGGTGCGAAAGTTCCATGGAACGAAAGTTCTTGGACTTTTTGCTCCTCGGGAACGAATGTTCCAGGGGAGCGAAAGTTCTCTCTAAGGACTTTTCGCTCCCGGTAACGAAAGTGCTGAGAAACGAAAAGGCCAGATGCCGTGTTTTTTACCCTTGTTTTCATTATTCAATTGTTGTGCGATGTGGTTAAATTGCGTTGAAAGCATTCTAATCACATACGGTCCTAACGTCTCAATACAATAAATGCTAATAGTACGATGATGTACCGAACTAGATATACCAACATGTACATATACCGAAACTGACATTTTATGTATTGAAATTGCTCGCTATGATGTCCCGAAATTGTTGAAACGAAGCAAAGATGTGCAATGGGCATAGGCACATGCCTCTATGCCCAGCTTGTGCAAACGAAAAATAAGCAGTGCAAGAGTGCAATTATAATACAATAGTATCATCCGCATTCATCTGACTTCTGTTCCCGACCCCGGTTAACTCAGCCTTATAATCATATAATATATCCTGGTGTTGCCAAAATTTATCTAGTCTTCTTTTGAAAGTGTCTGTTGTATCTGCGAATATTACTGTTTCTGGCAAGCTGTTCCATACATTTACAATTCTGGGTGCAAAAGAAAATTTTCTT
>Ga0209149_1002731_pt1 | contig 10120 bp, 7 predicted proteins | sample WorMetTyACAVOLI2_FD_187423 | JGI IMG/M metagenome (GOLD analysis project Ga0209149, IMG submission 187423) | Marine gutless worms symbiont microbial communities from Max Planck institute for Marine Microbiology, Germany - Olavius algarvensis... ... | reverse complement strand
ACAGGTTAGGTCTTGAGATGGCCGTTGTCTCCATGTTACGTGTATTCAAGTGTCGTATATACTGAGAGACAGGTTAGGTCTTGAGGTAGCTATTTTTTCCATGTTACGTGTATTCAAGTGTTGTATGTACTGAGAGACAGGTTAGGTCTTGAGGTAACTATTGTCTCCATGTTACGAGTATTCAAGTGTTGTATACACTGAGAGGCAGGTTAGGTCTTGGGGTGGCTGTTGTCTCCATGTTACATGTATTCAAGTGTTGTTTATACTGAGAGGCAGGTTAGGTTAGGTTAGGTTGACGGTGATTGGGTAAGAAGATGTTTGGCTTATGAGGTAGAAATTATGCGTTCGACTTAGAGGTAGTTCTGAGAAGACTTGGAAGGAAGTTGTTGACAGTGACTTCAAGTATTTACATTTGCATGCATGTGATGCACTAGACTGTAGCAAATGGAGAAACTGATAAGCGGTAAACAGTCTCATAGTGATGGTGAGAGTAGAGACAGCGGGTGATGTGTATTTTCGACTGATCTGGTGCTGGCTCACTTGGGTTGACCTGGAATTAGAAGGCTGTTTAACGAGTTTGTTTTCGTCATTTGTATGTAGGTAATCCGTGGCCGTGTTAAGGAGCTGGTGATACCGCGCTACAGGCTCGTTTGCGTCGTTCACATCGGCCAGTTTGGAGACCACGACATGCGCATCGCCAGCCGATGTCTCTGGGATTCATCCTGCGACACTTTCGTTTCATGCGAGTTCAACAACAAATCTTTGTTCGCTGTCTGCGTTGTCTATGCTGTTTACGTGGACTAATTCTGGTGCTAATCTTCGTTGTACTCGTCGGCTTTTTGCTGCTTTCTACAGTATATGTGACGTTGTAGTGCTTGCTGTAAACTTTACGTATGTCTTATTGAATTAAACAAGTATGGCGCGTTTATTGGCACCACGAATAAGCGCCCGCTGCCAGGCCGGCATAAATTTCACGGGGGGGGAGTTTTTCACAGGGGACGAAACGCCTGTGACATCCTTGTGCAGTAAGCTACGCGTTGGCGACAGACGAACAAACAAACAAACGAACAAACAGATAAATACTGCCTTTTGTGGCGGGGGCGTCTTGTGCCAAAAACTTAACACATACTTTTTGTAAACCGTATACGCTAGTTTTGGTGCTGTATAGGCCTATTTTCCGCTGCCTAATTTCGTCCGTTATGTACTATGTGTTAGACTTGGTATAAATTCATAATGCTTTGTAGCGATTCTTGCTCTTTGGTATTTGTATTGTATATTTATATACAGGTTGCGACAAAAACGTGAACACGTTTATGTAATCACGTAGTGAATTACATGTCAGAACGATGTAGCTTGTTTGTTGTATTAGTTAATTTGTACTCATTTAATATAATTTATTATTTTAACATCTTAACAATAGCTTTTAGTGTGCATCGTTTGCAGGCTGCAATGACTGTTATTTTTCAGTTTTATGATCATCATCATCATCATCATCTTTATTAGAAGTTTACAAACCGCAACTAATTACAAAAATAGATCAGTCAATAAATGCGTTTGTACAACATTCTGAGAATGTAATCGCTCTCAGTTAATGAACTGGTCTTTACAACAAACAAGTGTTCTGTTATGAGATCTTTGTCTTAGATTATATGTTCTTGTATTTGCAGTAGGTAAAGTAAACCTACATATTCATTTGGTTATGTCCTGTATAATAAAACTCATAATCAACTCGTAGTAGTGAAATGTCAGTGTGACTCATTTTAATCAGGTCAGGTCAAGAGGTCATTGGCATCAGTGGCTTAAATAGCCTCTTTCTGGCATGGTATACGGAGATGTAATGTAAGTTTGACAATTTATAGGACGCAGTAAGCGGCACGAACTACTTCTAGAGCGCCTAACATAGTCAATGTACACGTAGTCACAAGCTCTGCAGGCTGGAAAAAGACAGTTGAAAGAGGTAGGATTTCAATGAGGTAGGAGATAATCTGCCTTCAGAACTTTAACAAGAAAAATGATGGTGAATGTATATACATACACCAAGTTTCGCATTAATATCCACAATGTGACAATATTTGGTTGAAAATCGCAATTTTTTCTCCAGTTAGGGGTCCACGTCGGAATATTGCTATAACGTTTGTTATGGAAAAACTAGAATGGTGTGGCTACCCGACGGTGAAAAAATAGAAGATATGTTTACTCGTGTTGATAGAATGCACGCGACACACGGACACCGCACGACGGCATGGGCTCGAACTTTCAAAATACCGTCGCTATCGAGTAACTTGTGTAATTATAGTTTATAACAAATTTATCCAGTTTGGCACCAAAAAATACCAATAGTAACATTGCCGTCTAGTACGTTCGAAAGCTGGGTGTAGGCTACACGCTATACACTGCAGTACACTTAAGTAAGCTAATATATTAGAGAAAGACTACATTTTAAAATAGAGCAACGCTCGCAGGAGACAGTTCAGCGCTGTCGGTCGTCGAAGGTCGACCCGGCGCCACCACTTCGCGACCGCCTCGACTGCGTGCCGACACCGGCGCTCGCCGACGACCTGGTCTTGAAGCCGTCTTTCCACTCGAGCTGCTTGTACTTGGTCGCATCCGTCGTGCTCCTCGGGTGACTGAGACGAGGGTCATTTCTTTCCACGTCCGTCTGCGTACACGTACAAGGTGGCCCAAAAAGTCTTGTCACTTTGATTGCTCACATCTTAAAAGCCCGACATGATTCGTGTGATTTTCTGACCGAGAGAAAAACTAAATTAGTAAATAACTAAATATATAAGCAAGGAGGCTGATGTAGTTAGGCCAAATAGAAATCGTCCAAATTGTTGTTCAACGTTTTAAAGATGTGAGCAATCAAAACAATTGCCTCACTTTTTGGGCCACTTTTCTTCGCTTCTTCTTTTGGCTCCGAGGCGGTGACAAAAGTTTGATGGCAGATTCATATGTTTTGACACAGATTACGACTGTGATTTATGGACAGACGGACGGACGGAGATACAGAATAGTGCGTCGCGCGCTAAAATTTGAAGGAGATTCTTCACATTATACTGTGACGACAGATAATTGTCACCCTGAACTATGAGTGGAAATACCACTGCAAATAATGTTTCCAGATTTTAAACTGATTTTGTCACATTTTCTATTGTGTCTTAGATTAGACGTCCTGGTCTTAGTTACGAACTCGGTTTGCTAGTATAAAATGAGCAAATTTAGCGATTTCACGAAAACCATGCCGACAAAGCTTGCCCCGTGCCCAACTACAGGGTGCTGCCACCTGGCCCCGGCCACTGTATGTTAATTATCAACGTTTCGCGTCGATAGCTGTAACAGTTGTCCCGTAGTGTTGCTCAGTGCAAAGAGGTCACAAACACAAAGTTACATCGTACAAACACATTTGACCAAAAACGAAACACGGCCATTCGTTCATTCATTTATTTATTCAATAACAACACTCAACAATTCATATAAAACATAGTAACATAGCAATTACATGTACGGAGCGACGTAAAATGATGATTGTATTAGATAAAAAACAAAGTATATGCGAAGCATGACATACCTGCCACTCCGTTACAGACAGCCAGATGTATACCGTCACTTACTGTGCAGCGTTCCCAACATCAGATCATTTACCTGCCGTGCCAATTTCGTGGCGTGGCAGGTTAAAAAACCAGCAAATATTGTAACGTACATGAAACAAAGAAAGAACACAACTGTAACTGAACCGACCAGTGGTTGACTGTACCATCCGTACTCGTGCGATGACGTCACTGCTGACGTGTACTTGGCAGTTGGTACACGCAAGGCACGCAGTAACGTCTCCGACATCGTCTCTGAAATACACCGATACGATTTGTAAACAACCAGATCAAGTACACAGCCGCCAGCGTCTTGCAGCCACCACCATCGCTACCAAACTCCGAACACACTGATATATCATCATTATCATCCGACACCGCATTAGTAATTCAAACGAAATACCTCCGACAAAGGAGGAGGTAAATGCGTTTGCCCACGTTTGTCTGTCTGTCTATTAGCAAGATTACTCAAAAACGCGTGGATGGATTTGGATGAAATTTTGCGTGTCGACAGACGTCGGGAGATGGACGAATTGATTAACTTTATAGCCTGATCCGGATCATAGTCCGGATGCAGGAACGGCGAATTTACACCGGATTTTTTTAATTTTAGCGGCATATCTGAAGAAGTCATGGACGGATTTCGATTAAATTTAATGCGTCGATAGCTGCGGGGGGTCTACACGATTTGGTTGCGTTTTGAGCCGGGTCCGGATCAGAGTCCGGATCCTGGATCCGGACATGTATTCAAAATTGCAAAGCGGATAGCGCTAAAAGCAATGGACGGATTTCAATGAAATTTTATGAATGAATAGCCTGTGAATCGCGGAAGACAGCGTTTAATTTCTGGAGCGATACGGATCATATTCGGGTGACGGGATGCGGTATCCATATCCGAATTTTACCCAGATTATTGACTACGGCGAATTTTGACGAAATTTGGTGCAGAGATGGCACCTACGACAGGAAAGAGCTGAGCAAGCTGTAGAAGCTCAAGGTCAAAGGTCAAGGTCAAGCACAACAAAAACACATATTAACTGAGCTGTCGCATAACGACCTATGTCGGAGGTGATGCGTTCTACCGAGTACACACATAGAAATAATGTTCTCTTCTTCTTCTCCTCTTCCTCCTTCTTCTTCTTCTTCTTCTTCTTTTTCTCCTTGTTCTCTGTTCCGTCAGCCATTGGCTGACGATGAGGTTGCCACGAGACTACGCCATTTCTCTCTGTCTCTAGTTAGGTTTACTGCTTATCCAATGCTAGGAACTCAGAGTATTGCACCCCTTGTCTTATCCAGAATCAACAATAAAAGCAATAAAATTAATGTTGATCTATAAACCTGGCAACATATCGCGTGTTTCTGCGACATGTTTCCTAAAGAGAATTTCTTCGTGAAGTTCAAGCTGTGTAAGGCTTTTGGTGTTTGAGTTCCAGCCAGTCATGTGTGGACGAAGCTTTGAGAATTTCTTCGTGAAGTTCAAGCTGTGTAAGACTTTTGGTGTTTGAGTTCCAGCCAGTCATGTCTGGACGAACCTTTGAGAATTTCTTCGTGACGTTCAAGCTGTGTAAGACTTTTGGTGTTTGAGTTCCAGCCAGTCATGTGTGGACGAAGCTTTGAGAATTTCTTCGTGACGTTCAAGCTGTGTAAGACTTTTGGTGTTTGAGTTCCAGCCAGTCATGTGTGGACGAAGCTTTGAGAATTTCTTCGTGACGTTCAAGCTGTGTAAGACTTTCGGTGTTCGAATTCCAGCCAGTCATTATTAAGTCACCGGCGAGGTGCTATTTTCAGTTGCCTGGTTTTGTAGATTTGTCTGTTGGCAAGATGACGGGAGACGGCGCGAGCGGCTACAGTGACGAGACTTGACAACGGATCAAGCCTGTCACGTGACTTGATCATCAAGCCTGTCAAGTGACTTGATCATCGAGCCTGTCACGTGACTTGATCACGCCTGTTCATCTTGGACCACGTGACGCCAAGATCAACGTAACTGGGACGAAACAGCTGAAACGAAAAATGCGACGAATCGATCCTAATGAGCAGCTACACATATATAGCAAATGTGCTCGGGTCGAGGCTTGTCGTGCACTGAACTACAGATTGTTGTACTGGACAGACAGACGGACGGACGGACGAACGAACGAACTGCAGTGCATAATGCGGCTCCGTGGGACTTTCGGAGTGGCGATTAATAATTCACGAAATGACACTTACCACAGCCCTCAGTCAAGACACTTACCATCTCCGGCTCCACAGTACTGCTCGGCTTCTTGCAGCGAGTTAAGTTTTCCAGTAACATGTCCACCTGTAAATGCAAACAATTACATCAACTTAAACGTAATGCCCCTAATAGGAATACCATGTTTCACTGTCGTCCCATAGATCACTGTGTTGCAAGAATACAACTGCATTATGCATAGTCATCACATCACACAAAAATAGCAGACAGATAGTTTAAAGTTTTCGATTAGTTATGTATTTCTTTACACGTTTTATTCTATCAAAAGCACTAGCTTCAAGAAGACAAGTACAGAAAGACGACAATATCGTGCACAATAAACAAACAAACAAACAAGGCTATTTTACTGACGACCCAGTTTAGTCACTTAAGCCCGTAGGGGACAGATGGACATACAAGCTGCAACGGTATGTTTCCCTGCATGGCGTGAAACAACACCTGACACTACATCGCTCTGCAGGTTCTGAAGCAAGTCCGTCGCCCAACGCCTAATGCTACACACAGCCTATCGCGTACGTCATTGTTGATCAAATTTTACGACCTCCAAAAGAATTAGGCCTAGCTAATGAAGCCTACCGACGGTAGACACTTGATTACCTGGCTGGTATGGGTTAATGAAGAATGAAGTACGCAGGTTCAACAGCGCAAGTTCTTTGCGAACGGTCTCGCGATGGATGCTGTCATTGTGTACAAAATTCGGAGGTCTCGTTGGAATGAATCTTTTGCTGCCGTACGAATGTGCCGACTTCGATGCCATCCTTCCTAAATTAATCACATGTAGTTAAAAAAGACGAGGCGTATTTACATGTGCGTAGAAGATGTCAGTAACGGCCGTGAAACTGATGCTATAGACTCCGGCCTCAGCAGCAGCAGTAATCGCCGTTAGCCGTGTCATTACGTTAGCACCTGTAGAATGCCAATACCGACAAGTGTATAGATCTTCACGATGGCTGACACCATGTCTCCGCCATCGTGCAGTGAACCGACTTACCTTACGTTCAAGTTACTTAATGGGTTTATTCTATTATGACGTAGCCGGCAAGATTTCTAATTCGGTTTCGGTTTCGGTTGCGGGAGTAATAAAAGAAATGCAGAGGGAAAAAAACGATTGGCTCACCCACGTGACTGTAAGAGCTGATAAACATTACGCGTGCAGCAGAATTCGAACAGTAAAGTTTACATCAGCAATCAGTCAGCATCCGCAATTTTCATACTGCACATTCCAGGGGCGGCGCCACGGTTTTGAAAGTGGGGGGGGGAATTTTGCGAGCGGAGCGAGCCAAAAAAATTTTTTGACCCCCCCCACTTTTTGGCCAATGGGGGGGGACAAAATATTGCTTAGATAGCTAAGTCAGCCTAATTCCTTTGTTTGATTTGTAGCTGACTGACACTGATGCTGATATTTTCTGTTGTTATCTTTGTGTTTTCAACGTTAATTTTGTGGTTATCCAAAATATAAGTGCATCATTTAGTGAATTATTCCCAAATTATGTCCCCCCGTCCCCCTTTGCCTCGAAAAGTGGGGGGGTAATGACCCCCCAGCTCCTATGGGAGCGCCGCCCCTGGCACATTCTACGTATTATCCGCAGATCTTCAACTCGTATCTGAGTTCGTAAAATGCTAACTCTACACCACATCCAACAGCCTTCGGTGCAACTGCGAGTCTAACGAGACCGCCGGAAGTGTATTCATGGCGTTTCCCGATTCTGGTAGGTTTTTCGTACGAATACGCCCTACGTCTTTCGGAGCTACCGGACATCAAAGTTCCCCAATTTTCGCATTTTTTTCATGCATACAAAACGCCCATAAAAAGTACTTTCATGTGCGTGGCCTACAGCCTAGCGGTTACATTGCATAATAGTTCCGGTTATTATGCCCCCGCCCGTAAGCCTCGAAATGAGCATACTAGCGTGATCGGTGTTTTAGTGGCAAAAATCGATCTTATCGTGCGAACGAAATCGATCACTGAGTTGAAGGCAATCGAGCAATTACGCGATGTCGTTGGCAGCGTGGTGACAATGCATGTCAATTATTGATAACATTTCTGCACTCACAACACTGCCACGTGCCAAGACCTCGTTATTGACTGTTTCCATAGTGACTTGTCACGCTTCAGTTTTTAACGCGCGTCAGCATACTGACGCGCGTTATTGATATAGCAAATCTGTCTGTCCGTCTGTCCGTCCGTCCATCTGTCCGTTACGTTCCGTTATCACATAAAAACGGCTTATCATATCGTCACAGTTTTTTCACCATACTGTAGCCCAATCATTCTGTTTTCATCAGCATCAAACATCTTCACGACATTTCGACGGGGTCACCCCCTGCGGGGGCGCTAAATATAGGTGGGGTATAAAAATTTTGCGATTTTCGACCAATAAGTCGCTATATCTCGCAAACGATGCAAGATATCGCCGTAGTTACTGTGGAAGGCGAATAGAAACTCGTATGCGATCTATCAAATGGTGCCATTTCCAATGACCTTGAACGAAGACCCCAATCCAGATTTCAAGGTCAGTCCATTCTTTGACGCTATATGCGAAATGGTTAAAGATGCGGCCATAGTTACTATGGAAGGCGAATAGGAAACCGTATACCAAGGCTTTCAAATGGTACCATTTTCAATGATCTTGAATGACCTGTAACCCACATTTCAGGGTCACAATAATATTCAACATTAAATAACTCGACCAATAGTAATTCGTGTATGATCTATCCAATCGTTCCGTTTCCAGTGACCTTGAGTAACCTTTAACCTAGATTTCAAGGTCACGGTGTAATATTTAGACCTATAGATGCCCTCAACGTATTGTGTGCGCAGCTGACGCGCGATCTGTTTGCGACAGCTAAGTTCTTGTTTGGTCTTTCATTTGATGACCCGTAAAGGTATCGCCACAAAAAGGATAGACTGTGTCCGGTCACTCCGGTGATAGATCTACCGTCGTGCAGACTTTCACGCCGATCGGAGTCACCGTCGCTGAGACATATGTAACCGAACAGATAGACAGATAGAGATATAAAGAGTTACACCAGACTTAACATCAGATAAAACGCACACTAGCGTTGCATTTGTCGATAAAAATGGGTCATGTGACCCTGACCACACCCATTACGGCCAATTTATACTCGTATTTCGTTGGCTCGTACTTGCCATAGTCCACCTAAAAACCAAATTTGAAGTATCTAGCTTTATCCGTTCCAGAAATAGGATGATCCCAAATGTGTCGCGTGACCCTGCCCCACGCCCCGACAGGGCCCATTTATCTTGCGTTGACTATTTGCCACGGTCTATACTTACACATACCAACTTTGAGATCTCTAGCTTGAAGTATATGAAATGCATTTCGTCCGACGGACCCACGAACAGACAGACAGACAGAACCACAGAAAGACAGACCCACATCTGTCGCACTCGCATCCGAAAACAGTACCCACCCGCCGGCTGTGACCGAGTCGGTCGGGTAATCAAATAATTTTAATACAGGCAACAATGGTTCATAAAATGCAAGAGAACAGACATACGACAGTAGACACACAACTGACACAAGTACTTGAATGATATACGGTGCATTGAAACTGTATCATTCGACAGATCGCATACGAGTTCCTGTTCGTCTTCCATTGTAACTATGGCTATCGTTTCCCAGATAAAGCGAACCGCTGGTCTAATACGCCAAATTTTCACACTGTCTTCCATTTAAGTTGCACATCACCTAGAACCCCTTGCGAATTTCTTTCCAAATGTTTAACACAAACTGCTCGAGTTCCTATACGCTATTATGGTGCAAAAACGCTGCCAATGTCCAACCGTCTGAGTAGAGTGTACGAACGTCACAGACGACAGACGGACAGACGACAGACGGACAGACAGAATTGTGATGACATAAAGCCAACTTGACGTTGTTGGTAGACTAAGCTGGCTACCCGTCAGCTTTCTACTGCACGTTAAATACAAATTGTCGTATCGTATCGTATTGCAACGTTCGCCTGAAATTGAACGTCATATCGCTTAAATTAACAAGTGTATCGGAGACGACACGAAAGCCGCCGCTCGTCAAAGCCTAAATTGCATTAAAAACAAAAAATAATAATAATAAATTAGTCCCGTGCGGGACTGACGGTCGACTTCTCTTGAATGCATAGGCGTAGGAGGCAGGGGAGCAGGGGAGGATATAATTTGGGACCGCCGTTTACAGGTATGCCATTTTGCGTGTTCATCCGTTTATTGTAGTTTATATTTCATTAATTTTTTGTTTGATTCTGTGTGGTAGATTAAGCTGGATCCTGTCAGCTTTTG
>Ga0209149_1002730_pt1 | contig 10120 bp, 6 predicted proteins | sample WorMetTyACAVOLI2_FD_187423 | JGI IMG/M metagenome (GOLD analysis project Ga0209149, IMG submission 187423) | Marine gutless worms symbiont microbial communities from Max Planck institute for Marine Microbiology, Germany - Olavius algarvensis... ... | reverse complement strand
TTGCCATAACGTCAGTGTGCTCCTAAGTAATATCAGCCTTTTTGATTTTTGCTGTTTTAGTTCTGCGAGTTAATGACTGTCGTCCTTACACACCTTTTTAAACTGTTAAGTTTTTTTTTCATTAATATTTGCTGTTTTGTACTCGTTTATCGTTACCTTATCACTCCTAAGATACTGCGATAGCACTTTTGAAAACTTCATGAGGTTCAATATATGGTCTAGTACACCAAATTTTGTCAAAATCCAATAATATTTTCACTGAGATATGATGATTTAACGATTTTCAAAATGGACATGAGTTATGGCCAAAAAAGCGATTTTCAAGATGGCAGTCGCCGCCATCTTGAATTTCAAAAATTTCAATTTTTGGTCACGTGACTGCAATCGGGTTCACCATTAGTGTACCGAATTTCATCGAAATCGGACAATTTCTCACTGAGATATGGCGATTTAACGATTTTCAAAATGGCGGCCCTCCGCCATCTTGGATTTTAAAAAATTGCAGTTTTTGTCATGTAGCCCTTGTCGACATGCCGTTCTGCTTCCTCGCACAAAATTTAGCTGAAATCGGACAATCGGTCGATGAGTTAAGGCCGCCATCTTGAATTCTAAAAATTTTAATTTTTGGTCACGTGACTGTCGTCTTGTGCAATATCTGATGTAGTCCACCAAATTTCATCAAAATCGGACGATTTTTGACTGAGTTACGGTGATTTAACGACGTTCAAATGGCGGCCGTCTGCCATCTTGGATTTTTTTAAATTTGCAGTTTTTGTCATGTAGCCCTTGTCGATATGCCCTTCTGCTTCCTCATACAAAATTTCGTTGAAATCGGACAATCGGTCGATGAGTTATGGCCAAAAAACGAGTTTCAAGATGGCGGCCGCCGCCATCTTGAATTTTAAAAATTTCGATTTTTGGTCACGTGACTGTCATCGGGTTCAATATCTGCATTATTGTACCAAATTTTTCCACTGAGATATGGTGATTTAGCGATCTTCAAAATGGCGGCCGCCATCTTGGATTTGTTATGACGTCACAATACTGCATCGCCGGACACATTTTTGTTGTCCAAATATTGTCCTGAAATTTCTTGTTGATCGGTGTTGTAGTTTCATAGATACTTGCAATATCATAAGTCAGGCTATTGGCTGTACATAACGGACCATGGCAATTCTGGTTTTGCACATGCGCTGTATCACGTGACCCTTAGTTCGGGGGTCCAAAATAACCACTTGGTATGGAATTTTTGACCCCTATTTGCCTATTCACTATGCCACTTTTATGCGTCTACGATGATGATTAAGCGGTGTTCTAAGGGGAGCATCCCCATTGTTAAGCGATTTTAGGCGAAAATTTTCCAAGTCCCGTCAAAAATGGTCCCCAGAATGGCACTAATTTGGGGAAATGGGGGTCTAAATGTTAGATTTTATGATCGCGACCCCGAAAAGGCACATCCTTGCGCGGAACCACGTGTTTTGGCATACTTTTAGCGTCAAAATCGATCTGTTAGCCTTATCTGTATTGAGTTGCAAGAACCCCCCCAAAAAAACGGAAAAACGGGAAAAAAACTAACGCGTTTTGGTGCGCAAAGTCACGCATGCGCGGAAACGAAACCCCTGGGCAGATAGTGACGAACTTTTGCACAGGTGTAGGGGTCCACGACGTAATCACCTCTGCCAACTTTTATGACTGTCGCTTATGGGGTTTGAGTGCGGTGGGGGGTCGAATTTTCGGTTTCTCCGTTGACTTGCATTGTCGCCCTTACAACACTCTCGCACTACTGTGCGTGATAAACTTAAAGTATTAACTGTATTTGATTAAACTACAAACTGCTTGTTTTATGTTTAAGGTTTTCAATCAGCAACTATTAAGTTACTTTATTGATCTCCTTAAACCAAATTGTGCCATACATAATTATAATACTAGACAGGCTTCTGACTTTCATATATTTTTTCTCTCATACTAAAAGTAGACAGTTAAGTATTGTTATCTATGGAGCCAAAAGTTGGAACAAGTTGGATGATGATTTGAAACGATGTAGAACCCTACAAAATAAGTACAAATATAAACAACTTTGGTTAATAAATAGATAATTGTGTTCATAATTTGTAGTTGTTTTTTGTTATGTGTATTCTTGTATGATTACAAATGTAAACATATACATTGTAATTTTTTGGTTGTTTTAATATTGTGTTGACTGCCGGACATCTGAGTGGCCCTAACTTTTATAACCCTTTGGGCTTCCATGGGGTCACTTTTGCAATCTCTGTTTGCATTTCATACTATTCTTTGTTTTGTCATGCTATATCTATTCTATTCATTTAATTTGTCTGTTGCTTGTTGGTCTGTTCTGCTTGTTTTCTAGTTTTTGCATAAATAAACTTCTGTTCTGTTCTGTTTCGAAATGACGTCATTTTTTCGTCATCACATGTCTTAGTGTCCAATAATTGTAAAAACCAATAACTGTCTGATTTCGTACTATTATCGTTTTACTGGCATTGTTTTAAAGCTTACAATTGTCTTAAGTTACAAACTGCGCATGCTGACGCTGTAGCAGGTCTCCACTGCCTGGTTTACGCACAATGGCTGAGGCAGTGCAGTCAACTCGACTGCAGACTTTCTTAACAGTGCTCAACTTCCACCCTTTGTCAGGGTAACTGGAAATGATGGCTTTCGCACAAAGCGTCTGCATGCACAGTTTGTCCGAAAACCCAGTACACTGCATTTCCATTTTCTGGGTGAATACTAAAAACTTGACAGGGTGAAAATGATTGGTACTCGTGGAAAAATTAAGGCCATTTGATGAAATATTAAGATAAATCTACAAAAATTTGTAGGTTTATGTGGATATGAATTTCCAACAAACTTGTAAGATTTCACTCACAGAGACTTCACCGAAGTGAAAATATTCCAAAAAGTTTTAGGGGGGACTACTTTTTTTGAAACACCCGAACTTGAAAAACACGACCTTGACTTTGTGAGTATGTTAATCTCAAGCAGTAACTGAAGTCGAGCGGTCAAATGTCAGTCGTGAGATCCCAGCAGGCTTCAGATTGCAGGAATGGCCACATGTCACGTCAAGTGTCAGGGCCACAGATCACGTTTTATGACCTTTGTGCAGCAGAGAGAGAAGGTTTAATTCAGCTGTGAGTACAAAGATACATATTTACAACTGTTGGCAGGGTATGCAGAAAATGGTGAAATGTACAACTTCGTGGGACAGAATGGCGTTTTTGAAGTGCGACAGACAACTGATAAGCTACATGGTAAAGTGAACAGACAAGTCGTACTACAAGACCCAGTTTATTGGTGCAGCTCACGAGGCCCAACTGTCAATCTTGGTGGTGATTCTAAGTGGTAATTAAATCTGTATATTCTGCATTGGAGTTAAATGTGTTGCTTGCATAAGCTCCGATATAGCGATGCACGTTGTAGCTAATGTTCGGTTAGTTGATCGTAGCTGCTCGGTTGGTGTTGGGCCTTCAGCAACGCAACCATGTCACTGAAGCACTTGGATCAACCTGCATTGGTGGCCAGTCCCATAGCATGTCTAGTTTAAACTTTGCATCCTGGTATACAAGTTGCTCAACGGTATTGGATAGTCGTACATCAGTGACATGCTACAGCCAGTAGAGATGCTTTATCTCAGTCACTCTCCACTGTTGCATAACTGACATCGAGTGTTCCCCGGAGATACTTATATCCTGAAACTGTGCAAGACAGCGTCAACATTCCAATGCCAAGTGTGGGGTTTTTAACCATAGCGAGTTCAAAGAAAGTCACTTTGGGCTATTGCTATTGTTATTTAAGGTTTGGAAGCATCACGTGATGATGAGTCAGTGAGATGTCAGTCAATGATGTCATCTCTGCATGGTTCGAGCTGACACAGTCAGACCACTGAATATGCAAAAATTTGGTGAAGCCAAGTGTAAGGTTTTATCGGGGGAGGCAAATGCTGTGATGAAGCGGATACTGTCCTGCACTAAGTACTCAGATTAGTGCAGGCACCAGTGCGTCTTTCGCGGGTAGCCGCAGAAAACAGTAACCCCAGATTTACAAACTGGTATAGCCTCTCTGACAGAAGACCAATCTGACGCCTCCATGTGGCACCTCCCAGGCATCTACAGTCGGGGTTTGTGCTTGCATATACCTGACTGTAGGCTAAGTTCAGATGGTCGCAACAGAGGGCTTCCTGCCCAGCCATAATGGCAAAGGGCGATGCGTCTGCCGTGCATCGCAACCCGTGTCGGGGGTTGACGGGATCCGTGTGTTTGAGAACAGGTGATCTGTGGTGTCAGAACCTGGGCAATATACCACTCTGGCTCCCTGATATCCCCTAGACGGCAGGTTAGGGTTGACTCACCCTAATCAATCGGCTAGCCACGTGAGCAAGAACAGGGAGCTCTGACTACCTTTCTTGCCACGGCTTGTGAATCAATCGGAGGTGGGAACCAGTCTTGGCCAGGGTGATGGACGTCTGGGGCGTGGGTGGTGGGTTCTCTTTACGTGAGGATTTGCCGCGCATACCCAGGATGTGCTTGAACCCTTGGCTGAGTGGTTTTACGCAACCAAGTATATCTGCTCAACATCCCTAGCATTTCGGGATCCAAGGAGACGAATTGTAGTAGTATTCTCTAATTAGTATACATACTTTGTGTGTCCTTAGTAATTACACCACTTAGATTGCTGGATAATCGGAATTAGCAAGAAGGGCACCAGAGGGGAACCTCATTGAAGGAACCCTCTTGGTGTGCCTTCATAGAATTGAAGCTATTAGTCTCTAGCAAAAGCAAGACCGCCAGTGGGTCCATAGGCCATCCCTGGAAAGAGTTCTCCTAGTTAAACTAGGGACCAGTCCCTAGTTTAACTAGGAGAACTCTTTCCAGGGATGGCCTATGGACCCACTGGCGGTCTTGGCCTACGGGGCTGAACAAGCCCTGCCCCTCACTGGAAGTGGAACTGGAAGGTTTTATCGGATGACTTAGTGCCAGCCGATATTGTTAGGATCTGTGTAAGGCTAACTAATGGCCATGAGTTTGTCAATATTACATGTACTGTAGTTGAAAAACTAAATTACAGTCTCATCTTGGGATCCGATCTAGTTGACAAGTTGAACATAAAACTTGTGGATGAGGGGTTTGGTCTGAAAAATGTTATGAGTGTTTGCATGATGAGAATGATGATGATGCTGATGATGATGAGGATGAGGATGGTGATGTCACTACTGATAACGGTGACAGTATTAATAATGAAAACGAGGCTGTTGTGAATGAGAATATGTCTGATCCACAAAAAGCATCTGCAGAGACATTGCAGCGGGAGCAAAGGTTAGACAGGTCATTAGCTCAATGTTGGTCTTTGGCTGAACGTCAAAAAGCTGGGTATTATGTGCGGGACAGTATTTTGTGCCGTAATTATAAATACTTATGCCAGAACTATGAGCAGTTGGTCTTACCAGCAGGTCGTAGACCTGAGGTCATAAAGTTGGCTCATGAAGTCTATTGAGGACACCTTGGGGCCAAGAAAACAAAAGAGAGAATCAAATTGTCGTTTACAACCATCCTAGTGTCACTTGTGACACAGTCACAACAGGTCAAGAACAAACTAACATAAATCACTGTGCAGTGATGATTTATGATGAAGATAGTGGCTTTGGGTAAGTAGATGTCATAGACACTGACCAGTGTCAACAACCAGAGTTATTACCAAGTCAGAGGATCAACTTGAATGCTCTTTCATATTTATCGACAGAACAGAGGATCAAACTTTTGGCTCTGTTAGACAAATATTCAGAATGCTTTTCTGAAAAACCCGGACTATTCACTATTATACAGCATGAGATTAATGTCTCTGCTGATTGTAAACCAAAGAGGTTAAGAGTTAATCATGTATTAGAAAATTTGAAGCTGTTGATGGATACTCGTATTCAAGAACTACTCAGAGGGAGAGATGGGAAGTCCCAAGTGTTTGTGCTTTGATGGGCCAGAATGGCGGGGATAAAGCTGGGATCCCTGTAAGTGAGTAGGGTCCCTTACATACATTGCACAGTCCAGCACATTAGCTACTTTTATCTCTGCAGCATAAAATGTAATTTTTTGGCTCGGCTATAAGAACGTTGTGGCTGATTGCCTATCCAGACTGGATTCTGTCACAGAATAATGCTGCTTGCCTGGGACTCCTTTGTATGTAAATAGATTGTTGTAAATAGATTATTACTGTATAACTTTTGTATCAATGTTCCTTTGTATTAATATTCCTTTCAAGAGACTTGCTTTATTAGGCCTATATTATTTTGCCACCTAATGTGATGGCCTGCATTTCAAAAATACCACAGATTGCACAGCACTTGGTGCACCACATAACTGGCTACCATTGTGGACCATTTCACTAGCTCTGGAGCCTGCACACTGCGTTTTGTATTTTAAGACAAAAATGCCTGGAAAGATAAAATGATGAGTAGGTTGTCATACAATGTCAGTCTGTATGGACTTGTTTTTTCTCTTTGTAAGTGGTTTTTTCAGTCTCATGACATAATATTCTTTGGGATTCTGGGGCTTTGCCCCGAGACCCCCACTGTGGCTCTGCCGCTGGACCCTGCTGGAGGACTTCCGTTCCCCAGGCCCTCTGCCAGTGCCCCTCCCAAACCAAAATCCTGGATCCACCCCTGCATGCCCATCGTATAATTTGCAAGGTAAAGTAGCGACACTGATTAGGTGAGGCGGACTTTTGTTGTGTTTGTAGTTTCATATTCTTCACGATATTCATTGCAAAAAAAATACAACTATATATTTGAATTTGTCAAAGTTATGTCCAAAGTACTGTTGGTCCCTTTTTTCCTGGATGTGGTGTAGTATGATATAATTTGGTGCAACTGCCAAGATATTAGACTGATAAGGCATGTAAAGTTATCATCCACCAGGTTTCTTATTCTTCACTAGTGACAGTGAACACTGAAACATGTAGCAGTATGAAGTATGCAGCAGCTTCGCTTGTGATGATGTAGTTTGCACATTGGGCTCTTTGACTGCAGACCTTTTCGTTGTGCTCTGTTGATTTTTGTTGTCATATGATTTTTGTTTGATGTGATTGTTACACGTCATAGGAAAGAATTGTCAGTGACGGTAGACATGTACATACAGTCAGTAAATGGCACTAGTGGAACATTCCTAGCTGTGCTTGTTGGCCCTGGCGGATGTCAAGTGTCCAAATATCATGGAATATTTTTTACCATATTTCCAACAAACAGCAGCTTTGTTGTGTCAGCTGATATTGGTAAGTCTGCTGCTAAGCAACTGTTTAGCCTTCTTTTGCTGTCCAGTATCTTGTTGCTAGTAACATTTGATCTTTGATTTGTAATACTGGTACTTAAGAAATCTTCGCTGCTTTAGTGATCAGAGCCGTGATACAGTTCCTTGGCTTGTGGCTGGTTAACAAGTAACCCACTCCAACAATCTTTTGACCCAGTATAAGTCATCAAAAATGAGGGTAGTGGCCATATTTTTATGTCTCAGCAGGCTATGTGCACCAGAGGCTATTATGTTTTCACCGTGTCCACTCCCGTTGTTCCGTGCCAACATCGGCATTTTTGTTTCACTTTGCACGATTACTGAATCGAATTTGATGAAATTTGATGGCAGTGATTACCACTAGCCCTGATTACATTTTGGCCAAAACTGGACCAGGGACGAGGGAGAAGCATACAGCAAAAAATGTTAATCGACATCAAACTGATGCTGCCATGCAGCAAATGAGGAGACATTGTATGACCATGGTTTTAAGCTCTCTAGTTTGTGTATTCTTGAGTAGCCTGTAAACCGTGCATTCAAGCGAGATATCCTTCACTAACATCAGCTTCAGTCTTGACTGGCAGCCGTGTGTCATTGTGCATTCAAGCGAGATATCCTTCACTAACATCAGCTTCAGTCTTGACTGGCAGCCGTGTGTCATTGTATTAAACATAAAATTTACACACTATTGTAGAAACTGGAGATCGATGAGACCTTGTGTTGTGAAGGACTCTCAGTCTGAGAATCCTCCTCTTTAAATGGTTCATGCTTACTATATCAGTGCTATCACCAGCACTTCAGATTCAGTTGTGATTGCTAACATTGCGTGCGTGATGTGTTTGTGTTGTTGCTGTTGGTCTTGTTACAAAAGGTTCACAGTGTTTGAATTTGCAGCGAGACGCAATGTTCTGATAAACGGCACACTAAAAGACACACTGGAGTTAGACAGCTGGTTTTCAACAGGACTCGTTGTTCTGGCAAGTGCTGTTTTGTACTCATAATGATGCTTGTCTCAACGCAGTCAAAGTTAGTGATTCGTGATATCATTTACTGCACTCTTTAAGCAGCAAGTTTCATTCAGGCTGTTGTGAATTAAGTAAATGACTCTTCCGTTGTTTTAAACTATTTTATTGTGCAGTGATTTAACTGTAGTGCTTTTTGGTGCGACGTACTGTAGGCTATAGTGTACTTTTTCCAGTCTTGAATTTCGACTGTCAAACATTGTGTCTTGTCAAGTGTAAAGTGAACTTAAGGCTTTTTCTGTGCTATGGTGGTTGGTCTGGTGCAGAGCTGTTGTTTACTTGAAAACGTTCATTAGGTTGGTAGTTTAAATACTAAAATATTGTTCTTCAACGCAACCTGGAATTTATACCTAAATTTTTTTTGGTCACGTGCTCAACATCAACATCACCTGACCACAAGCCTGATGATGCTCGCCGTTGGCGAGCGACGTCGCAACTAATTTAGGTACAAATTCCAGGTTGTGTCGAAGAATATTATTTTAGTAGAGCTGTTGTTTATTTTGTGTGAATATGGTACTTTGCATACTAATATGGTTCTGTCAATCATATTGGACACAATAAAAATCTGACTGCCACATTCTGACTGTGCAATAACACTGTGGGCCAGAGGAACAACAAAGAAGCAGACATCGTAAGCGCATGTGGGCTTGGCTTAAAGCAGTTGATCTGACAGACTTCAAGCTGTTGAACGGAGTGTATTTTCTGTATTCATATTTGTTCACAAAAATAACAATCTTAAACTGTCATCGACAATATTCATTTTTTTAAACATTTAACTTTTAACCATGCAGCAGCATACAGTGTGGTGGGTATGTGAACAAGGCAAATAGGCACTATGTAAACAACATAAGTAGCACTTGGTTTGCGATTATGATAGCATTAACCAATGCATATCACTTTGTGGTACTGACAGTCTGCCGGGTAATCACGAATCTATCACTATCCTCACGATAATTACATAGTAATAATTGTGTCGCTAAATATGCTATGCATTTATTTACTGGTCTTTGTCAGCCTCAGCTTGCTAGAGGGCGACATAGCAATAGGCGTCATTTCTGTGCGTCTGTCCGTTCGTCTGTCACACGCTGGTATTGAGTCAAAACTAATGAACATAGGATCATGCAGTTTTTACTGATGGGTAGCCCATGGAGGGACTCTGGTTTTTTAGACCCAATTTCGCGCCGTAGGTTGTAGGCTTCAAACGAGATTGGGTTGGCAAAAAACGCTGATTTTTACCGTGCGACGCGTGTGCATAGCGCGGACTATGCTGTGGCAGGATATCCGTCTGTTCATCCGTCACACGCCAGTATTCCATATAAACGGTTACACATTTCCTCGAACTTTTTTCACCATTGGGTAGCCCCACCATTCTAGTTTTTCCACACCAAACGGGATGGCAATATTCCGATGGGGACCCCCTTAACGCGAGCGTCGAATGCAAGGGGGTATGACAAAAATCACGATTTTCGACCAGTATCTCACTTTATCTCACAAATGATGCAAGATAGAGCCATAGTTACCATGGAAGGCGAATAGGAAACCAGACCCAAGCTTTTGAATGGTACCAGTTTGAATGACCTTAAGTGACCTTTAACCCAGATTTCAAGGTCATGAAATTACTCAACGTCAAATAACTCAAAAACGGTACAAGATAGAGCTATTTGAAAACGTTCATTAGGTTGATGAAGATAGAGCTATATTTACAATAAATGTAAAAAACTGCAGTTTATACACAAGTTAACGGCGAGTGACACATCTAAAACTGCAAAAATCACAAAAAGGTGATATTACCCACCAGCACATCGCCTA
>Ga0209149_1002729_pt1 | contig 10121 bp, 10 predicted proteins | sample WorMetTyACAVOLI2_FD_187423 | JGI IMG/M metagenome (GOLD analysis project Ga0209149, IMG submission 187423) | Marine gutless worms symbiont microbial communities from Max Planck institute for Marine Microbiology, Germany - Olavius algarvensis... ... | reverse complement strand
ACAGAGAGCTATATCAGACACAGGTGACAGAATACAGGTGACAGAGAGCTATTTCAGACACAGGTGACAGAGAGCTATGTCAGACACAGGTGACAGAACACAGGTGACAGAGAGCTATTTCAGACACAGGTGATAGAGAGCTATGTCAGACACAGGTGACAGAGAGCTATGTCAGACGCATGTGACAGAACACAGGTGACAGAGAGCTATTTCAGACACAGGTGATAGAGAGCTATGTCAGACACAGGTGACAGTGAGCTATGTCAGACACAGGTGACAGAGAGCTATGTCAGACGCATGTGACAGAACACAGGTGACAGAGAGCTGTGTCAGACACAGATCATCGAATTGTGACGTCAAAGGTTTGCGAAGCTATGTGCTATTAATGTTAATGAAGGCTCTGCCATACAAAACTCGCACATGTCAACATCCGATTAACTTAGCAATGCATTTAAGTTAAAGTGATGCTGTAAGCAACGATCGATATCTAGGACAATGGGCGAAACGGCTTACTTATTTTTGCCACACGATGCTATGCATAAGTGCGGCCTATGTCGTCATGTGGTGTCTGTCTGTCTGTCTGTCCGTCCCTCCGTCTGTCACATTCGTAGATCATGTCAAAACGAATTAACATATCTTCGAAATTTTTTCACCATCGGGTAGCCACACCTGGCACACCATTCTAGTTTTTCCACACCAAAGGGGGTGCCGATATTCCGACGGGAACCCGCCTAACGGGGGCGTCGAATGCAGGTGCGGTAGGCAGAAAAACGCGATTCTGGACGAATATCTCGCTGTATTGGACATTTGTGTATTGGTGCTTACAGCATATCTTCTGCATAACGCTGATTGGAGTATTTCTTGGTCATTTCCATATCAATCTGCACCAAACTCGCACGCAGTATTCTAATGAGGGACCGCAACACTAGAATGCAGCCAAATTTCCAAAAACGCTTTCTAAATGTGGAATTTTGTCGCTGAAAAACAGTTGTTCTCACTTTTCTTCTTCGTTGTGTCAGCAGCAAATTTGCAGCGGTGTCAAAAATCAATAAATGACTTCACGCCCACTTCGGACACGCCCTCTCTTGGATATCGACGTGTCGGGACTAATTCATTAACTTCTTGTCTACGTTTTCTGACAAAACGTCCTGCAATACCTCAACAACTTTACAAAACAGCATTGCACGGTTTGTCAGCGATAGCTGAGCTTCTTGTTTAAAATAGGTATGATCAAGTGACACAACAACACGTTTTGATATGCTTTTCGCCGCACGATGCTATGCATAAGCGCGGTCTATGCTGTCATGTGGTGTCTGTCTGTCCTTCTGTCTGTCACGTTCGTGGATCATGTCAAAACGAATAAACATATCTTTTTCACCATCTAGTTTTTCCATCCCAAACGGGGTGGCGATATTCCAACGGGAATCCCGCTAACCGGGGCGTCGAATGCAAATGGGGTACGCAAAAGACGCGATTCTGGACGAATATCTAGCTTTGCTGCATACAGGTCTACAGTGTTGTCAACCGTACGAGCCGTGAAGTGTGAAAAATGAAGCCGTGAAGTATGGCAGCGAGCGTCAAGCACAGCACGACGTCCGTTGTTTGCACAAGATGACGATGAAGTGTTTGTGACGGGCTCGACTTTATATGCCTGAGACAAAGGGAGGTCAAACCCCCACGGACACAACCCCCTCTGTCATAACCCCGTTTTCTGATGCCGTAGGACATCATAGGACAGAACCCGGCGGGTATTTTTGTTGAAAAGTGACACTAAACCGTACTACTGACCCTATCCGACCCACGAGGCAGGGTCCTGACCCCAACTGACCCACGAACGGCAGCAAACAAACCTACAAGGGGGGTTATACCTAGAGGTGTTTGTCCAGGGGTTTTGGTCGAACACAGCCGGAGACAATAGGAGACAGCAGAACAGAATTTAATAGAATTTTATGCACTAGTAAATCTGAAGCCGCAGTAACTAGTAATAAAAAGCTGCGCTGTAGGTATGTTGAAGCTGACTACAGACAAACACGAAGCATCGCGCTGCCTCTCTGCGACAGCTGAACTTCTTGTATTCAACAAGTTTGTCCAGGTGCTGTCAGTCGCTGACTTCACTGCGTTTGCTGCAAATATCTTACGGATATATAATATAAATAAATAAGTACCTAATTAATCAATAAATTTTCGAATATTGGTTACTGCGTTTCCGGATTATTGGTTTTATGACCGGTCATCGGATAACCGATGTTCAGTTCACAACCCTACAATAATGCCGGTCTTTTGTTTCCGTCGAATGCAAATGATGATGATGACGATCACAGTAACAATGATAACTAGAAGTTGTAGTCATCGGTAGCGCTCTCGACAACATGTAGGCTGAAAACCATCTTGCAGTTGTTAGCCGTAGTCTGCCCCGGAGATGCAGACATTTGTCAAAAGTTAATATGGCAGCAGCCCTCATGTTATATTGTATAATCCTAATATTAATCATGGTACGTACGTACCCGCGTGTGTGCCCGCGGCGGTGTGGCACATGATGTCGCGGCAAAGCCGCGCACGGCGAAGCCGCAGGCCACTTGGCGAAGCCGCGGCCTTGCGAGCCCGCGGCGGCTTTCATGTCGCGGCAAAGCCCCGTATAATCTAGTATAATATTAATTTTGGTACCCAAAGCGGGTACTTTGCCATATCTGATGGTGTTTTTAAATTCAACTTTCTAGAGATAATACGGGGTCCCAAATTTACATTAGGGGGCCCTGCACCCCCAGATGTCCCCTAGCGGAAAAATTTTGATTTGAGGTGCCTGTTTGACCAACTTTCAATTTCAGATTTTGGGGGCAAATGACCCCTAAGTGAAAATTTTCGAAAATGTCTTACCGAATAGGACACAGAACTACGTTTCGTGGCCAAATTTGGTGAAAATTGGCCGTTGCGAAGTTCGGGGGCGGACTGGGGTAAAAAGAGCTACCAGGAATACAGTTTTCGGGGCCCCTCCCCTCCCATCTCTTTCCCTACCCTCCCCCCAAATCCAGCTAGGGGGTCTCATGTTTGGCATATTTTGAGCCTAGGAAACGCATCTGGTGGCAACATCTCTGGTTCCTATTTTACTAGTCATTATACATCTGAAAATGACACAACAACATGTTAAATAATCTGTCAATCAATCATTTATAAATTACAGTCTCTTGCATTATAGTCAGGTTCACTATGTAATTTTGCCGGATTTTTGTGGAGAGTATCAAAACTATACATTATTGGAAACTTCATTGTATAAGCAATCAGAAAAAAACAATGTTTCGATTTGCCCTGATACCTATATGGCCGCCAGCTTGGATTTGACAAAATGGCTGTCGTAAAAAAGGTTTTTGTCAAAATCTCAGCTTCTAAATAACATAAACTGTCATTTTCAGGGCCAAGGAATCCAATGATATCAAAATGAATAAACTAGATTCAACCACAAACTTGTTTGACTGAAATTGTCCGGTTTAATTAAATGAAATACAAGTAATCAGACATGAACCTTCCACTAAGTTAGTGTCCATTAAGAACCAACATGCTCCTCATGAGTAATCAGACATGAACGTTCCACTAAGTTAGTGTCCATTAAGAACCAACATGCTCCTCATGAGTAATCAGACATGAACGTTCCACTAAGTTATTGTCCATTAAGAACCAACATGCTCCTCGTGACAGAAATGGAGTCTTAGTTACTTAGTGTCTATTAAGAACCAACATGCTCCTCGTGACAGAAATGGAGTCTTTACGTATCGTCCCCATCATCGTCATCATCAGTTTCATACTTGTTCTGTGTATCCTCATCATTCTGATACTCACTGTCGCACTGGCAAAGATCAGTGCAGGATAAGTTCTTGTTCTGCAAGAACATCTGGCAGAAGAACAGTCTGTTTTGCATTGACATCTAACCATCTCAATGACGGCCTTTGGAGCTGGAAGGGTATCTGTCATGGTTGGTTTCAGCTGGCCATCAAACTCCTTATGATAGCCATTCTGCAGGGGATCCAACTGAGGATCCTGCAGAGCAATGCTGGCCTGTCCCCACACTCTGGCTTGGATATGGACTCTCAGGACATGTTGTCTCAGAGCTCCAAGAGTAGAAGGTAGCTTGTCACTTTCTGCCATATGCTTGCAGAAGAGATCTATCAATCAATCAATCAATCAATCAATCAATCAATGGAATTTGTAAAGCGCCTCTTACAAAGTTGGACAGTGGCGCTGGACAGAAGTAAGTTACAATAAAATATGATAAGATAAAATACAATACAATAAAATACAATACAATAAGCAGTAGTAGTTGCATTAAAAACACAGCTAGAATTGTTTATTGACAGACAAAATACGCCTCCATGAAAAGTACAGTTTTGAGTTGATGCTTGAAACTAGCGACACAGGCAGTATGTCGAAGGGCTGCAGGCAGTCTGTTCCAGGCTTGCGGGCCTGCAACAGAGAACGCTTGAGAACCGACCGACGATGACACTCGTGGTACGTCAAAACATCCGCTGTCCGCCGACCGTAGATGAGCTCTTCCTGGCAGCGCTAAGACTGGCACCGTGGCGTCGAGTAGATAGGTGGGTGCATATCCGAAGGTGACGCTGTGCATCAGTACGCACAGCTTGTACGTGATGCGTTGACACACTGGCAGCCAATGAAGTGTCTGGAGTGCGGCTGTGACATGGCCTTGCGGCTGGAGACCTAGAACAAACTGAGCGGCCACATGAAATACGTGCTGCAACAGCGCTAATGCGGAATCAGACAGACCGGCGAGTGCAGAGTTGCAGTAGTCGATGCGTGTCAGTACAAAAGCGCAAATGAGTCGCTTACGATCACCGATGTCCAATATGCGACTGAGCTTGCGGAGCCGTCTGAGATGAAAGAAGCATGTCGATGTCACTTTGGTGATGTGTTCACGCATGCTCAACGAGCTGTCAAGCAAGACACCACGGTCGCAAACACAATCAGTCAGTTTTATGTTCGCCTGTCCAAGATGGATTGTGGTGTCCATCGCTTGTAATCGGTCCAAATTTGCGCAACTGCCGAACCACATCAGCTCAGTTTTTTTCAGGATTCAATTGCAGCCGTCGACGGGCGCACCAGTCGTGGATGTCAGTCACGCAGCACTTCAGACATCGACAAGCCGAGTTGACATCATTCACTCCGACACTAGCAAGGCAGCTGGGTGTCATCTGCAAAGCAGTGGTGCAGTACAGGGAACTTGTTAATGGCAGTATGCAGGTCCTCTGTGTAGGGGATGAACTTTACTGGCCCAAGGACTGATCCTTGAGGTACTCCACAGGTAAGTTCTAACAGTTCTGATCGCCCGGTCGAAGCACTGACGCACTGAGTCCGCCCCTCCAGGTAAGAACTGAACCAGTCAAACACGCCTTTCTGAAAGCCAAATCTTTCCTTCAGCACTGTCAGTAAGATTGAGTGGTCTACCGTATCAAAAGCGGCGCTTAAGTCCAGTAGTACCAGAGCGCAGACTTCACCCGAATCGACAGCCTGGAGGATCTCGCCCAGAATGTTGACGATCGCTGCCTTGGTGGAATGGCACGATCTGTAAGCAGACTGATGGGTCGGGAACAGTCGATGGGTGTGAGCGTGCTCGTGGAAGCGACTGACAGCAAAGCGTTCCATAAACTTACCGTACTGATAAACGTCAGGTTGGACACTGGACTTCATCTCGAATGGGTCCATGTTCCGCTTTTTGTAGAGTGGTTTGACGATCGTATGTTTCAGGCTGGCCAGGAAGGTCGCCATGCCGAATGAGCAGTTTATCATAGAAGCAATGACTGGAGATAGAACGTCGCTACATTGCTTGACCAGCCATGTTGGAACAGGATCCAGTTCGCACTGCTTGTATGCTGCGCGGCACAGTGATGCTGCAACATGCTCGGCTGTGACGGCTGACCGAAGGTGTTGAGCGGTTTGACGTCGCGAGGATCGATTGTCGGCGGCCCAGCGGTGGCAGTAGACAAACGTATGGCTGAAATCTTGCTGTCAAAAAAACGATTAAAAATTATTGGCAGAGAATGGACTAACGACAGCGCTTGGCGGTTGTAGTAGCACATTAATTCGACGCCAAAGGGTTTTCGAGTCTTTGCTGTCCACTATCACTTTGCGCCAATGATGCCATCGCAGCTCAGAGATGGTCTTGATGTAGTTGCCTTTGGGGGAGTAGGCTGCACAGATGAAGCTAGCCAGAGTGGCCAACATAGTTTTGGTCACTTCTGTCTCTGTTGAAAGCATATGCAGAGAACTGATTACATCTCTATAGCCTTCATGTAGACTTGCAGCCAGGTTACTTTGCCTATATGAGAGAACCTTCCAGTGTTGTCAGCCCCAGTGAACGCATGGAAGGCTGGCAAAGCATTTGCTTTTTCTGCCCCTATGGCTCTCCATATTGGCTCTATCTCCACAACCCCAGAGGCCATGAAAATGGACGTGTTCTTCAGCATGAGGTCATAGTTTGCTATGACAAACACTAGAACATGTCTGGAGAGAAGAAACAATCTGTGCATCCGGTGGGTTTCGCTGTCATGCCAGGACAGCCTGGTAGATCAACAGTGTGTCTGCTTCTTCATGATTGTTGTCCTGGAAAAGCAGGTCTTTGTTGCTCTTGGTATACCCTGCAGAAGAGGCAATGACCAGTTTGTGTGATGTACTGTTGTACTCTAGAGTCTTTGCAGCAAGATAGTTGGTCAGGTCAGCCATCGTCTTGTCATGTGAAAGGAACCTGCTCATTGGGATGTTTTATGGTTGTCATCTCTGACCTGATACTGGACTGATGCTCTTCCTTGCCTTCTTTTATCCCTGGTAGCACTCTTCAGAGAATCATCCCTGTATGTCTCAAACGCAAGGATGATTTCATCATAATCTCATGTGAAAGACATCAGCCTGTCGTTGAAGCATTCACTGAGATCTTTGACTGTCACTATGGTTGCTCGTTTCTTGGCCATCTGCTGCACAAGAACCATTCCATCTACCAAGGCTATCTTGCGACTAGGAGCATCTGGTGTGGTGTCCATCTCATCTTCCGGCTGCTGGTATCCCAGGGAGTTTCTGCTGTTGCCAACTTGCTGAGGAGGTGTATCAACTTCGATTTGTCCAGGCACCATCAGTTTACCTCCACCACACATGAGTATGCCATGCTGTAGTTGGCAAAACAATACTGCACGTGTTTGGGTTGGTAGTTCTCACTGCGTTCACTATGTGGCGCTACAAGCTGCATGAAGCCCACAGCTGTCAAAACAACTTACATGTAGGGTACAATAATCAGATCACTAGATAAACAGGTCCTTGTGGTTGGTGCTTAGTATGGCCTAATGACCAATTTGTCTTATGAAATTAGTAAGTATTTGCAAGAACTGCTGTAACAAATGTCTCAACACATATGCAACTAGGAGCATTGGATTCCTTGGCCCTGAAAATGGTAGTTTAGCTGTCAAAATAACAGCTCTGTTATCTAGAACCTGAGATATTGACGAAAACATTTTTCACAGCAGCCATTTTGTAAAATCCAAGATGGCGGACATATAGGACTTGGGGAAAATGGAAACATTGTTTTTCTGAATGGTTATACTATAAGGTTTCCAAAAATGTATAGTTTTCATACTCTCCACAAAAATCCAACGAAGGTCAAATTCCAAAGCTAGTAAACCTATTACCAGCATAAGTGTCGACCATATCGAAAGACTCTGATCCCAACATGACTGTTGTTTGTTACTATTTTATGCACGTATGTGTGTGTTAAATTATTATTACTGATAATTATTATTATTATTATTAACGACAGTATTTATCCTGCTGTAAGCAAAGCTGCAAGGACAGGTAACAAGGTCAGTTGTCAGCCGAATGACTGTCCAAACAGATGAGTTTCAATTTGTTGCACTCAGTGTTGTTTTTATTACCGGTTGTTATTATCTGAACTGTCAGTTTATCTGGATGGCCTGCGCCTTCGGCATGAGTGCCACCCAACCTATCTCGGGGTGACTCTAGACCGTACGCTGTCTTACAGAGAACACTTGACAAAGACTGCAGGCAAGCTAAAGAACCGACATAACTTGTTGAGGAAGCTAGCCGGTTCCACCTGGGGCGCCAGCACAACACTCTGCGGTCATCTGCTCTGGGGCTTTGCTATTCAGCAGCAGAGTACTGCGCCCCAGTCTGGTTACGCTCTGCTCACACAAGTCAGGTCGATGTGCAGTTGAACTCTACCATGCGTCTCATCTCTGGTACCCTCCGTTCTGCACCTCTCCCATGGCTTCCAGTGCTCTCCAACATTGAACTGCCAGTCCTACGAAGGAAGGCTGCCACTGACAAGCTGGTAGAAGAAATCGTCAAGCATGACAGTTGGCCAATACAGCCTGATATCCTTAGCCCACCATCGCTACCACTGACATCCAGGAAGCCGTTGTGGCTAGATTTGCAACCAGTTGACATCAAAAATTGATGGAGACATAACTGGAAGTCGGCTCAGGTGGTCAATTCTGACCTAGTGTTTGACCCCACAATCCAGCAACCTAGCTCTGCAACAGTGGCCTCTGCTGAACCGTTTTCGCACGGAACTGGGACACTGCAATGCCTGCAGCAGGAAATGGCGACTTAAAGACACTGTTCTATGTCCTTGTGGCGAGACCCAGACGATGTCTCACATTGTCGAAACCTGTCCCCTGACAAAACTGAATGGTGGCTTATATCGGCTACACTCTGCGGATGAAGACGCTGTTTCGTGGCTGACCAGTTATGGCTCATGAAACGCTACGAGAAGAAGATTATCTGCATGTTATTTAGTTATAGTCATAGCTCTGTGGTTTGTTATAGGCTTAAATGGTATTTTGTTAATTTGTATGTCCTAATCTAGCCAAACGGCTACTAAACTGCAATAAACGTAGCCTACTACTACTAACCATAGGGCATGCTACTCTGACGTCCTTTCTGCATAGACTACTCCCTTGTCCATTCCATCCATTCTGTTCCCTTTTATCTCGTCTCTGTTTCGTATTTCACTTCCGTTCTGCCACATCCCACCTTTTCCGACTTCTAGTATCTCCCCGCCCCCTTTTTTCTTGCCCTCTCTCTTCCTCCCTGGGAACCAGACTTGTAGTACTCAAGTTCGAACTTGGTGACAGATGCATGTGCACGTGAACTAGTCGCTACATGATAGTGATACGCTTCGGAGTTGAACAGTTACATCTACAAACTGCCAAATATGAAGCTACACAGGCATTCGAGAAGGTGTCAATCATGCAGAATAACAATTTTCTGTTTGTGTTACTCTGGTATTCAATATACATCACATCTAAGCAGTTTGGTAGACACTGACTAATTTGGAGTTTAAGGCCGATATCTGATGTGCCGACATCAGTGTGGTCGAACTGGCTGATGCCAAGACCAGTGTTTATACTGCTGGATTGGTACTGTAGCAGAGGTGACTCAGGGGAGGAGTCACTATCAAAGTAATATGGTATATAATGCTGTAGGTGCCTGGACATATAGCATGCATACAGGTGGAGAGGAGGATGAGGAAGCGGGTGAACAGCAGTGAAATTCTCCCATGCTCGCTCACTGAGAGTCAGCTTGCTGCTGTCTGCCTCATCTTCAGCTGACACATGAGTTGGGTGACATGACACTGGCTCCACTCCAGCCATGGCGGCTGCATAGGGTGTGCCAAAAAAGTATCACCCTAAGGAATTTTGCTAATTTTTTCAACAAATATAAATTGCTATCACACAAAATTTTTGCATACAATTAGTATGCAAAAATTTTGTGTGATAGCAATTTATATTTGTTGAAAAAATTAGTAAAATTCCTTGGGGTGATACTTTTTTGGCACACCCTATGCAGCCGCCATGGCTGGAGTGGAGCCAGTGCAGTGGAGTCAATTGTATTTACATCTTACTGCTTTCTCTGTAGTGTTGTTACGATTGCGTCAGAGCCTGTTTCGATCGATTACGATCGATCTTTCGAAAAAAATCGCGATGTCTATGTCGATTCGATGTTACACGGGCATGTGGACTGACAATTTCCCGATCAGTGCCAACTAATGGGTACAAGTAGGGATCATGGGTCGACCCTTATATCGTTACGTCTGATGGTTGTGAACACAA
>Ga0209149_1002728_pt1 | contig 10121 bp, 13 predicted proteins | sample WorMetTyACAVOLI2_FD_187423 | JGI IMG/M metagenome (GOLD analysis project Ga0209149, IMG submission 187423) | Marine gutless worms symbiont microbial communities from Max Planck institute for Marine Microbiology, Germany - Olavius algarvensis... ... | reverse complement strand
TAATTTTATGCATGTGAAAGTTTGAGTTTCCTGTGTGTTTTGCAGCGTGTGAAAGGTGGAAGCTAGCTGTCAATGTCAGTGCAGAAAATGGAGTATTTTACCCATTATCATCAGTTGGAGATTGCATGGACCTGTGCTTATCGGATTCAAACTGTGTGGCCATCGACATCTGGTCAGACACTTGTTCCTTACACAGGAATGCAAGTGATTTGTTATCTAGTCGCGTTACCAGCGGGGTGTATCAATTTGTACTTGACCGATCTTGTCCAGTGTCGACGATATCCACGACGACATTTGAAACGGTCTCTACAACGTCACTGCCGATAACAGGTGCTATAATATCTGTCGTGACAGTATGTCATCGCGATTAGTCTGAAGCAGAGATGTGCATGGGAATGTTATTCCCAGTGGGACCGGGAATCTCACGGGAATGGGAATAAAACACAGAATTGGGAATGGGAATGGGAGGGAATGGGAAACCACATCAGTGGGAATGGGAATTACCTGCACTCACATGGGAATTTATTCTCAAAGTTTTTATGCTGCGACGAGCTTATTAAGTTATTAGTACTATACTTGCCAGATGCCAATGCCTATTGTGCCGAGTTTGCCGACTACCGAAAAAAAATTATTATTCCCCGCGTGCGGGTCTGTTCATACCGAGATTTAGGTAAAAAAATGAAAAGCAATGGGCATAGGTAAATATTTAACATTTCTGTTTGATATTAGCATATAGACACTTGACCTTATTCTTATTGAAGCAATACTGGGTCTGGTGGACTTTGGGTTGTTTTACATGCCAAGGCTAACCCTAACCCTATCACTAACCCTAAATGAGAATGGGAATGGGAGGGAATGGGAACAGCCCACACCAGAATCTTATGGGAATGCGAATAAGTCAAAAACTTGGATATGGGGGTGGGCGGGAATGGAAATTGAATAGATGGGAATGGGAGGGAATGGGAATGTTGAAAGCCATTCCCGCATATCTCTAGTCTGAAGGCACAGTGTCTTTTCCGTATGAGAAATGTTTTAACGGTGCGGACCTGACTGCATTTATTAAAGTCTTCGTGTAGACATCTTGGATCCTACTGCTTTATATAACGATGTACGCAATTTATTTTATTTTTTACTGTTAATACAAAGCTGATGTCAGTCTCGAAACAATGAAGATAAATCGCTGCTGTGACAGGATGTAGTGTATGGACACGCGCGGCGAACAGAGCAGCAAACAACGGAGTGTTTTATGGCTGGACGTCAGAGTCTGACTGTATGGCTGCGTGTTTGATGTCACGGTCATGTGTGGCAATCGATGTGGGGTCTGTCGGTTGTTTGATACACAACAATGTCGATGACCTGATGTCTGTCTACAACGCGTCTTATGTTACGCAGTTCGTTTTGAATCGTCAGTGTCTGCGCCCCTTGACGAAAGCAACCACGCTGGCACCAGAGAATTTCACCGCATCTACCGGTATTTGCTACAGAAACTATACATTTAAATGATTTGGAAATTTGTCAACATATTTTGTTTCATTTGCTGTCGTCCGTGCTATAGCCGTGATGCAACTTACTGTTGCTGGTGCTGCACGATTCGTTGTGTTTAGAGCGATGTGAATTATGGACAATAGAAGAAGGTGTTGCATCACTAAATGGAACGTTGTATCCGTACACGTCGCTGTCTGACTGCCTGAAGCTGTGCTTAGAACTGTCAACGTGTGTAGCAGTTGACGTATCTGTGCACATTTGTGTTGTGCACACAAATATCATCGAGATGGCAACTAAATTCAATGCTTCGGGTTTTACGCAGTATACCCTGAATCGCGCATGTCTCTCAACAACACCAACTTCGGCATCATCGACTTCTACTACTGTTAGCACACTGACATCAAGACAATCGACGTCTTTTGGTTAGTAACGCTGCTTACATTGACTCATTTGACTGTGGGGCGATAATGATAATCCTTCAACAATTATATTTTCACGTTGCTGGGAAGAAGTGAACAGCAACATGCCTCCCTACGCATTGAAGTTAGTCAGTCTATGGGTTACTGAGTGATTAGGTAAATAGCTTTATATAAGTTTGTATTAATCTAGAAGTAACAACGTCGGCTGCTGCCGACACAACCACGCCGCCATTGACCACGCCTTTGAAAACAGCAACATCGTTTTCGCGCGCCGAATCCAGTACGGCGCAGCCATCGTCCACTACTATGCGGTTAACAACAGTCGCTGGTATTTCGTGTCAATTTCGGCGCCTAGTGACTCTTGCTTGTAGTCGCCGGATACAAATACTCTTACTTACTTACTTACTTAATTTATTTCCACTTTCTTAGATTTTTCTTTTTTCTTTGCTGGTGAGCTAAATTTTCCGATGTAGCAGTTATTTTCCATTGATATAAAACCCTTCTGACTATAGGCCGCACTTAGTAAAAAGTTCGAACTACAGAATGTCAACTGTCACTGCAAATAATACATGCATACATAGTTTGTTTTATAAGATGCAACACTGTGATTTATATGGCTAATATCTTCACTTGCATTAAGTTGCATGTTTGATTCATGTTTTACAGCGCCGGCAGCTACCTCGGCGACTGCTGGCAAAACCACGAGGACGTCGAGCACACCGCTAGCATCTGCGACTTCATCATACGCTGAAACTGGTACGACGCAGCCAACATTCAGCTCTACACCGACAACCGCTGGTAGTTGTTTTCCGTATGCTGTCTATTTTGCCTGCAGGCCGATTTTACGAAACTTCAGAAGTTGAGAAAAATTAATTCGAAGTGTAGTTTGCCTGAAAATGTATTGTTTCCTAAACAGTGAATAATTCAGGTAAATATCTTTACAAGAGGTCGTTTGATCTATGAGTAACAACGTCAGCTGCTGCCGACGCAACCACGCCGCCGTTGACCACGTCGTTTACACACACCGAATTCAGTACGGCGCTGCTGCCGTCCACTACTATACGCTCAATAACAGTCGCTGGTATTTTTTACCAATTTGTTGCCCATTCTTCGTTTTCTTACGTTTCTGACTATACACCCATGTGTCTGAAAAACAAACCGGACCGCTACGATTAATATGACATAATTTCACCAATTCACAACGTTAACGAATTATTTTTGGTAGAGATAGATCTCATTTTAATTCTCAATTGATGTGATAAAAAAGTTTTAAAATTGGCTTAGAACCAACTGCGTGGTTGCCATAACAACAGTGGCGACTTGATACACCCGAACAGCGAATTTCTGGGCTGCCTTCGAACAACGTGTTATCGACAGGGCAATAAACAAGTAGCAAAACGATTGTGGGCCTGTGTCAAGGCCGAAAAACTGAACTTCAGACACTTGTTATAACTATTGATACTGTGCAATGTTCTGATAAAAACAGTGCTTGTTTTAAAAACATTCAACTGTTGTGTTCATAACGCGGCATAAACTGGAATGAAGCGCAGTTAAGGATTGCTATATGGGGCTTTGTGTATTCGGCGGACTCTGTGTAGACCTGTGACGATTGGTACACCAATGCTCATTTTTGCTGTTTTGACTGTCTTTTGACTGTTTTTGGTACACTGTTGGTACACCGTTGGCACAGTCTTGGTAGGCATGTAACGATTGATAAACTAATGGTCATTTTTGTTGTTTTGACTGTCTTGTAACTGTTTTTGACTATTGGTACACTGTTGGTACAATCTTGGTGGACTTACCTACCAATCGTCAAAAACAGTCAAAAGACAGTCAAAACAGCAAAAATGACCATTGGTACAGTCTCGATAGACCTGTGACGATTGGTACACCAATGGTAATTTTTGCTGTTTTGACTGTCTTTTGACTGTTTTTGACTGTTTTGGCGATTGGTAGGTACACTGTTGGTATAGTCAACTCAAAACAGCAAAAAAGACCATTGGTGTACCAATCGTCACAGGTCTATCGAGACTGTACCAACAGTGAACTAATCGTCAAAAACAGTAAAAAACAGTCACAAGACAGTCAAAACAGTAAAAATGGCCATAGGTGTACCAATCGCCACAGGTCTACGAAGACTGTACCAACAGTGTACCAATCGTCAAAAACAGTCAAAAACAGTCAAACAGCAAACAAATGAAGATTGGTGTATTACACCAATCGTCACATGTCTACACAGAGTCCGCCGAATACACAAAGTCCGCGCCCGCGTCCGCCGAATACACTAAGCCCTATGTGGTAACCGCTTCAGCTGGTACAAGACAATTGCTGTAAAAACAACTGTCTTCTAACGTGGAGTTTTAACTAAGAATATTGAACACAGCTTATCTCTGAAATTTTATTTAAATTAAAGAACTTTTTTATCAACTTATGTCAAAATATCGCATTCATAGCGGTCCGGTTTTTTTTCTGAGTCACAGACCGTCAAGTCGCTACTGTACTTATGGAATCTTCGCAGCTGATTCTATGCCAATTTAAAAAAAAAAATTTAACGTAGTCAATTGAGAATTGAATAAGGTCTATCCCTACCAAAAATAATTAGTAAACGTTAAACTTGTGAATTGGTGAAGTTATATCATATTAATCGTAGCGGTCCGGTTTTTTTAGACACACTGCAGGTTGCATTTAGTCAAATGGACGAACTGCAGTCCGCAGCACGTCAACCATCGCGGTAGACTTTACAAAAACCTCAGGCTTTTATTCAGATTGCGTTACATTCATACACAGTTTGTTTTATAAGCTGCAAGTCTATAATTAATACTGCTAATATCTTTATTTTCATGTCCGATGCATGTTTTGCAGAGCCGGCTATAACAACATCGGCGCCTGCAAGCACAAGCACAAAGACGTCGACCACACAGGTAGCAGCTGCGACGTCTTCATACGCTGACACTGGTACGACGCAGCCAACATTCAGCTCTACACCATCAACGACTGCTGGTAGTTTTCAGTCTGCTGCCAATTCTACTGCCAAATGGCCCATTTTACGAAACTTCAGAAAGATTAATTCAAAGTTTTATTTGCATGAGAATGAATGGCTGTAGACTCTACTATGGTAGACGGACTGTCTATAGAGTGGACAGTCCAGTCAGTAGTAGCAGCTGATATTACAAGCGCCGGAGGCATTCTGTTTTACTCTCTTACTTTTTGTCACTTCTCCACAGATGCAAGTTTTTGTTGATCCGCGCGCTAATTGGTATTTGTTGTACTGCATTGTTACGTATTGTTTTTTTAATAATCAGTTCACATTTATACACATTAGAAATCGAGGTTTCAGACAGGAGATACGAGGTCAATTATTTGTAGGTTGCAGTCTCTGGACACATAAAGCAAACACAGCTGCTGAAAACGGAGTGTTCTATGGCTGGAGATCGGAGTCTGACTGTATGGCTACGTGCTTGGCATCAACGGGCTGCGTGGCGTTTGACTTGGGGTATATCGGCTGTGTGCTGCACACCAATCTCGATGACTTAGCAACTGCTTATTATGTTTCCGGAGTCACACAGTTCGTTCTCAACCGACACTGTCTGCATACAATCACACAAAGTCCACGCAAAACGACCACTTCATTAGGAACTACAACAGGTATGTCATAAACGTGATTGCGTCTTCGTCTTACAGTGCAAGAAATTATCAGATTCGTTGTCGCAGATAGTTGTTTTTTTATACGGGGAAACTATTTTAGTTGAAATATGTTAACATTATGTCGTTGTAATTATAGAATTTTATATGTATTACACGTCGATTAAGACTAGAAACTGGAACGCTTAATAATTTCACGCGAAAGTTTGAGTTTCCTCCGTGTTTTGTAGTGTGTGAAAGGTGGAAGCGTGCCGACAATATCAGTGCAGAAAATGGAGAATTTTACCCATTATCATCAGTTGCAGATTGCATGGACCTGTGCTTATCGGATTCAAACTGTGTGGCCATAGACATCTGGTCAGACACTTGTTCCTTACACAGGAATGCAAGTGATTTGATATCTAGTCGCGTTACCAGCGGGGTATCCCAATTCGTACTTGACCGATCTTGTCCAGCGTCGACGATATTCACGACGACATTGGAAACGGTCTCTATAACGTCAGTGCCAACAACAGGTGCTATAGTAGTTTGTCAAGATAATTTGTGTAAATATACAACGTGTTTTGCATGTCGTATACTGTTTTGATAGAACAAAGTGACATCGTTCAGTCTTACCGTAGACAACAATATCGTTTCCACTATTTAATATCACGCTGTTCGCAATATTGATTGTTTTACTTCTTACTGTTAATACAAAGCTGATAACAGTCTCAAAACAACGAAGATAAATCGCTGCTGTGACAGGATGTAGTATATGGACACACGAGGCGAACAAAGCTGCTAACAACGGAGTGTTCTATGGCTGGACGTCAGAATCTGACTGTATGGCTGCGTGTTTGATGTCACCGACATGTGTCGCAGTCGATGTCGGGCCTCTCGGCTGCGTAATACACAACAATGTCGATGACCTGATGTTTGTCTACAATGCGTCTGATGTGACGCAGTTCGTTCTGGACCGTCATTGTCTGCGTACAAGTGTACGCCTCATGACGAAAACAGCCACGCTGGCACCAGAGAATTTCACAACATCTACCGGTATTTTGCTACAGAAACTACACATTTAAATGATATGGAAATTTCTTAACAGATTTTGTTTTATTTGCTGTCGTCCATGATATAGCCGTGATGCAACTTACTGTTGTTTCGTGATTGGTTGTGTTTAGAGCGATGTGAAATATGGGCAATAGAAGAAGGCGTTGCATCACTAAATGGAACGTTGTATCCGTATACATCGCTGTCTGACTGCCTGAAACTGTGCTTAGAACTGTCAACGTGTCTAGCAGTTGACGTATCTGTGTACATTTGTGTTATTCACACAAATATCATCGATACGGCTATGAAATTCAATGCTTCCGGTTTTACGCAGTATACCCTGAATCGCGCATGTCTCACACCAACACCGACTTCGGAATCATCGACTTCTACTACTGTTAGCACGCTGACATCAAGACAATCAACGTCTTTTGGTTAGTAACGCAGCTCACATTGAATCATTTGACTGCAGGGCGATAACGATAAACCTTCAACCGTTATATTTTTACGTTGCTGATTGCGACAGACAATACAAAAATCGCAGGTTAACTTTTCATATTGTGTTACATGCATACATTGTTTTTTTATAAGATGCAACTCTGTGATTTATATGGCTAATATCTTCGCTTGCGTGTTTCGTGCATTTTTGCAGAGCTGGCTGTAACTACATCAGCGCCTGCAAGCACAACCACGAGGACGTCGAGCACACCGCTAGCATCTGCGACTTCGTCATATGCTGAAACTGGTACGACGCAGTCAACATTAAGCTCTACGTCGACAACAACTGCTGGTAGTTCTTTCAGTCTGATGTCTATGTTTGCCGATCATACGAAACTTTAGAAGTTTTTGAATGATTTATTCAAAGTGTTATTTGCCTGAAAATGAATTGAAGGTATTCAGTGTTTAGAACACTGAATAATCCAGATAAGTATCATTACGTAAGTTTGTATTGAACAGACACAACCACGCCGCCATTGACAACACCGTTGGAAGTATCAACTTCGTTTACACACGCAGGATTCACTACGGTGCAGCCGTCGTCCACTATTATTCGGTCAACAACGGTCGCTGGTATTTCTTGCCGTTTCTTCGTTTTGTTTTATTCCTGGTGAGCTAAATTATCCGAAGTTGTGCTTTATTTATTTCATTATTTTCCGCTGATATGAAAAAGTTTCTGATTGTAGATTCCGTTTAGTCAAAAGGACTACAGAACGTCAACTATCGCAGCAGACTTTACAAAAAAAAACAACACTCTTTTTTCAGACTGTGTTACCTGCTCGTTTAGTTTGTTTTATAAGATGCACTTTTATGACAAAAACGATTAATATCTTCACTGGCGTTTTTGACGCATGTTTTGTAGAGTCGGTTATAACGACATCGGTGCCTGCTGACACATCCACGAAGACGTCGACCATACGGTTACCAGCTGCGACGTATGTATACGCTGACACTGGTACGACGCAGCCAACAGTCAGCTCTACGCGGTCAACAACTGCTGGTAGTTCTTGTCAGTATGCTGTCTATTCTATTATAGCTAACGCTGAATTGAGTACGGCTCAACCGTCGTTCTATAGGCCTACTACACGTATACGGTCAACAACAGTCGTTGGTTTTTCTTGACAATTTGTTGCTGGCTTCTTCGTTTTCGTTAAGCAATAATGGTAATACTTCGACAGTTATTTTTTATTAGCTGAGTGATGTTGTAAAATTAAACAGCAGAGAAGAAGTGAATATACCATGTCTTCCTACCCATTGAAGTTAATTAATATCCTCACTGTCGGTGGGAATGTACTGTTATGGATAATAGTCCTAAATAACGAAATGACGACAGAAACTGAATGTTTGATGTACCGAACGTAAGCAGTGGAAATGACTGCCTAACTAATTTATATTGATTCCGAGGGTTGATAACGTGCACTCTTCATATTTATAGTTTGGGCATAAATAAATAAACTGCTTATCAGAAATTGGAGAACTCTCCAAGACGGAGATAACAAGACAGTGTCATCAGCATAACCTGAGATATTTACGGATACATCACCAACATTACAATGGCAGTTGGCAATACTGTCGATCATAGCACGTATGTAGCGACTAACAGATAAGGAGGCAAGACTCCTCCTTGTCTTGTAGGCCTACTATTAACTGTAGCTAAACAACCAGAGGCTACATTGTTCTGTTTTACACACATTTCTTGGTGGGTATACCAGAACACCAGCAACTGCACCATCGATACAGAGATACCATCGTCAAGCAACATGTCAAACAGCTTCCAGTAATTTATTTTGTCGAATCAGCGAAACATGAAAATACATGACTAGCACGATCGCTGTAATAGTTTACTGTACGCTTAAGAATACTTGTACATAATCCAGGGTCCTTGTTCGAAGCCAAACTGGTGTATGTCCGTGGGAGACGTACTAATTATACTGGTCAGCGATAACACATTCAAACAATAATTATTTGTATATAGCAGTAGACACAGCTATCGCCTTGTAATTGTTGACATCTGAAAGATCACAAGATTTAAACCACTAATTTCGGCAATGGGACAGATACCGGCGTTCCATAGAACGTATTTCTTGTTACTGTTGTAAAATCAGCACCAGCAAGAACATCAGCTGCCGACGTGACATCAACACGGCCAACGTCGTCTACAACGCTGTTCAAATCTTTCGCGTCTTTATTCTCTACCAGCATTGCTACGACGAAGACAAGTGCGTTTGCAATGCAGTTAACGGATACTAGTTTGTGTTGTTTGTATCATATGCGGGCCGATTTGTTCTAATTATCATTTCTATGTACTGTATTTTGTATTTTACATATTTTATTTGTGTAAAGTTCTGTGCTGTTGACATGTGCGACTTAAATTTTTCTTAGATATTTTTGCACCGCCTAATAGCTCAGCGACTCGGACAGTTTGTATTAAAAATTTGGGAAAAATTTCGAGGCGGTTGTGGGCGATCGTGCAAGTTAAATACAATGGGTATGAAAAATTGGCGTTTTTGACCAATATATCGCTTTCTTTCGAAAACGGTACAAGATATGACCATAGTTACAATGGAAGACGAATAGGAAATCGTATGTGATATATCTAATGGTACCATTTCCAATGATCTTCAGTGGCCCCTAACCTAGATTTCAAGGTCACGATATTTTGTACGTAAAATAACTTGAAAATGGTACAGGATATTGCTATAGTTACAATGGCAGACTAATAGAAACTTAGAAAGTTGTATATGGTCTATTGAATGGCGTCAATGACCATGAATGATCCTGAACCCAGATTTCAATGGCACGCCATTATTCAGCGTTTAATATCTCTAATATCGCTAATATCGTTCTTTATGTTATTACTAAAGACTAGAAGGCAGAGTACGTTGATGGGGCGTAACATTCAGCTATCTACTCTACTGATTAGCTTTTGTTATGCGGTGATAGGGGCCGTAAGCGGAAATGGAATTATCAAAATAAATCTGCTTTTACACGCATTTCCGGTGGTAACAGCAAAAGAGAGAAATGTAATTTCTATCGCTTTCCGCC
>Ga0209149_1002727_pt1 | contig 10123 bp, 5 predicted proteins | sample WorMetTyACAVOLI2_FD_187423 | JGI IMG/M metagenome (GOLD analysis project Ga0209149, IMG submission 187423) | Marine gutless worms symbiont microbial communities from Max Planck institute for Marine Microbiology, Germany - Olavius algarvensis... ... | reverse complement strand
GGGGGGGGGGGGGATGGTGCGAGTGTCCCCTTGGTATGGCCGTGAATTTTTGTATAATTTTACAATGTTATTGTAAGCTTCGCTTCGCAACTGAACCGTAAAATCCGTGTCCCAAGGCTTCTAGTGACTGTCCGTGTTTTCTGTCTGTTAAAAACTGCGGCAAAATGCATCCCCAAAACTTATCATTTTGGGCCAAAAAAATGATTTTTTTAATGTTTAATGGGGCAGCCCCTCCACCACACCCACACCTCTGGACGTCTACGGCGCCTCTCCCTCTCCTTACTGAAATCCAATACGCCACTGTTACCGTGAATCGCTGTATCATACTGTAGCTCTTACAATTCACTGCAACGAACTGAATAAGCCCGCTATATTTTTTTCAGCAATAATAATCACGACTCCACTAAACAATCTTTATACAGACACTGTCATCAGTAGGCTACACATGACGTGTTAACCGTATCGATTATAAGTATGTATTATACGACACACTGCACAAAGCACCAATTCTGACAAGTAGACGACACAAAAATAATGTACAGTGTGGCCCATAAAAGTAAGCCCACCCATTTTTGCTCTTGCGTTGTTAATAACACCATATTCATGTTTGATGAAACAGTAGTATTTTGTGTATATTCGTGTAATCACATCGTTTATGTATTGGTTTCTAATATTAAATATTCTGTGACACGCATTAGCACAAATTGGAATGAGTCACTGTCAACATCGTCTAGTACAGTTTGCATTATTTTACCCATCACCAAGCACGACGTCCTATATAGAATATTTAATCAGTGGAATATTTAATAATAGTCTAAATATTATGTGCTTGTTTGACACTCAAATCCAACCACAACTAGCTTTATTGGCACATTTTGGTACAACTTTTTGAGAAACGATGCAGGGTTTACTTTTTGGGCCACTCTGTACAAGCGTGACGCGACGGAACATGAATATAATGAATACTTGTGTACATTTTGCGTCTCAGCAATCAGACATACACGGCCTTTTTGGGGAGCAGGCCCGGTAAAATTTGAGACAAATTGGGACGCTGAGGAAGGGTGCTTTACGGGGTCTTTTGTCTCCCCAAATTTTTGTGCGACATTGTGCAGTATGAGGCCAGGCAATCTAAGCCATGCAGTTGAGTCTATAAATTCTTGGACGTTTTGCTAATATGGGGGCAATTTGAAGAGAGGGAGGCCAAGCCGGGCCCCTGCCCCCTCCCTATGCACGCGCCCGACGATGACCTCATCTCAGCTGTCAAGAATTTTCACATCAAAACGGCGGAGTAAGCCAGCAGAAACTAAACCAGCATCGAGTCCCGCCATATTAGCACGCTTTAGTTTCGGCACATATTTTATGGCTTACCGGTATTTTTATGAGTGACTTTTCATACCTACTACAATATTAGGCAATATAAATATCCGTAACATTTTGGAACCAAAGCCGCATCTTTCTTTGGCGCTACATGGCTGAGGCTCGGCCCCGTAAGCTGAGTTACTGTGGAATGCGAATAGAACAAGAACTTAGCTATCGCCAACAGATCGCGCGTAAGCTACGCATACAATACGCTGAGGGCATCTATAGGCATACCTATTACACCGTGACCTTCGCCGAAATCTAAGTTAAGGGTCACTCAATATAACTGGAAACGGAACCATTGGATAGATCATACACGACTTAGTAGTAGTAGAGTTATTTGACGTTGAATACTATTGTGACCTTGAAATGTAAGTTAGAGGTCACTGAAGGTCATTGAAAGTGGTACCGTTTGAAAGCTTGGGTACGATTTCCTATTCGTCTTCCATAGTAACTATGGCCGTATATTTAGCCATTTCGGAAATATTCAGTGTCAAAGAATGGCGTGACCTTGACAACCAGGTTAGGGGTCGTTCAAGGTTATTAAAAATGGCGCCGTTCGATAGACCATATGCGACTTTCTATTGGTTGGCCATTGTAAATGTAGCTCTATCTTGTACCATTTTCCAGTTTTTTCACGTTGAATAATATCGTGACCTTGAAATCTGGGTTAGAGGTCACTCGAGGTCATTGAAATTGGTGCCATTCAAAAGCTTGGATACGGTTTCCTATTCGCCTTGTATAGTAACTATGGCCGTATCTGTAGCCGTTTGTGAGATATTTAGCGTCAAAGAGTGACGTGATCTTGAAAACAGGGTTAGGGTTCGTTCAAGGTCATTGGAAGTGGCACCATTTGATAGATCGCATACGAATTCCTATTCGCCTTCCATAGTAACTATGGCGATATCTTGCATCGTGTGCGAGATAAAGCGACTTATTGGTAGAAAATCGCGAAATTTTTAAACCCCACCTGTATTTAGCGCCGCCGCAGCGGGTGACGTCGTCGGAATTTCGTGTAAATGTTTGACGCTGATAAAAACATAATGATTGGGCTACCGTATGGTGAAAAAAAACTATGACGATATGTTAAGCCGTTTTCATCTGGTACCGGAACGTAACGGACAGACGGACGGACGGACAGACGGACGGACAGACAGATTTGCTATATCAATATCGCGCGTCAGTATGCTGACGCGCGATAATAACCGTACAAAGCTTGCGAATGGTACCATTTTCAATGACTTTCAGTGACCTCTAACCCAGATTTCAAGGTCACGACATAATTAGCGTCAAATACTTCGACAACGGACAGGACAGAGCTGTACTTACAATGGCAGACTAATAGTAAGTCGTATTATGATTTATCGAGTGCTGCCATTTTCAATGACCCTGAGTGACTGAGTGACCCCCTAAGTTACATTTCAAGGCTTCAACGACCGACACAGTCGCGCGGCCTCTCTGCGACAGCTGTGCTTCTTGTAACTTTCCCCACTGATCACGCAGAATGTAACACAAATTTCTTTCACTCGTCACGACCTGAACGGGTCGCAACAGCTTTCAGCACCCGGCGAGATGACGGGTCGATGTCAATTTTTGAAAGACTCGATACTTTATTGATATTTGCCACATGTCGACGACACACGATCAATCATAAGTTTCCATATTTAGTTTGGTCTATTTTGATCTATCGCTGCGCCACTGCGATGTTGTTACTCGACGGAAAATAAACCACGTCAAACTTTCAGGCAAACGCGAAAGTTATATTTAGTACATAAAGTTCAGTTCAGATCTGATCAATCAGGATGATAATTTAACAGTCAACGTAAAACAAAATAGGTGGCCACGTTGCTGAATAAAGCTAGTCCGGGCTGGGTACTGTGGCCAAAATCTTTCACCTGACTATTCAGATGTTTTACTATGCTTATATAACATGGTTGGGTTTCTTCCGGCCAAACCTGTTTCTGCCAAACTTGAGGTTTAAACTGGTTAAAAGCGGTAAAAACCAAAATGCCGGTATCATGGGATGGTACGAAGAATTCTTATTCACTGCAGCAGTTGTTTATTATTTAAAACGTGCAAATCTGCCTCATACCAATCATCATCAGTTATCATTTTCACCAAAAAAGCTACGTACTTCTGTTAGGCTAAGACAAAAGACGTAGTCAAACTAACTTCAATACGACAATCGATGTTCAAAATTATACAAACGCTACATAGTCAACATAAACCACATAGTTTTAATTGCAGCAGGCCTGAACACTGGTGATCTGCACCTAGTGTACATGATGATGTAAAAAATTACATTGGCAGAAACTTTTGCCAGTCCAGTTTAAACCGGTTTAAACCGTGCCTTCAGCCGATGTCGGCAGAAACTTGCCAACCCTGTTGTACGTATAATCATGTAATCAATTATATGAGATGCTTTTCGGGCATTTCTCCGACAGTGACATTGTGGTATACATTGTAACATACATACATGGCGTCGCGTGTATTTATTGCTGGTCCACCTTAAGAGCCAGATATGCGATGGTTCCCGACGCCGGTACGTCATCCGTCCGTCCGTCGTCCGTCCGATGTCCGTGTCGAAAACTAACCAAGATAGATCCAATAGTAACATATGATTGATATCAATCAATCAATCATGAATCAGTTACTATGAAACACTGTTAGGAAGTTGGCAGCGCTGATTCTGTTGCCACATTCAGAGATATTCTGGCGTCAAATACAAATTATGTGCACACATTAATGGGGACTGCCTCGTGTTCGACTTGTCGTCAGACCACAGCTGCTGTAAACCGTCGTCTCACCGCCGAAGTTGTCAGCTGTATGCTGTAAACGAAGTGCGACGCTCGGAACCTGTTGTTCACAGTCATCGTCCGTTGTGTTAACAACGCCAAAGTCGAAGAGGAGGGGCCAGCTTCTTTTCGCAGCACAACATTCTTGTTTCTGCTGTAGTGTAGCATTTATGCTAGACTGCGCAAGTTAAACGCCCGCCAGGCCACACTGCTAGGCGGGGCATAACTTTCTCAACCTGTCAGTCCGTTCGTCTGTCCGTCCACCCTTTATCAAACTGTTGAACTCGATATTTTGAAAATGAATAAACGGATTTCGATACCAACTGACACAAACTGATCCAATCAACTTTGGGATCAGAAGTGTCAAGGTACTGTAGTGTAGAACAAGGTCGAAGATAGATCTGGAGGCCTGGCAGAGGCATTATTCTAGACTGGACCGCCTTGAGTCGAGTAGATTTTCTAATTCCACTTCTCACAAATTGAGGCACCGTTAAAATTTAAGGACCCGAGAGGAGCACTCATCACCTCCCTCAACAAGGGCCTGTGTAGCCATGATGGCGGACAGATAATCTTTCTGACAGTTTTAACCACTTAATGGTGAAGGTAATTATAGTGCCATATCAAATAATATGAAGTTGGTACACTGTTGTTGGGTGGGCTGTTACATTTGGTACAACAAGGAAGAGCCTGGGCGGGCTGCGCCCCCCCGGTCCCCTCCTCGCTATACCAAATGTAACGGCCCACCCCATCAACGGCCAGTGTACCAATCACTGCATTGCTGTATGATGGTCCGTTGCTTGCGGTTTTAATGTGGCCTTTAAAGAGATAAGACAACACGGCCATGTCAAAGCAGAGGAAAGAAAGGTTGTTAAAGCAGAACACGACCGCTTTGCGCTAGAGCAGGCGGTCATATAGCAAAACATTAATGCTGACAATACCTGCCAATACATATCCATAAAAACCAATATTCAAATGAAAGATTGTCAAATGAAATGCCCTGTAAAGCCCACGACGAACACTAACTTACTGCACGTACACAAAACGTGAGGATAAATGAACATATTAATACGACAATTAACACGAATAATATTATTCACCTGACATAAACGATTAACCCAGAGTAGACAGTGGGCTATACCCGCGGCCCATTTTCCACACCAAACAACTGATCAGAACTGGATATAGGCCTAAGCATGAGCTAAAGCTGTTGATACGCTGCTCTGAACAGCCGTGCAAAATTCACATTTTTACATTTGTGCTATTATTATAATTTAAGTAATGTTTCGATACAGCTAACGCAATTAAGAGCCTGCATCTTGTCGGCATCTGCCAAGTTTAGATGTGACGCAGTCTTATTTTTTGAGTTACCTTTTTGCTGGAAGAGTATAGTATAGTCGAACTTAACGTTTCACTCGACACATTATTGGTCATTTTGGGGACGATCTTTAGCGGTTGACGGTTGGGCAGGGACAAGAACAGGCCCCCAGATGTTGGCCACGCCCCCCAAGTATTTGAGACGACTCCCATTTTTGGCGGTTGATGGTGCGGCATGGAGAAGAACAGGCCCCCAGATGTTACGCCCCAGAATATTTGAGACGATTTGATCATGAGGGCCAGCGACGTTTATGCTGCATTCCCGTACTGGTAAATACGAACGATGGAGGCAAGGCCCCCAAGGGCCACGCCGCGGGGAGGAGGGGCACGCTCCGTGGGCCAGGCCCCGTCAAGAACCGCCCCTGTCTTTTCTGACAATAATGAACATCATCCGATACCACTGTGGCGTTTACTATGATTTTTACGCCGTTCATTATTTATGGGTTACTTACTGAATGAAGTAAAACCGCAGCAGCTTCTCGTGGCTTATGGGGTAACAACTGGGCCGTGACTGAGTAATAAAAACGTCCACATATCCTCGTCGTATATACGGTCATGGCTGCAGTATATCAGTCGGTTTCACTGGGCGTTTCACGCTTGGTTGGTTCCGTCGAGAGCTGTTCCTCTGGACTCGTTCTGGACGATCTGTCGCCGTCAGTTCTGCCGCTGTCTGCAACGGCGTCGTCGTTGGTGGTCTCCTGCTTCGGTGCGTCGAGCTGCAGCGCACCTGGAGTCGGCGAACGGCTGTTCTGTGATGTCGATCGACCGCCACCGGCTGCCGTTGTCTGCCTTCCCGCAGCTCCCGTGCCGCAGATCTTGTGATGACTTTCCCAGTCCTTGTGTTGACAGAACGACCCGCAGTAGCGGGCGCTGTTACACCCACTGCACGTCTCGGTCGCCTTGCGACCGCAGTTCCAGCACGCCTATGTCCGACAACCAACAAAACATGATTTTACCCGCAACAATATTACCTATATGGTGCCCATGGAGGTAGCTAGAGTTTTAGGCTGAGGCTGAAGCCTGAAACCCAATAGCGGGGGCTAGAGCCGAAGGTGTTAGGATTGAAGATTTCGGATCCATTAGCCAACTCCCTGGAAATAATGTGGAGATTTACCCTTAGAGAAAATTTTAAAAAAAACACCGGTACAGTACCGGCATCTTGACTCTAATCGACCCCAAGAGGCGGGACATTTTTGAACACTGGCATTAACCTGTATACTATACTGTTGATCCTATCAAACTATGGGGGATATGTCCGTGGGAATATCAACAGCGGTTAACACCGCGCACCGAGGATTTATCCCTTTCAAAAAACGTTTGACATTTCGATGCATTCTGACGCACTTTTTGAAATTCAGCCTAAAACATATTGTCATAATCATCACATAATGCCTTATTTAGCCTAATATCCATTATCATCATCATAATGCCTCAACGGGGGGGGGGTTAGCCAAAGCCTCCCCCCGTTGTAAACTTGGGGAAGGTTTCCTTCATTTGCTTAGGGGAATGGACTTCCCTGTCAACGTTTCCAATATTGGGCTGCCTTTAAGGAGTTTCCGAGCATTTCCTGCAGGTAATTTCGTATTTATCCATTTTGATCGCGCGTCAGCATACTGACGCGCGATATTGATACAGCAATTATGTCCGTCCGTCTGTCTGTTGCGTTCCGGTATTCTATGGAAATGGCTAAAGATATTGTTACCTGTACAGTTTTTTTCACCGCACGTTAGCTCAATCATTCTAGTTTTATGAATATCAAACATATCCGCGAAATTCCTAGGGCGTCACCCCCTGCGGGGGCGCTAAATACAGGTAAAGTACTAATTTTTTTGCGAATTTCGACCAATAAATCGTCGCTATATCTCGCAAATGATACAAGATAGTGCCATAGTTACTATGGAACGCTAATAGGAACTCGTATGCGATCTATCAAATGGTGCCATTTCCAATGACCTTTAACGAATCCTAACCCTGTTTTCAAGGTCACATCATTCTTTGACGCTGAATATCTCACAAACGGCTACATATACGACCATAGTTACTATAGAAGGCGAATAGGAAACCGCACGCAAGCTTTCCAATGGCACCAGTTTCAATGACCTTGAATGACCTCTAGTTATACTATGCGATGGACGTCGCTGAAGAATATTTTGCATAGAGAGCTAAGGTCCGTTGCGAGGCAGCTTATCCGCTTTGTGGCGCTTTGAGCCGGCGAGGGTTCATTATTGAGCTAGCACACGACCTACGCCGGCCGCCCGTAACAGCCACGCCTTTAACCGACTACAGGCCAGTATGCCAGCAGTGCTGGTCACAGGCTCCGCCTACTGTTACGTATGACTCGCTGTTCTTACCTAGCATGACAGTAACCACAGCCAGTATTCATTTTGCCTACCCACAGAGCGATGGCTCAGGCTGAGTCGACCTGGGTGCCTGGTTCCGTGCCGAGGTGGTTTACCCGTCGTAAAACGGTCACCCATCCAAGCACTAACCGGGCCCGGCGTAGAGTAACTACCACTAAGTCAAACCGCTGACGTTCGGTATACAGACCTCGCTGGACTCGTGCGGAGCTCTGAGTGACAGCAGAATCTCGTCGACTGCCTGTTTGCGAGCCTCCGACACGACGGCGTCGAGCCTCGCTCTCTCGGCGGCGATCAGCTGACTCGCCTTCAGTTCCGACTCCGCCACCGTCTTACGAAGTTCCGCCATCGCCTGCCTCTTCACCTCACTCACTGCCTCGGCGACTGCAAATGTTATCAAGCAATGTTAGTCAACGATCCGTTCTATACACAGCCTAAACCGGGAACGTCTGTCACGCTTCGCTGGCTTCACTGTCTACAATGCACTCTTGACTGTCAGGAGTGCACTCTTGTTGCTGAGAGTGCACTGTAGACACTACCCAGCGAAATGTGACCGACAGTGCTACCTACCTACCCCACCAAAAGCTGACGTCATTGTTGTCTCGTGAAGAGCTATTGGGTTCTTTTTATCGTGCTGCTAATGCTCAGCTATATTTAGCAGAATAGGCAGAATTGCAACTGAAGACGTAGTTTTGCACCTGTTGCAAACGAAATGTATACCCATTTTGTTATGTGGTCTTGAAGCTTGCCCGTTGAGGAAGACTGGTCTCTATTCTCTTGATTTCGTCGTTAACAGGTTTTTTAATGAAATTGTTTCAGACAAATGATATGGACATTATTAAATCTTGTCAGTCGTACTTCAGTTTTCACTTGCCCAGTGCTGTTCTGAGCAAGCGTGTTGCAAAATTTAACATGAAATTAAGAATCATCAGAACCAGCTATGTCGTATGGTTAGCAATTTGTGATGATCTTGTGATGTGTAAATATTCTCGAAAGAGTTGCCACTATCGTGTCGCGTTAATTTATTGTTAGTTAAGTTTATTGTGTGTTATTTTGTTTTCTTTTTTTCTACCAGTGTATGGTGAATAAAGATGAATAAAACGTTTATTGCATCGTCCCGAACGCCGTCGGTTTGTTTCGCACTCGACAATGCCTGTCTGAATTTCACGTTCACTCTCATCCGACATTTTCGGCAATGAACTCACTAACCTATGGATAAGCACGAATTCAGAGTTGCTTTCAATTTTAACAATTGGAAAAACTTTCAAAATATCGTATGTCTTAATGTTTATACCACATATTTTCCATTTATATCAGTTTTTCGTTTTTTTTTCGTTTTACAATTAATTAATTAGCAATTATTGCGTATTATTGTTCTGTTCTATTGCTGTTTCCTGCATTGTTTCAAAGGTACTATATTCAAAACAAATAAGCATGATGATGCACACAATCTCTGTACATCAATTCTCCATGGACATGCACGTGCCGAGAAATTTGCCTGCGAGAAAAGGGTTACCCATCTCACTAGTCTACTAACCGAAGTCGATGTAAAACAACTTTATTGACCATGACCAACTGTGACGTTCGGCGACTCGACGTTGAATAATGCTAACCTATGCCCGGCAATTTCTGTTGTGGGCTTATTTTACTTATTTACTGTACTGTACTGTATTTAGATTTTGCACGTTGGTCCATTTTAGATGTTGTAGATTCGAGAAGGTCGGTGAATGTTGGTCACATGTATAATTAGTTATATCGACTCTGGTATATTCTGGACTGGATTTTTCGAGATGCCAGAGGAGTATTTAATGGTTGAACATGCGGTTGATCGTTCTCTTGAACGAGCGGTGAGGTTGTGGCGGTACGTAAAGTTGGAGTAGATTTACTCGTAAGATTTGCGTAAGCCAAATCTGCGTGTGTGGGGGAGTCGACTGTAGATGAACCCCTAGTTGGTACGGTAATTTTGCCTCAGATTGGGGAATTGCCGGTTCACCTTAGTTTAGGTGAAGTGTTGCTCTGACCGGATAGTTTATCCTGGTAGAGTGTGTTATATGAGTCTGGGTGACTCGGTGGTGAGATTTGCGTAGGTCAAATCTGATAGTTGGGCAGTTTTCTTATACATAGATAAGAGCTGCTGTAGTGTGTAGTAGTCTGACCTGATCCAGTGGTGATAGGTAGGCTGTGTGTGTGAAGCGAACATTGCGTTCTAGCTTGTCTTGGTGACAGTAGTGATTGACA
>Ga0209149_1002726_pt1 | contig 10123 bp, 4 predicted proteins | sample WorMetTyACAVOLI2_FD_187423 | JGI IMG/M metagenome (GOLD analysis project Ga0209149, IMG submission 187423) | Marine gutless worms symbiont microbial communities from Max Planck institute for Marine Microbiology, Germany - Olavius algarvensis... ... | reverse complement strand
ATAACTTGAGCGGACTCTTCAATTATTAGACTGTTACTTCAGCTTCAGATTTACCACTGTGTACGATTAAATACTGTTCTGTTGTCTTCGATGTAACATTGAGGCTTCTTGTCATAAACACGTCGTCGTCTCGCGCTAACAAGTAACTCCATCGCCTACTGCTACCAGCGATGAATGTCACCAACTTGCCACAATCCGGTCGCACTGTGTTGATAACACCTAGATAGTCACAGCATTGACAACACGTGATGAAGCAAAATTACTGATCAAAAATCATGATTTTTGCTTATACCCCTGCATTTGATGCCCTTGTTAGGGGGTGGAGGGGTCCCCATAGAATATTGCCATAATGTTTGGTATGGTAAAACTAGAATGGTGTGGCTACCCGACAGTGAAAAAAATTTTGGTAGATATGTTTTTAGTTTCAACAGAGTACACGAATGTGACAGATGGACAAACAGACAGACGGACACCGCATGACGGCATAGGCTGCACTTATGCATAGCATCGCACAGCAAAAATCAAACATCACAACAAAAATGCCCAAAAACCCTCAATTGAAACTAAACCAAAACATGTCTATGAAAAAATAATGAGACTATAAAATGGATAACAGAACCAGCATCGCAGTAAGTACACTGACAGCTAATCTTAGACAACTGTGTAATCATGCTTTACTATGGTTACAAGTCAACACCAGATGTGTAACGCAGACAATAATAACATGCACGTTTAATACACTTTTGCTGTGTACTGTTGCCGGACCACGAACTCCAGGACTGCATAATAAACGTACCCGGCGTGTCAATGATGTTGACATTGGTGCCATTCCACTCCGTGTAGGTAGCTGCTGACTGAATTGTGATGCCTCTCTGCCTTTCCAGTTCCATGAAATCCATCGTTGCTCCAACGCCGTCCTTACCTTTCACCTTTCAACACATCAGTTTAAACTCTGTAAGTTCAGTTACTTATTAACTTCAATAAAATGTGAAAATACGATCAACGCTGATCTCTACAACTACTTCCAGTTTGGCTTAGCAGTAACACGTTACGTTAGTCTCGATCAACGCAGTTCAGGGTTGTTGAGTTTCTGTCAACATCGGTTTAAACTGTGGTGTTAACTGGTCCGTCAGAAACTGGTTTCTGCCAGTTTCTGCCAATGTAATGTTTTACATCATCATGTACACTATTGTATGCTTCGTGAAAACACTGCTGCTGATGAACACTAAACCTGAATAAAACGTCCTTACAGAACACAAGTAGACTTCTGTCGCCATTTACTATTTTAATACCATTGAGGAGGTCTGCTGTAATTAAAAGTATGTGGTTTAAGTTGACTAGCTGAGGATTCTAAACGTTGAATATCATATTGGAGTTAGTTTTTTAAAGACTATTTTCTTTTGTCTTAGCCTAGGTAACAGATGTAGCATGATGATTGATGATTGATATGGGGCACAGCTGCAAGTTTTAAATAATAAACAGCTGCTGCAGTGAATAAGAATTCTTTGTACCGTCCCATGATACCGGCAGTTTGGTTTTTACCATTTTTAACCAGTTTAAACCTCGGAAGTTTGGCAGAAACAGGTTTTTGCCGCAAGAAACCCAACCATGACGCAGTTACTCTATGCCATGCCCGGTTAGTGCCTGGATGGGTGACCGTCTTTGGAGTTTGGACAGGTAAACCACCTTGGCACAGAACCAGGCACCCAGGTCTACGCAGCATGTGCCATCCCTCCGTGGGTAGGCGATTTGAGTCGACAGCAAAAACTGGGTAAGTAAACAGGCACATCGCATATACACTAGCCCGGTCCATGGTCTTGCAGGTGGCTGGTGTCTAGCTGAAATGTTAGGTAATGGAGATCAACACCAATAGTGGTAGCACATTAGAGTTGTGTTTGTGACGATGCACACAAAAATTCACAGTTACTCTGCTGCTGCTCCTAGTCCTACTACGACTATATCACACAAATTCAAATAAGAAGCATTACCTCGTGCATTTCGGCCACACGCCCACTGTAGAACAATATTCGTTCCGTGAGAGTGGTTTTACCAGAGTCAATGTGTGCAGAAATACCAATGTTGCGTATCTTTTCCACCTCCTTAAACTCCTGAACATAAAACAGAAAGATTTAAAAATCACAACCGATCGTATGTGCACAAAATTGTCATTGTTCTTACTTCATTATATGATAAATCATTCGTGCTATCAAAAAATTATGACCAATAAGAATGTTAACTGTCAGCATAGATAATGCATGCTTTATCACTGTCACTAGACTGCATCCGTTCACTGTCTTCTACCCCTGACATTCCACGTGTACACTGTACAATGACTGCACACTGACACTCATCAGATCGGACATTAAAACTGTTTCTATTACTAACTTACTATTTACACTTCCCACTGTAGCAAATGTTCCCTACTGTGCAGCATAATTGATACACATAATTTCTAGTGCTCAGTGCTGACAAAATATGAATTTAGTTTCACGAATCTAACAGCTGAACACTGATAATGCAACAGAAAACTTTCTGTCATCATAGCTGTTTTATGTGCTTAGTAAACAACCTCTCAACCACAAGCTTGATACTTTACCACTTAGACAAGTGCAACTGCACAGCTATTGTTTTACTGAATAATGATTAAAAACACTACCTTATCTGTATCATCAGTTGGGCTTCCAACATCAGATTCTACTACGTAACAACTAGCAATACAATTAAAACAAGAAAAATGCTACAGTTAGATCCTGATGTGACAATAAGTGTGCAAAAATTGCTATAATCTGATCGCCGTTGTCAACTCAAATCTATTTACCAGACGGCCACACATGCTAACCATCAGAAGCTGCTGCACACCCCAAAAAAGATAGCAACTCGTTTCATAAGTTAGCAATACCCCCGATGAACTGGGGTGGGCACTGTTGTGGCTAATACCACTCTCAGTGTCGCAACTGATTAAGTACAGATAAACAAAACAGGGAGTAATTTTCACTAAATACCGGGTACAGCAAAAGTTAAATGTTCACAGCCGATATAATTTATGATCTCAGTTAGTAATGTCAGGCCGTCAATCTAAATTTAGAATCATAGAATCATCATTAAAACAACGTACCACTTCGGCTTGCTTGGAATACAATGCTGTCATAACTCTAGTCTACAAGAAAGCAAACAAAATGCTGCTGCAGTCAAAAGATTTACAGCAAATTATTATTCCTAAACCTTAGATACCAACATTACCATGACTGTCACACGCCAGTATTCTGTCTAAACAGTTACCGGTATACATATCCTCAAAGTTTTTCACCACTGGGTAGTCCCACCATTCTAGTTTTGGGACCCCCCTAACGGGGGCGTCGAATGCAAGGGGTATGAAAAAATAACAATTTTCAACCACTATCTCACTCTATCTCGGAAATGATGCAAGATAGAGCCATATTTACTATGGAAGGCAAATAGGATTCTGCAACCAAGCTATCGAATGGTACCAGTTTGAATGACCTCGAGTGACCTCTAACCCAGATTTCAAGGTCATGATATTATCCAATGTCAAATAACTCAAAAAAGGTACAAGGTAGAGCTATATTTACAATGGTGGACCAACAGAAAGTTGTCTATGATCTATCGAACGGTGCCATTTTCAATGACCTTGAACAAGCCCTAACCCAGTTTTCAAGTTAACGTTATTTTTTATGCTGAATATCTCAAACATTTAAAAATATAACCATAGTTACTATGGAAGATGAATAGGAAAGCATACCCAGGCTTTCAGATGGTACCAGTTTGAATGACCTTCAGTGACCTCTAACCAAAATTTCAAGGTCACAATTATTCAACGTCAAATAACTCAACAATGGTACAACATAAAGCTACACTTACAATGGCCGACTACAGAAAGTTGTATATGATAAAAACAAGCGTTTATTAGAGTAGTAGCCAAAAGGCTAAATAGTATCTATCGAACGGCGCCATTTTCAATGACTATGAAAGATCCCTACCCCCGGTTTCAAGATCATGCCATTCTTTGATTCTGAATATCTCTGAAGCAGTAATAGATAATAATAGGGACTTACACACGCCCTACTCAACAGTGTGATTTCGAATGACCTTGAGTGATTTAGCAAAATATTCAATGACACGAAGCGCTGCACGGTCTCTGCGACAGCTGAGCTTCTTGTCACCTCATGCTGCAGAGTGAGACTTAAGCTGTCTACCTGTAATTTTAAGCACACATTAAATAACTGCGTATCGTATCAATCACCATGTTCAACACATTTTGTACGTTTTATATCGCAAATGCTGAGAAATAAGTTATTTCCACGGGTCATACTAAAAAGCGACTTGACAATGGGACAGACAAGGGGCTATCTGGCCGACGACTTCCGTCTTGCCGGCCGCGGTCGTCCTGGTTCACGTTCAGCCGCCAGTATGATGCTGGACATCCCTCATACGACGATGTCACTGGGAGACAGAGCATTTGCCGTCGCTGGACCGCGTGTCTGGAACAGCCTTCCTCCTGCCATCCGTGATCCGTCACTGTCGCCGTCAATCTTCGGAAAGCTGCTGAAAACTTATTTGTTTGTTTAAGGGTCGCGGCACTGGTGACTTATGAACTGGCGCCTTGGAAATGTACTGACTAACTAACTAACTAACTAACTATACTGTCGGGTTTGTGACAGAACAAACGTGCACTTGGGGCCGACGTGTATTGTCACTAAGGTACTGGTATGAACATTAAAGGCAGATCATGAATGAATAACTCGGGTAACTCCTCAAACCAAAAAAGCAAAGGAAAATCAAACAGCATCAAACCAAGTGAAACACGATTGTTACGGCCTACACACAGATTTCAAATTATTATATTCACATCATATATGGGGTAATGTGCATGTCCTGTCTAGGTGTTAAATTGTCGGCCCAAGTGCACACTTGTCCCGTCGTAAATATGACAATGGGACAGGTGAATGTATAAACTGACCGGTTGTCTGTCCCGTTATCCCGTCGCTTTTTAGTATGACCGATTTCCACTGAACACAAGAGGCGAGTTTAGTTCAGGAGCGCTCTTGGATCAATCCTGATTTTCAGGAACGATCCTTAACTAAACGATTTGTTCCCACGAGAGGCCGAGAGCACTCTCATTTCTTGCGATCAAAAACCTTCAATCCCAGCAGAGAGTCACATGACCCAAGAGTTTGTTTGTAAACAAATTGTGATTTCGTTTGGTTTGTTTCTTTTAAAGTGTTCTTCGTTGTTGCATTGTTAGACCCCCAAATATAGAGAGACACAGGAATGGAAATTAAAACCAGTCCCGTCCCGTTTCAATGGTTCCATTCCCGTCCCATTCCCGCAGGATCCAGTGAAAACGTAAAAACCATTCCCATCCCGTCCTGTGGATTAGCAAACCATTCCCACCGGTCCGGTCCCGTTTCATCAGTACTATTGGACAAACCATCGATTTTTAAATAAAGTATAAACTGCACTGATTGTATCTGCACAGCAGTATAATTAACTTCAGCATGAGCGTTTAGTCAGTGGCGGACTGCTAAATGCAAGGTGGCTTCAGCTGAACTGGGTTGCAGTGCACACTGCTGAGTGTCGTCGTCATGGCCGCGTATCACATTTCGCGTGGAGGTCGAGTGGCGCTGCTGCTGATGATGAGCGTGTGACTGATCACAATCGTGTGTCCACCGTACGCGCGCGCGAAAGTGCTCTGTTGGAGAGCCCAGTGCTCAGGATTGACATACAGGCAGATAGCTAGCTAGTAGCTAGTCTGTCTAGTGCCATGTTGTCAAGTGAGTAAATTCGTCACAGCTCACGGCAGGTGCCACGCGAGTCCGCCGTTTTACATTTCACATTCCTCATGCGAATGCTTAAACGAGGAATCCGCACCGCGTGGCACCACCAACAAATAGCAAACCATTCCCGACCGTTCACGTCAGCATGAAAACCATTCCCGACAGTCCCGTGGGATTGGACTGAATCTAAATTCCATACCCGCTGGATTCCCATGGGATTCCCGCAAAAATGTCCCTCTCTAACCCCAAGCCGCCGCCAATAGCTGAACTCGCCACCAAATTTTTGTCTGCCGAAAAAAATACAGATATTCGAATAATAAAGTAAAATCAAAACTCCAATAAGTGACTAGAGTATTATTTAAAGTGAATTATTCTTGTGACTTCAAAACTTCTTGTGATTACAGATGGATGCAGGCTTTGTAACATCAAAGAAACAGACAACAACAACAAGTATATCATTCACATTGGCAGTCATTTCAGTTTAGGTTCAAGAGCTCAGTGAAAATTGTTTGTAATCAGCCAAATATTAGCCGAATTTTTTTTTTATTTCAGCGATAATTCGGCTAATCCAAATATCAGCCGAATTTTTTTCCAGCCATCCAAATTTTTTCAGATTGCAGATTGGGGTCAATGCATGGTTGAAATTCGTTTGCCGACAGTATATAATGTTAGTGTGATGGAGCAATGAACGATTGTGTTATTGCGCCAAGTAGTACATAGGCAGCGTAGTATAGATAATGTATTAATACACGCTAATGCGTCCAATACTGTTAACGAGTAGGCAGAAGATTTACGTTTTAGACAGTGCCTATAAAATGTTAACTTGTCGTCATAGACTATAAGCTTGAGGTTAAGTGGTGGTTAAGGCCCGTTGATAGCGACACAACTCAACTCAACTCGACCTCGAGTTGAGTTGCGTCGGCGGGTCGCTATAGACATTTCGCCGACGCAACTCAACTCAACTCAACGTCGAGCTGAGCTGAGTTGAGTTGCGTCGCTATAGATACTCTCACCGATGCAATTCAACTGTCGCCGACGATCGGCAATGCAACTGACCCAGTTGCAGCGTACAGCCAATCAGTGCGAAGTATGTCAGTTGAGTTGAGTTGCGTCGGCGTCGATAGACACTTCACCGACGCAACTTAACTCAACTGAACTCAACTTGACGTTGAGTTGAGTTGCGTCACTATAAATGGGCCATTATGAGGAAAATGGGTGAACTGTGCTGCAGTACATTCCTATGGAGCCATTTTATGTTTTATGGGAGCGCTCTCAGAGTAAAAGGGTTAGAGAACGATCGAGAGTGCTCTTGAAGATGATGAGGGCACTCCTGCAAGAGCGGGGTCACTGCAAAAGGTACAGGGCCACAGAGCCGCACAGGGCCACAGGGCTGAAGTCAATGTGGACTTGATCTGTGGGACATGCCTGTAGTTAATCCGGTGACACACAGCACGCCGGAAAGGAAATTGTGACAAGGCCTATATCTGAGTATTTTGCAAATGACCCTGATTGTGTTGTGCTGTTGTGTGGCACGCGGGGATCTAATCACATCGTGCTCGTTCCTGACAGCTATGTACACTATACAGAGAGACACTTGGATGAATAGACATAGTACAGGACATATTTTTTGTATATACACCGTGTCCACAAAAACAAAGCCAGAGAATTTGTTGCACTTTATTTAGGACTGACGAAATTTTATAACATTTGGAGGACTTATTCCTGAATCTATTCAAGACACAACTGTAGTTGCATTTCCAATGAAGACTGTATAATATTCTTACCGGAGACATTTTATTTAATGATGTTTTGCAGAACTGAAATAATCATTAAATATAAATAAATATCATTAATAACTATTAATAATCAACATGTGTATTAGATCAGGGTCATTTGCTAAACTACTCAGACGTAGGCCTTGTCACGATTTCCTTCCCTGCGCACTGCGTGTCACACAGAGTCACCAGATTGGCGGCATGTCCCACAGAGCCGCCTGTGGGTGGAGGCACCTACACGTCAACTCTGGCCCTGTGCGGTCCTCTGGCCCTGTACCTTTTGCAGTGACCGCAAGAGCGCTCCTTAGGGTCTGCAGAAAACAAGCAATGGCGCACAACAGCACCCTTGCGGGGTCTCCCTAAAACATGACAGGACAGGCGGGACAGAAAAGTGAACCTTCTGGCACAGGGGACGGTAGACGAGACGGCTAAAAACATGACAGGTCAGACAAACATTCTTAAAGCAAAACTTTGAAAACTGACACTAACCCGTACCTCTGACTCTAACCGACCCACGATGCGCGGAATTATCTGAAAGGCTGAGTTTAGCGCACGGGAACCTGTGCACAATTGACACTGCATAACGAGCATGGGAACCTGTGCCCGTACCTCGCAAAACTTCGAACGCGGGAACCAAAAAACAGTCACCAGACGGCGATAACAGCATGCACAGTATACAACACCCAAAATAACATGTGAACTTAAACAATAAGTTTAAGGCAGTGCCAAGGGACTGGGGGTGGGTGATAATAGTGCTATAACTGGCACTAACCCTTACTCCTGAACCCTAACCGACCCACGAGGCGGTATATCATCATCATCATCATCATCATGATCTTTATTCAAGGTTGACAAACCACAACCAGTACAAATAGTTAGTAGAATAAAAATAAAATAAATAAAATTTACATAATGTATATATGTCCAACAGTTACATCATTAATAAATGTCCTTGAAAAGTAATCTGTTTATCAAAGTTAGAGCTAGTGAGACAACCAGTGCATGTGGGCAGAGATCTGTTGTGCACTCTTTGCCTCAGCTCGTAGTGATCTGGAGCTACTGCAGGTGGCGGGAGGAGGCTGTGAAGAAGATGTTCGCCATTGTTGTTTATCTTGTTAAATAGCTTATCGTCGGTGTCTTTGAGCAACTCATCGAACGACGGCAAGTCTGGCAGACAAAATCCACAGCGCTTGCTACGGCGAAGAAACGCGTCGACTCGTTGTCGGTCTGTTGCCGTGATGAAGCCACTCCATGCAGGGGACGCTTAGAGTATCTTGGTGACAACTACAGACCGAAAGACAGCTCGTAGGCCGGCATCACGTAAGTTTTTAAATAGGCAGTGTCTAATGCACGGGAACCCGTGCGCAACTGAAGCCAGCAATCAAGCACGGTAAGTGCTACTACCAGTGGACTCCGTAGGACGTGCAGGGCATATAGTGTCTGAGAGCAGTCGCTGACGACTCTTCGGATATGATCAGAAGCTGACAAGTTATGCTGCTATAACTGGTGCTAAGTTGCTAACCCTTACTCCTGAACCCTAACCGACCCACAAGGCGGTATAATACTCAATAAGTGCTATACTGGTTCCTGTGCTTGATCATAAAAGCTATTACCAGTGAGGCGCTCACTGATACAAAATTCTATTACCAGTGAGGCGAAAAAAAATTTCTATAAGGGTTCAGTAGTAAGGGTTAGTGCCAGTTATAGGCCTAGCAGTAAGGTGGTGGGATGTGGGGGAGGGTCTGAGGTAAAAAAATATTTTTTATATACCGGTTCAGTAGTAAGGGTTAGTGCCAGCTCGTCATTTATTGCTGTAAGCCGCCTTAACGCCTGCCCCCAGTCCGTTGGCCCTACCTCAAAGTTATTTTTTCAGTTGACATGTTTTTCTGGTGTCTTATAATGTGCATACTGTTTTCGCCCTCTGGTGAATGTTTTTAAACTAAAATTGCTCCTCCACTGGTAATAGAATTTCATATCAGTGGGCGCCTCACTGGTAATAGATTTTTGTATCAGTGGGCCCTCCATTGGTAATAGCACATACTGTGCTTGATTGCTGGCTTCAGTTGCGCACGGGTTCCCGTGCGTTAGACACTGCCTATTTAAAAACTGACACTAACCCGTACTCCAGACACTATCTGACCCACGATGTGGGCAATAACTAACGAAAATGAACCAGCGTACAACGGCACAATGACTGTGACGTGTGCCGTTGTGCGCCATTGCGTGTTTTCTACCATCCGCGTTCCTTAAAATCGCCCAAGGAAAGGGTCGCACTAAAAAGCGACGGGACGACGGGACAGACGACGGGACAGTTTATGCCGGACAACCGGCCGTCCACCTGGTCCGTCGTGCGCTTGCGGCCACCGTACTCTGGCCCGTCATGTTCTAATCAACCCCTAGGAGCAAGAATTTTAACTAGAATTGGGTATATTCGTGTTCACAACCATCAGACATAACGATATAAGGGTCGACCCACGAACCCTACTTGTACCCTAATGTGCTCTTCCCGCACAGTCATCAATCGAATTGGGGGTTGATCTTGTTGTCAGAACG
>Ga0209149_1002725_pt1 | contig 10124 bp, 5 predicted proteins | sample WorMetTyACAVOLI2_FD_187423 | JGI IMG/M metagenome (GOLD analysis project Ga0209149, IMG submission 187423) | Marine gutless worms symbiont microbial communities from Max Planck institute for Marine Microbiology, Germany - Olavius algarvensis... ... | reverse complement strand
CGGAGAGTTGGGCGCGGTATGTTGTACACGATGGATGCTTTCTTGACAGACATTCCATTTCTGATTTCATCAAGTGCCTGCTGCAAGACGTCTGTGCCATATGCACCACGTGTTGTTTTTCTTCTATGACCTTGAATGCCCTTGAACGACAATAGCGCACTACCTTACTTATACAGCTTTTACGGCGCGCGCTCGTCGAAAATCTCTATTTTTGTCGTGTGAAGCCCTCTTTATCATACCCTAGATGATGATCCCATACCATTTTCCTTGCAACCACACAACTTATCCATATGTGCGACGATAATTTCGCAAATCCGAAGAACCTTGGACAACTGAAGTAGGACTGAAGTCTTTTTGTTACGAGTTTAATGAGTTACAACCAATTTCCAGATCAAATTTTCGTTTTTTTAGGTTTTTGCCTTTACCAAGTAATTCTGCATACATCTACCTAGGCCGAGCCGAGTACAGGCATTATTTGACCGAATGCTGACAATCAAAGCTCGCTCCCACGGCTGCAGTGGTCTCACAGCAAGCACGTTCGTGCGACTATGCTCTCGTGTCGGGTGTTAACCCTTTAATTGGCACAGGTACTAATGGTACCACATCGAATAATATGAAGTTAGCACACTAGCCGAGCCGTTGATGGCTGGGCTGTTGCATTTGGTACAGCAAGGAGGGACTGGGCGGGGTTGCAGCCCGCGTAGGCCTCTCCTTGCTGTACTAAATGTATCAGCCCACCCATCAGCGGCCAGTGTACTAATCACCGTATTGCTGTATAATGGTCCGTTGCCCTGCGGTTCTAATGTGCCCATTAAAGGGTTAATGTTACTGTCTGAACGTAGGCAGTCAAAACATCCCAGCTGCAGCGCATTCAGTATATTCCGTGACTCCCAGTCAGTAGTTGACGCTGCGTTTTGTGTTCTTGGACAATTTCGACGATGAAGAAGGTCGCTGCACACCGCTTAGGCTTACTGGCCGCCGCCGTCGTCATCGTCATCGTTGTCGAGTGGGCGATCCCGGTCAGCGCCATGATCTGTTCGCCGTGCTACCACCCAACGACGGGCGCCTATATCGGACCCACGTGCCAGCCGCTGCCCGACGACGATTCCGACAGGTGCGAGCCGAGCTATCGTCACTGCAGCTGCTGTGTCGAGTGCGCCGGCAAAGTCGGCGACGTTTGTCACCAGATGACTCCACCGTAAGTTACTCCGCTTTCCGCGTCATCATCCTCACCACTTTCGTCATCTGTCATTCCTTCACTATTTCGCTTCAGGATTAAAACTCATTTGTTGTTTCACACATTCTTCCCGCCATAGTTGGAACGTTAATTGGTCTTTGACCGGCGAACTTTCCCTGTCCTGCGCTCGACCTACAGCTAGCGGGTGACCACTTACGTGGTAAACCGTTCGCTATAGGTCAACCAACTAGGCCGACTCAGCCTTTCATCTTTTCGGATGATAAATGAGTAGTAAGCTGCAACCAGATGTCTACCAATACAATCAGTATGGTGGCGCCATCTGGTGAACGTGACCGAAGGTTTAGTGTAGTTGGGAGGTAAAACTATTGTGATCCATACCTGGGCGCCTATAAAAAAGTGGAGTGCCTGCTACAATGCGCTGGATAAATAAATACATGACTCTACCTTTCTCACTTCTATACAAACTGGATTTATCTGATTTTTAACGCCATTCGTTTTTTTTTTGTTATAGACCTCTGTCTAGTAGGCCGCATTACGCATGCACTTCCTCTGTCTATCCGTCATTCTGTCCGTCTACTCCATGCCTGCACATAACTCCAGAATGAAAAGCCATAGAAAGCTCGGCGTCACTTTCGGGCCAGTTTTGACGTCAAAAGATCACGGCCATCTAATGTAATGTCATAACTTCTTACTATTTCTGAATACTCGGACATACGATCTAATTCGAGCTTAAGGAAGTAAGTACATGCGTCCACAAATTCCACGTGTCTAGTCTCGTGTAGCAAGCTGCTAACTGCCACTTTTGAGCGCATTAAATTAAACGTTGCACAATGCATATCATACATATCGTATCGTTAAAAACTAAAAATGTGCTATTATGCACCGTACCGTTCCATAACTATGTCAACCTTAACAAAACGATCCTGCGGAACGAAAGCTATATGACTGCATGTGGTATTACGTTAATGCAGGCTATCAAATTCACGAAACGGTTGCGGTGTGGAATGGCCAAATATTGCAGAATAGAAACAACACCTTTATTGACATATCACAACGTAGCAAATAGAAAGAAAAAAATGCCAGAAGGCTGAATGACTAACTATAGAAGGGAGATAAGCTCCCAGTTACAAGGTCAAACAGCTATAATCCGCCACACGCTATATACATCACCGAGAGGCACACAATATAGCCTCGTTTCTGTCATGTTGTCCGAGTTGCCAGTTATGGAGTAGTTTTGCGAGCACTGACGAATGAAAATGTAATTTGATACCGCGATTTATGAAGACAGACTTGCCAAAGATATTTGTGCAGATGAAACGAACTGCCAAGTTGGTGTTTGCGTGTACTTAGCCATGTGTTTATGACTTTGTTACTTTTTACGATGTCTGTTGTGCGTTTATTTATAATCGTGTTTGTTTTAGCCACATTACTGAATAAGTAGCTCTGCTGTCGCAAAGAGGCCGCGTGATGCTTCGTGTATGTCTGTCAGTAGTTAGCTTCAATAGAACATGACGTCGAGCGCACTCTTTTATTTTTAGTTACGTATGGCTACAGATTAATCACTGCGTACACTTAAATGCTGTTCTGTTGTCTTTGGCGTAAACATTTCGTCGTCGTCTCCCCCATCAACAAACTCCGCCGCTTACTACCAGCGATGTGTCACAACTTGCCACGGTCCGGCGACACCGTGTTGATAACACCTGGCCAGTCACAGCGTTGACAGCACGCTCAGAATCGCGATTTCTGCTTACCCCACCTGCATTCAACGCCGCCGTTAAGGGGGTCCCGTCGGAGTATTCCATTGGACGTTTGGTATGGAAAAACTAGAATGGTGTGGCTGCCCGATGGTGAAAAATTTTGAAGATATGTTTATTCGTTTTGGCAGAATTCACGAACATGACAGACAGATGGGCAGACAGACAGACACATGCACCGCATGACGGCATAGGCCGCGCTTATGCATAGCATAGCGCGGCAAAAACGGTTAGATGAAACTTTCAGTTTCAGAACAGACAGGCAATGAAACTGATAAAATCGCGAGGTGTCAGCACCAAGCAGTAGGGCGTGTGGCGAGGTTTAAGGTTTTCTGTGCCCGGCGCCGCTTTTTGCGTATTTTAGTTCGTCATAGACGTCGCTGTATTGTTCTGTGCAGTTGCGAGAGCCATCTGATGTGCGTCAACGATGCCGGTGAAGAAAAGCATCACATCCCGATGGGCGACCAGTTCATAGGTCGCTGCCAGCGGCCGCGGCGGCGGCATCGACGATGACGTCACCAGCAGGAGGAGGCGGCGTCACGGTCGGTCGCTGGAGCCTGTGATGTTGTCGTCGTGTTGGACTTCGGACGACGGCGCCCAACTACGTTCGACCTACAACGTCAGCGTCGCCAACAACAACGCTAACATCGCTTACCATTGTTGCTGTATAATGTCCACGGTCGCGTTTTTACCGCGCTGCACTATTAGGCCTACAAGGCGCGATACTTAATACGACAAAATTCTGTCTGTCCGTTTATCCATCCGTTACATAGCGCACTGTGTCCAAACGACCAAATGTATGATTTTGTAGCATTCTTGTTGTCATACACCAAGAACAATTCGCCATTTTCGACCAGTATAGGCCTTCGAGAACTGCACTGGCTTCCAGTCGCCCAGCGGATACAATACAAGATCGCGATGCTGGTCAACAAATGTCTGCGGGGCATAGCACCCCCGAATCTCGCTGAGCTCTGCCGGCCGGTCGTTCATCTCACTGGACGTCGACACCTGCGGTCGGCCGCCTCCAGAAAACTCGATGTGCAACGGACAGCCACAGCCATTGGTCGCAGGAACTTCGCTGTTTCCGGTCCGGAGACTTGGAACAGTTTACCAGCTGAACTGCGTCTGTCGACACTGTCTACGGCCACCTTTGCACGACGCCTGAAAGCGCATCTCTTCGTCAGCACTGAATGATATGTGCCTGCAGCGCGTCTGATTTTACTTAAGGTTGCGCTGGTTATAAATAATATTTATTATATCTCGGAAACTGTACAAAATACGGGCACGATTACTATAGAACACTAATAGCACGTTTCATTGCCTTGCCAATGACTTAGGAGTGACTTACAGTAAATTAAAAGCCATTTTCAGCTACAGGAAACCTCTTCAGAGCAGACATTTTCGAAAATAGAACACAAGGCTTTTCAGCTACGACGTTGACCTAAAACGACAACAAGTTATGCGTGAACTGTTATTCTGCCTTAGATCTCGAGGCCAGAGTGGCCTTATGTTCTTAGATTGTCCGTTCGTCCTTTCGTCCGTCTGCCCGTTCGTCCGTACACGTAACGTCCGTTGCCAAATTGTGAACATATTGTAAAGACGATATTTTGAAAACGTATGAACCGATTTTGCCGCAAATTGGCGCAAGTGGTCTACGGGACAAGGGTATGAAACGGTCGACTTTTGACTTTTGAGGTCAGGAAGTGAAAGGTCAAGGTCACGTGGCTCCGAAGTAGGTCACACAAATCCCTGACGGGGGATCTCAACAACTGTCGGACGAATTTTGACCACACCCAGCAGGCACAGATTACGGGAAATGCCAGCTGTGTCGCAACACAACCAGCACATCAAAGGTCAAAGGTTAGGGTCCCACGATGCCAAATTTGGAGGCCTGGCGGAGGCATCGTTCTCGACCCAGTTGGGTCGAGTATAGCTTTCGTAGTTTTTTACGCCTCCGCAAGCTATCAGCGGTGGAGGCTATTATGTTTTCACTACGGTATGTCCCATTGTCCCGATGTCCCGCACCCATATCGGCATTTATCCGCTTCGCACGAATAGTGAACGGATTTCGACGAAAATTGGAATAGTTGATCACTACCACCAACAGTGAACTGATTTCATTTTGGGCGAATTGTACACTGTAGGGACAGGGGAGCAGGATATGATAGAAAGTACGAATGGACGTCAAACCGATGCTGCCACGTAGCGATTGATTTCACAAATTTTACAGTGCATATGGCACGCTGCGTCTGCAGAGCTGGCGAGTCCATTACTTTCACCCAGCGACGGAGGCATATCATATAGCCGCATGCGGTGTTTAGCTTTCTGCTGTATAGTCAACCGAAATAACTGTCCAATTGTCACTCGCGGCAATGTAAGGTCGTTATTCACAAAGACGTGATAATATGTCTCTGAATCGGTAGAAGTTTAATTGAGACTTAAGTCTAGTTACATCGAATGATCCAACGATCCAGCTCCACTGCCGATAACCATCAGTGACCTTGACGGGTTGTCAAGGTCACTCAAGGTTGTCGGCAATGGCACTTAATTGATGGTCATTCACATATTGCAAACTTGTCTAACTTTAGTCTGGTAACACAGCATACAGCATTACAGGGTGTGTCAGTAAAGTAGCGGCCTGCGATAGCTGAGCTTTTTGTTGGTATTATGACATTAGCTGTATATACGCTCTGCCATTTTGCGCTGTCGTTATTAAGCCGCCGCTCGCGACAGCGAGAGCGGCTTTATGCGATGGGCGTGTCCATCTGTTTGTCTGTCTGTCGCCAAAATTAAAACGCGATTTTCTCAAAAACGAAGCAATTTAGATAATGGTGTCTATAGAAAGTCGTACACTGGCTTTTCAAAGAACTCATTATTGGACCCCTAAAATCCACGATGGCGCTGAGATCCGCCATCTTGAAATTGAAAATCGACATGACGTCGAAACCAGATGTAGAATTCCAATATCGGGGACGTCTGGCCGAATTCTGTCGCATGTCATCCCAGAGCCAACTGCCACATTGCTGGGTGCTGCCACCGGGCGAATTCAATGGCATGTCATCCCAGAGCCACGTATCACATTGAAGGATGCTGCCACTTTATGAATTCACTGTCATGATTCCAGAGCCACATGCCACATGCCACAATTGCAGGGTGTAAGAAGTCCATCCGCCATATTGAAAGTCGTTTTTTGCCATATTTTATTTATTATTTTGTTTTTTTATGCAGTTTCGGCTTTGACAAGCGGCGGCTTTCGTATTGCCTCCGATACATTTGTTTTAAGGCCGATTGCACCAACCATATATAGGCCAACTTATCTTGAAGTAGAGATTAACTCCGGCGTCCGTTAACCTTTACTTAGCGAAATTGCGTTGCGCCGTCCACAGTTAAGTAAGAAGCACTTGATATTGTCATACAACGTCCGGGTAAGTGGAGATTTACGTATCGCTATAGCAATTAGTGGTAATTTAGGTGATACTGGTGAAATCGACCCTAAACTCAGGTTGTTCCGTACGTAGTACGTACGTTAACAGAATAAAACACACGTAGAAGCATATAGTAGCATTAGCATAAGTTTTTTTCTATTGCGCAAACCCCTACGGTCATGTGTTATTCGGAGCAGTATGCGCGGTTCAATGTACGTGTATTCAGGAGGACAATGGATACGCGTACGTATACGTTGATTATCGGATGTAGACGAAAAGCCGTTGTGTAAATAGCCTACGCAAAAGTATGCGTGCGTTCTTGTATGTCCGCAGCCGCGGCGATAGGTCTAGGGCCTATAGCATACGCATTACGCACGTCTATAAACGATTGCACCATCGTTAGCATAGTTAAGTGTCACTAAGTGATTCTTAATCCACTTATCAAGATGTCGTTGGACATAACAAATCTACTTGGTCCACACGGAAACATCAAGAAAACAGTGTTGGGCAAAGTTGTATTGCACCAACCGCAATCCAGTAATTAGCACTTAGGCCCTACCGTAATTTTGTCATGTGCAACGATATCCTATTATCCCGATAATAGAAATTAAAGTGTCATTTAAATTTAAGTATACTTATAGCTAAGCTGCATTAAATGTTTAATGTGCTAAAGCCTAATATAAGCCACATGAGAGTCTGCCAATTTCTGCTTATTCCTGATGTTAGAAGTTAGAACAGCTCATTGCTTGCTAGTCAATCACTACTCTATGGCTCTCGTCAATCACCTCCTGCCCAAATATAGTAGATCGATCTAATATATTTGTCCTGCAGCCCGTCAGTCACCAGAGATTATAGACCGTCTCTGTCAGTCACGCACCGCGTTATCTAGCGTTTTAGAATACCCGGTAGTCTCTATGGTTTCAAGTGTAAACAACATCATCGAGGTAATAAAAAACATATTGTTGTCTATGGTAAACAAGTTTGACGTCATCGAGAAAATGTCTGTGAGATGTTGTCAGTCAAGGGAAGTATTACGACGTTGGTTGTGGGATGGTCGAAGAGCATGCAGTCGCCGAATATACGGTGACCGAACACGCTACAGTAACGATTTAATAGTTCTGTGTAGTTAATGGCAAATGTAAATGTAGTGTTTGTCGTTTGAGGGAATTCGTCGTTTGACAGTGCACCTGCGTAGCGCTCAACACCGGTCAAGCCTAAAAATCGGCCCGGCCCGGCCCGGCCGGGGCAAGCAGAAATTGCCCTAGATATCATTGCAGTTGAGTTTGATCAAGTTTCTCTTTACAGTACCGGTACAATGACCATATATGATAGACTCAGCCTGTAGCCACTTTACCAAACATTGGCTTCTTTTTAATTTAGGCTGAAGACTTCCCTTTAGAATGTTTAGGATCGAAATAGACGTATAAAATACGTGAATGAATGGAAATACATATGACTCGCATACGTTAGCCTACGTTGAGTTATCATAGCAAGTGTTGCAATTTTAGTTTAGTCTTTTTAACCACGTATGACAAAAGTTTATATGCCCCGGCTGGGCCAGCCCGGACCGATTTTTAGGCATGACCCTCAACACTGCATGAATGAAGTGATGTAAGAGATTCAGTGTGCTTAGTGGTACCTATTTTTATCCGCAGTACCTAGTAAGCGTATTTTGTGGATATGTCGTTTGCTGTAACTTTTTTTGTCCGGGGACAGATATCTTGGCGACGATGTGGGTGTGAAATTTTGCGTGATGGTACATGTATGTCCCGGACGTATCTTCTCACCTTTTGGGGGCATTGCCCCCAAGGATCCCTAAAATCCAAAATTTTTGGCCTCGAAAAGTGAATATCTCGAAAACGATAAATCGCAACGTTACATGTCAATCAGAGCTTAACATCAGCTCGGCGGGAGCTTTCTAAAAATGTATGGCATGGTTCGGTAGCCCCCAGGGGTGTCCCCTATAAGGAAAAATATGTATTTTTAGTCGGGGACAGTTATCTTGGGCTGATCAGTGTGAAATTTTGCATGAAGGTATAGTTCTGTCCCAGAAGTGGGTTTGTCCACTTTTGATGGCAATATGTTTTGGGGTGTCCAAATAAGTGGGTCAGAAATGTTTTTTTTTTGCACAGTTTGTCTTTGGCATCCTCGGTTTGTGTGATAAACACTTGCCCAATGACGTGTGACACTTGTGTGGTATAAGCTATACTGGACCATTCGAATGTTGATCACACGTGACACTCCAGCAGTGATCGATGGCAAAACCTGATAGTCGTCAAGAATTGCGATTTTTTCACACCACCTGCATTTGACGCAGCCGTTAATTTTACTAGTTTTGATTAGGCTAGATAGAGGCATACAATCAGTGACGGAGATGTTGCCATTGAAAGGGGATGGGGTGTTGCACATAGTTTTAATTGCACCCCACGCTTATTGCCGATATGCATCTTGCTGACGCACTTGTAAACTTAGTTATGTGGTACTAGGTAAACAAACAGATGTCAAGACTAGGGTTGTTAACGGTTAACCGGTCTTGGAGTTTGGACCGGTCCCAAATTCATGGGACCGGTTAACCAGTAACCGGTAATTAACACAATACGTTCCGCACTAGATTGGCAGAAACATGTTACATAATCATCACGGTGAAATGTCTACTGTCACCGTGGTGGCAACCACACATGGTGACTACAGATGACGTGTGTGGGAATGTCGTGGGTGGTCCCTTAGGTCACCCACTGTGGCCTGAGTGGTTTGCTGTTGATTTGAATGGCATACAACAACATCTGTACTGCATTCATCTCCGGTCATTCTACAGTGAAACCTGATATGCTAGACCTATCAACACATTCCTTGTTGTCATCACAGTTTGGCCCATGATGCCGGGATGTGTGTCTCATTTCCTAGTTGGAACTATTTGTCCCATTGATCCACTGTTACGACCTCATGATCATCACTCAGCTTGTTACATGATGGAGGCTAGTCATCATCATCATCATCATCAATTCATCATCATCATTCATCATCATCATCTTCCTATCGCTAGTCGCTACCTAGCAATCAGCCACCAGTTAACTGGTGTTTTTACTCACGGTTAACCGGTTAAAAGAATTAGGCGGTCTTAACAACCCTAGTCAAGACAGGTAATCATCACTATGGTCGTCATATTTATTTGTCATATAATGCTTGTAATACAGTAATAAAATGTAACAGTGACATCATGTAAATCATTAAATGTAACAGTGACATCATTAAAATGTTTGTAATGATAACTGTCACACAAAATACAAGAAAGAAAGAAAACGGGAAAGAAGAGACAGTGTTCTTTGTTTAAATGTGCGCGAGACTGTAAACATGCAAATCCTCATGCAGTCATTATTGGTCTCAGAGTTACAGTACGACACATGTCAGTAAATAAACTGGTAAGATGTGTTAGTCGACTGAAGCAGTCTTAAGCATCCACAAAAAAGTTTTAAAAACGAACATTCTTCCAATGTAGAAAACATTAATTTTTTTCTTTAATGCTTCTTTTGCATACTTTTTAAGCGCCTCACTTTACGTTAGTAAAAGAGGCGCTTACTGAGATAGGCTGTGTCGTGACGTCGTTGGTCGTTGGTTGGTTGGTTGGTCGTTGGTTGGTCGTTGGTTGTCACGTGCGTGCACTGTGGCCAAACGGTGCATCCTAGGCCTATAGTTACTATGGAACACTAATAGGAAACCCTACCCCAGGAATTCAATGGTACAACTTTC
>Ga0209149_1002724_pt1 | contig 10125 bp, 6 predicted proteins | sample WorMetTyACAVOLI2_FD_187423 | JGI IMG/M metagenome (GOLD analysis project Ga0209149, IMG submission 187423) | Marine gutless worms symbiont microbial communities from Max Planck institute for Marine Microbiology, Germany - Olavius algarvensis... ... | reverse complement strand
CATTTACTAACATTGTGTATAGTGTATAAGCATTATTGTTGTTCTATTCTTTTATATCGTGTCTATATTGTAAGCTACTGCGTATTGTCAGTTAGTATTTTCAAAGAAACGACTTGACTTGACTTGACTTGTAAGCTCCTTGAATACTCCCACATTTGTATTAATCATGTCATTATTATCTTCAGAAAAGAAAAAAATATACATGTTTCGCGAGTAAAACTTTTGTGAATACAAAAACCATCTTCGCAGTGGCGTATGTAGCATTTTGTGATAAAAATGACGAATGTTAATGGGAAGGGGGCAGCCCCACCGTAAAATTTTAGGCGCGTGCAGAGCTGTAGTGCCCAGCTTCTAGCTGCGCCAGGAGGAGGGTTGAGGGCCGTAGCCAAGGGAGTCGGATTGGGCGGACGATCCCCTTCCCGACGCTGAAAGAAAGGTTCACTTTTCGCCAACTGCATGCTGACTAGGCCTAATGACTAGGTTCAATATCGGATCGCAAAAGGTTCCAACTCCCAAGTCTGAGCAAAAATATGCCCCTTGTCAGGAGGCTGATGGGAAAGGAGATAATTAACAAGTGCTGTTACTGATAATTGATCAGTTTCAGTCTCTCGGACGGTTTTTAGTTTTATTTTTCAGAGTTGTGTTGGCATCACTCGTACAGGCAACGAGAGTATCAAAAGTTTACAGTATTCGCCAGATGGCGTAAGTATACTGTCAGCCACTGAATCCTTAACAGATAGGCCTAAAAGTTTACGAGTGAGCGGCTGCAGAAGCCAATCTTCACGTTTGCAGTCGTGCATGTTGTAATCCATAAGTGTAACAGATATAATGAAATTTTAATAATTACAAGATAAAAGGTTATAAAGTTAGAAAACTCGGATCGACAACGAGTTACTATAAGGCCTAAGCTTATGTCGTAATCGACTTACGAAACCTAAGGCTAGTACAGGATTTTCCGATTTCACACAAGCTATTTATCTAATCCGAAACAGGGTTGGCTGAACCGCATGAACCATTCTGGAGCAGGTTTAACTACTATGGTTTAACTAAGAATAATATAACAAGCATGGCGTTCAAAAGAAACAACGAGATAAAGGTAAACAACATTGTCAAACAAACAAAGAGGACACGCTCGGCATCATTCTTCTTCTTCTCGTATGCGTGTCATCAACCATAACTGGTCAGCCACAAAACAGCGTCTGTAGAGTGTAGCCGAGATAAGCCGCCATTCAGTTTGGTCAGGGGACAGGATTCGACAATGTGAGACATCGTCTGGATCGCCACAAGGACACATCATTAAGAGACAGGAACGCAATACCTTCAGCGAATATATACTATACCGGGTGGATCATAAAAAGTCCCAATTTTTCTGCCTTAGAAAAAACACATGTAGTGAGCCTAGGCAGAATTGCTTTGGCCATTGGATAGAGCACTGTCTGCACTATAATACTTACTTGTCACCAGTGGCGTCAACGGCTAGTGAACATTGGGGGGATGAACTATTCCCCTCCCCTACTCTCCCCCTTTCCCCTCCCATTCCCCCATCCCATTTCCCTCGCCCCCTCCCCTTTCCCCTCCCACCCCTCTTTTCCATTCCGTCCCCCTTAGAAGTAGGCTCCCTTTAATCCAGCTAGGGGGTCTGGGGAAGCGCTGTAAGCTCCCCCAGCGTGGTCTAGGGCAGAGCCCCAGCCGAAATCGAAATTAGTACATTTTAGCCTTAAAATCTGACATCTGGTGGCAACAATTTTAATGATTTTTCTGAGAGTCAACTGAACAAATTTCATGCAGTTTGAACACTAAAGGGCACCAAATTGGTTTTACCATAGTTAAGGCTAATATGCACCAAATTCGGTTTAGGCTGGGCTCTGCCCCGGACCCCCGCTGAGGGAGCTTACAGTGCTCCCCAGACCCCCCCCTAGCTGGATTAAAGTTTGGTTCAAAACTATTATCAGGCAACCCTGATCTGTGTATCAATCCTCATTAAACAACATGCTAACAAAACATGAAACATGTCATACCATTATGCGCTGGTGGCGACGCTGCATCCAATTTTGCAAATAATAAAACCGTCTGCTTCAAACGGTTATGCGGTGGTCCACTCGACATGGTTATAAAGAAATAGTTTGAATGAACACAATCAATAAAACGCACTGTGACCGTGTGACGAAACTGACGACATGCCATCAGTTAATTTCCGCTTTTGAATAAGTAAGTAAAATGTAAATCAATTGTATTGGTATTGGTATTGCCAATACTTTTTAAAAGTATTGCTAACAACCCTGTTCATTTATATAACAAATTGTATTTGCCAGTTTCAGCAGTCGATCCTCAAGGAAGTGTGAAGTGCTACTACATCACCGCCAGATGTCACCAGTCATACAGGAAGAATGACAGTCCAAACTCAGTTGAATGTGACATTGTGATGACTGACACAAGTTCGTCGCAGTAAGGGGGGGGGATGAGAGGCATTGTACCCCCTGCCAAAATGTTTGGGGATGCATCCCCCTATCCCCGTCGTTGACGCCCCTGCTTGTCACACTAACGACGTCACTCAAGACGTCACTGAGAAATACTGGATGAAGAAGACACACTCCTAAAATCAATTTATCATTATCAAAAAGTGAAATTTCATCAGATTGGCTGTACCACTCGATATTCCGATTCTCGAAAAAGTTGATGGTAAGCGTCGGAGTTTCTTGGAGTGGAAAAACTGATGTCTTTTTCATTGATCCGCAGAAAACAAAAGTTGACCAGAACTGTTACATTGATCTGTTGAAGACTTCCTTACTGTGTGAATGTCGTTGACTTTGTCCCGGCAATGACTTCGTCTCCATGCAAGACACAGTGCGCAAAAGTGACGCAACAGTTTATATGACAGACTTCACGAACACTCCAGACTTCATAGCTGCTGATGAATGGGCATTATATTCTCCAGATCTTAATTCTTTAGATTACTGCATTTGGGATATTCTGCAGGATTTGATGTACGAAGGCCGACGACATCCATTTGCAAATCTACAGAACCTCAAAGAAGCAGTTAAAACAAATGGTAGGTCACCAGTTCGAAAATCCATTGCACAATGGAAAAACGACTGAATGTGGTTAGAAAGCAGAATGGAGGCACGATTCAGCACATATTTTGCTAATCGCTGTGAATGGATATCGATATCATGCAGTGAGACGTGTTGAATTGGTTATTTTGTACATTTCGGACACCCAATACTCTTTTGCGTATTTCACCGTCAAAACAAGAGCGTATAACGTCATAATTTCTCATACTGTTAAGCTATGATTGCTGTTTAAAAATTTTATTATTTTGTTTCAATTTTATTGTTAAGCAGTACAACATCATTGCAAAGTTTGGGAAGTTTTTTTATGATCCACCCGGTATTTATGACATGTTGGCTCTAGAAAACTTCAAAATAGCTGAAATGACCTTTAGCGTATCTCAAGGTGATTGGTAATAGCTCTATTCGATGCAGCACAGGTCTGTTAGCCAGCCACCCATTGCAAGTTTGCAACAATGTCAGTATGTCTAATATATAAACTTGTAGAGCACGCGACTAAGTGACTATTAACAGTCTATCAACTCGATTTCGACACGTGAAATTATAGCCAGCATACGATTTTATAGTCGTCGGTAAGCCATTTACCTATTAGTGGTTAGTAGTAATATGGAGTGGCCAAATTTTCTACCGTTTCCGAGATGTTGTGACGAAAACTCCAGAAATGGCTGTTTTACCCATCCTAGTCTCATCTGAGGGCCACAATCGGACCGATTCCGTGGGAAATGCCGTATTAAGTTTGGTACCGAAAAGCCAAAAATGAGACACCCGTAATCTTGAATATCTTGTACAGTTGTAAGTCTATTGCAATGAAAACGAGCAAGTGATATACTGATGGCCTTAGCTATTGACGGCATCCATAATTTGCCACCTCACTTTAAATATGTTTCTATACTACCTAACATTAAACTAAAACTGAAACGCGACACTGACGAGCTGAAGCATCATAGACAAAGCCATTGATCAGTGGCAAACACGGCTGCTTGCACATGTAAAGGCAAAGCGACGTCACTTCGAACACCTACTGTGATCTAGACACACAGTCGGCTCTCTACAGAGCAACTTACACAACAAAACCGGTTCTTTACACAACCACTCACAGTATTGAGACGAAGACAACAAAAGTTTTCGGTTTTTGTGTCTCTAACCAGAGCCGCTGTCTTCAAGGGGAAAAATGGTTGCGAAAGTGTTCGCGCTATTTATAATTAGACTGCAAAACTCCTCTGTTTATTCACAGCTCATGCGCGTGACAGAAAGACAGACAGACTGGCAGACAGACGGAAAACTGATCTCAATAGCATAGCGTACTATGTAACGCTCCCTAAGAAGTTATTGAGTAAAAGCGCAGCGAAACTTAATTGTAACTTCAGAGTTGGTTTGAACGCTGGATGACTGTCGATGTTACGCACTGTTGGATTTTATTGCATGCTTGTGGACCAGAAGCCAAGAAGATGAGTTTACCAACGTCAAATCGTCTTCGTTTGACGACAGCATGGTTAGAGACAGCCTGAGCTGGCGTTGTTGCGAGTCTGCCGTGTTGAACGCAACGAGGTGGGCAAGATACGACAACATGGTACATCACTACCCCCTGTGATCTTGAAGATGATAACTGGCAGCTGCTGTATTGCTGGAGTAATATGCGACCGTCGGTCGAGATTAAGCACAAGTAAGTAAGTAACTAAGTAAGAATATTGATATCTGGCGCCAGAATCACGCGGACGTCTCAAAGGCGCCGGGCGGTCCAGAACAGGTGCGTCTTCAGTGCCCGCTTGAAGGCGCTCTCCGACAGGTCCGGTGACCATAGTGCTGGTGGCAGATGGTTCCGTGTGGCTGGTCCGTTGACTGCGAAACTTCGTTGTCCAGTTGCAGTCCGGGCACGTGGAACCAGTAGAGTACCAGTCGCTGCAGATCGCAGATGCTGACGACCTAAGCACAAGCACAAGTCGAATAGTCGCATTTTATACAAGTTGCAGAGATTCCAGTGTTCACGCAGGAAGGTTGGTGAGCACATATTGCAGTAGCCAAGCTAAGATATGATGAGTGACGTCACGAGTCGTGTTATGACTTCATTACTGACATAAATCCGGATCTGACGTAGCCTTCTCAAACCATAATAACATGCGCTGGTAATCTTTGCATGGATAGCTCACTGTAACAGGACCCCGAGATCACGAACGACACTAGCACACTCGTTTTGGTTACTTGGCTACATCGTGACGTGTACCGAACCAGCTAAACTCAGTCTAAAACGGATTAAGCTGCAATTGAACAGAAGCATATGAATTTGCAAGATCAGTAAGACACGACATGAGGTAGGTTACCAGAGATAAAACTGTTGATACTACACAATAATAAGTGACAGTGACAGTGATTTGCCAAATTGCAACGCACCCGTGAGAGAAAATAAACAAGTACAAGTAGCCCTGCTGTCACAGAGAGGCCGCGCGATGCTTCGTGTTTGCCAGCGGTTAGCTTTAATAGTACAATACGTCGAGTTTTCTTGGAATTGGTTTTGCTAAATTGATTCATCAATAATTGTCGACGGTTAAGGTTGTCTGGATTGAGACTCGAGTCTTCAACTCCCTTCGGTATTCTTAATTTTTGTATATTGCTTGGTGTTGTCAGCGATAGCACCATTAATTTGCGAGTCCCTACAGAAACCGGCCATCAGGCGATGCATTAGCCCAAATGCAATAGGATGTAGCAATAACAGCGTCGTTGCTCGGAGATATTGCGTGCGTTAAAAGTGTCAATTATTATGCGGCACTCCCACTAGAAGGCCGCATTATGTGTTCCTCGCTGTCTGTCCGTCCGAACTAAACAAACAAACCAACCAACTAAACAAACCGACTAAACCGACTAAACATCTTTGCGAAATTCCAACAGGGTCCCGACCGACAAGGTACCCATGGGCCTTGAATGCGTCGACGACGTCTTGTTCAATGCTGATTCAAACGTTCAGCAGACGCTGTCGCAGTAATTTTCATCAACATTTCCATAAGTTTATGATTACCGCGACGTGCTGCTGACGCAGAAAGTTATTGCCAGTCATTAGGCAGATATCAGGGAATGAGTCGTGTTTCAGCAGGACTGCAGTGCTTCAGCACACAGTGCGTGTGAACTCTTACGTCGAGATACACCAGACTTTATTTCACCGGAACAGTGGCCACCGAACAGTCCAATCTGGTGGATTACAAAATCTGGGCTACAATGCAGCAGCGCGTTTACCAGACAAAGATTCGAAATGTTGACGAAATGCGACACTATCTGCTGAACGTTTTGAGCAGCATTGAACAAGACGTCATCGACGCATCCATTGACCAGTGGCGTGTGCGACTCAAAGCACGCGTGCGTACGGGAGGCGGACATATTGAACACATGTTGTATATTTATCTGCATAGACATACGAACAAGCAGATAACATTCGTGATAGACATTAAATTTTATTGAAATTAAACGTTATTGCACCATATTGAATTTAATAACTTTCTTGTAAAGTTGTACAGTTGCGCATTCAAGTTTCGCAAGCTAGTGCGTTAACAGACTTGAGGTAAGATGGTCGTTTTAATGCCATCATCCTCAGCAGTAGATTTGAGAATACAACAGTAAAAGAATTATTAAAATCGGTCTACATTTGCCAAAGTTATTGCAAAAATAAAAGTGGCATCCTTTTTTGAGACACAGTGTAAATTGCGAGATTTTCTGTCAAATCGCTTCGGCCGCAACCAACGTTAGCACAAATGTTTCCACCTCGCAAAAATAACCCCCTGTGAACTTTATGCTTGCCGTGTCCGCAACCATATACGGCCTACCATCACGGACGACGTAGCGAAAACCATCGCCTGTTCGTTCGTTACGTCTCGTCTCGACTACGTCAACTCTGCGCTGTACGGAATTTCAGCCAAAAACATTCATCGCCTGCAGTGAATGCAGAACACCTTGGCGCGAGTCGTTCTCGGTTCTTCGGTGTCTAAGTTCAGTCACTCTACCGATATGTTACGTCACCTGCACTGGTTACCTGTTGAATACCGAATTAAATTTAAGCTTGCAAAACTAGTTTTTATCGCGCGTCAACACTCTGACGCGCGATATTGATATAGCAATTCTGTCAGTCTGTCTGTCCGTAACGTTCCAGTATCAGATGAAAACGGCTTAACATATCGTCATAGTTTTTTCACCATATGGTAGCCCAATCATTCTAGTTTTACCAGCATCAAACATCTTCACGAAATTCCGATGGGATCACTCCCTGCGGGGGCGCTAAATACTGGTGGAGTATACAAATTTCTACCGATAAGTCGCTATATTTCGCAAACGATACAAGATATCGCCATAGTTACTATGAAAGGCGAATATAAACTCGTATACGATCTATAATATGGTGCCATTTCCAATGACCTTGAACGAACCTGTTTTCAAGGTCACACCACTCTTTGACGTTAAATAATCTCACAAACGGCTACAGATACAGCCAATGTTACAACAGAAGGCGAATAAGAAACCGCACCCAAGCTTTTAAATGGCATAAGTTTCAATGATCTTGAGTGACCTCTAAGCTAGATTTCAAGGTCACGGTATTATTCAACGTCAAATAACTCGCAAATGGTACAAGATAGAGCTATAGTTACAATAGCGACTAATATAAAGTCATACATGGTCTATCGAACCGCGCCATTTTCAATGACCTTGTAGGACTCCAAACCCAGATTTCAAGGTCAGGCCATTCTTTGACGCTGAATATCTCCAAAATGGCTACAGATACGGCCATAGTTACTATGGAAGGCGAATAGGAAACCGTACCCAAGCTTTCAAATGGTGCCACTTTTAATGACCTTGAGTGACCTCTTACCTACATTTCAATGTCACGATAATATTTAACGTCAAATAACTCGACTAATAGTAAGTCGTGTATGATCTGTCGAATGGTTCCGTTTCCAGTAAACTTGAGTGACCCTTATCCGAGATTTCAAGGTCACGGTGTAATATTTAGGCCTATGAGTGCCCTCAACGTATTGTGTGCGCAGCTGACGCGCGATCTGTTTACGATAGCTAAGTTCTTGTTAATACTCGCAATAACAGTGTTCCACTCTATTTAACGTGTTTACTTGATAACTTTGCTTTCCAGTCAGTCTAACTTCTTAACCGTGCTGTCATACAGACTAAATTTTTTGGTGCTCGCAGTTTTCGTGTTGCAGTTCCTACTGTTTGGAACTCTCTTCCTGCAGACATTCGTGCATGTTCACTGCACGGTACATTCACGTCACTTAAAAACTTTTTTTTTATTTTAATGCTGCTCTTAACTAGTGATTGTTCAGACCACCTAGTGACTCTGCCCACGCCTCTGATTCGATGTTTGTGCGTTGATTTTGTGCGCGTTACAAATTGTTTTTACGATTATGTGACGATAACTGACTACAGTGACGTTATGAGATCTATTATTACGAATTTTAATGATCAAGAATCCAAAATTTCCAAAAGAAATTTATATTCTAAGTGAAACATACAAATAACATAAGAAAGTAATGATAATCAATGCATACAATGCAGTAATATAAGCAATACAGAAAATATCTCTAAAACTGGGTAAGAAAAGTCCTAACACACAAATGTGTTTCTGCACCAACTCCTACCACAGAGAACTAACTAGAACTCCTAGTCTTCTCCCCACACACAGTCTGTCTACCACAATATGGTCTAAACAGACCAGCAACAGTCTTACAACTTCTTATACTAAATAAGAAATGTAGAGACACTAGATTTGACACACAGTCTGTCTACCTATGTCAAATCCGTACACAACAGAGTATCCAAATACTCCCACGAACCACTCTACCGGCTTAATACCACCAGTCAGAGTAACCATTCACACACAGTGAATTAAATCAGGAATTCCCTACTCTGAGGTGAATTAATTTACCAATAAACGATTCATACACAGTGAATCCAACTAACAACTTCCTGCTGTAAGGCAAGCTACTATTACAACCACGGACAGTGAACTAGCAAAAGATACCACACGTACCTACAACGCTCGATCGATCTATCGCTTTGAAAGAGGAAGATCTGCCGAACAATCTCCTCTTTTATACTAAGAAGAACCGCAATGAGCATTCTACAATATTCTAGCATTACAGTCACATGGCAAGGTCATCCAGCACATGGAAATCTCGGGAAGCCTACACGGATGTAATATCTAAAAATAGATCGGGAATTCCTAACTGGAAAACAACAGTCTTAATGTAATATAGTAAGTAAACAATTCACTGGTCCGGCTGTGTGCAAACGTGACACCTCCCCACCAAATCAATGTCCAGAGATCAGGACACATCCGATACAGCAGGTACGGCCGCATATCTTGTCGGCCGTCGGGATCCTCTATATTTCTGTATCGAGAGATGACTGGTGATTGCGCTGTTTAAGCTTTCGACATCAGCCAGCTGTTGACGAATGGCCATTAGCTTCTACAAGACAGCAAACGTATCGCAAGAAAATTGCACGTGTTATTTTTCGTCCGTGAATAACGGTTGAAGGCAGATAAATTGCTTGATCTAGCTCTAGCTGTCCACCGAGTAAGTATTTACATCCGCGCAGCGATATCGTAGCGAGGTGGGTTGTTTTCAGTAGTGTGACTAGTGTCCGTTTGTGTGTGTTTGTGTGTGTGTTTGTATTTGTCAACATGATAACACTCTTGAACCGTCTGAGATATCATCGTGAATTTTTCACGGCAGCAAGATACGACCAAAAGCTCGGACGAGATGGGAAATGGTTACATTCTGATGTACTACGACGCGCGAATGGCGATTTAATGTCAGTTACACTGGTACTAACAACGAATTCATCAACAACACGCACCTTGCAGCAGCTCCTCCGTGATGATAGGACTTTCTTTTAAAATTAATTTTTAAATTTTTATTTTGATGAGACACTTTAGCTGTTAAAGTGAATAACGAAATAACAGACAAGGTAGGCCTACATACTAGTTTTTATTGCTAATAACCAATACGTTCGTGCCTATAGTAAGTATTTATGCCAGGGTAAAAATTAAAGGTTGTGTTGCAGG
>Ga0209149_1002723_pt1 | contig 10126 bp, 6 predicted proteins | sample WorMetTyACAVOLI2_FD_187423 | JGI IMG/M metagenome (GOLD analysis project Ga0209149, IMG submission 187423) | Marine gutless worms symbiont microbial communities from Max Planck institute for Marine Microbiology, Germany - Olavius algarvensis... ... | reverse complement strand
AGCCCGCCCAGGCCCCTCCTCGCTGTACCAAATGTAACAGCCCACCAATCAACGGCCAGTGTACCAACTTCGTATTATTCGATGAACTGTATTTTTATTACAATCAAAATACAAAGGCTTTTGAAAATGTAAAGAAATATAACATACGTGAAAGTCATACACGCGTTTTAATTACTGCACTTCTGTTTCAGCTACTTAACAATGACGAGAACGCATTCCACCTGCTTTTTGGCAGCTGAACTTGGCAGAGAACGGTTCGCGTTCAAAATGGTCTTTAGCAGTGTCGTTGTACTGAAAGACGTCTTCCAGTGTCACAGAATCAGTCCTATACAGACACACCACATCAGCGTTATCATTACACTCAAACACATGGACGATTATACTCCAGCACTCTGAATTTTGTCGCGGCGTTCCTGACCGGTCTCAATCCCGCAGTACTCTGTGCAATAAAGGCTGTTTACAATGATGCTAAACAAATCCACGTTTACTTACGTACTTACTTACTTACATACTCATTCCAGACAAGGGGACTGTTCCGTGAAGCGGCGCCTCGTCATCTCCTGTGCGTCGTTGTTGTGAGTAACCAGACTGCTGGTTCTGTTCACCATGCAGTTAGTTCTACAATCAAAGAACTCTGGTTCTCCGCCACGAAATAAATTGGTGAATAATATTAACCCTTTAGAGTGCAAAGGTGATAATAGTGCCACGCCAAATAATATGAATTTGGTACACTGGCCGTCGATGGGTGGGCTGTTACATTTGGTACAACGAGGAGGGAACTGGGCGGGGCCGCAGCCCGCCTAGGCCCCTCTTCGCTGTATCAATCACTAGATTGCTAATAATGGTCCGTTGCTCTGCGGTTTCAATGTGCCCATTAAAGGGCTAATAGAATGACGCACATGCCTATGTATACAATTCAGTCATGCAACATTTCAATCACGACCGACCGTACAATCATGGGTGTCTCACACTGCGAGACGTATCGCACGCGGTTTCAAGGTTCAACGAACGAAGATCCAATCGACGTGGTGCCACACCACATAATATGCGCTCTGCTATTCGATAGCTCACAGCCGACGAGGAAGTTTACAGTGTGATGCTGTCGCTGTCCAACAGTTGCAGAATTAGTTTTGGGGAATGGAAATGGGGCACGGAAATATTCACATAGTGCGGCTGCGTTTCAGACACTATTGGTCGGTGTTTTCGCCGTGCCGATTAGTGCCGTACAATACTGTGCAACTCTAGACAGTTTTGAAGATTTTCGGCATTTTTCTTTTCGGTCCGTTTTTGGCATTTTTTCCCGCTATTTCGCAGCAAAATTTACTACGTCTGACAATAAGTATGGCAGTGCTCTGTAGTGTGTACACGGCCGACAAACAGAGGCACATACTGCAGTTACAGGTCACTGCGCAATACCCCTCCTTGTCGGGCTGGGCATAATACGCGTATTCGTCATACTATCCCAGTGAAACATAAATTCCATCCATCTGTCCCCGCGGGATTCACTGTTCATCGCCATCCCACCCGCTTTCCTGTAACCAATGAGGCACAGTACACAATCTGTCACTAAAAGACTCATTCAGTAGTTTAAAATATTACACAAATGCTACAAGCATACAATTATATGAATGTAAACAATATATGCCCCCATATTACTGTCAACATTCAACACAAAGTATCTATTAATTTGTTTGCTACCGCGGTAATACCGTTGAAACTGAAACTGTTCCCGCGGTAAAACCGTTGTACGTATTGCAGTTACTGAAGTATTACCGCAACATCACTTCCATTACTGCAGAAAGTCCGCAGTTATGGCGGTATTCCCGCCATCCCCATAACGGTGCAAGTGTCTGTTGTGTATTCACGCCTTACTTGTATATGAACGAATACTGTTCTTTCGACTTGGTTCTGCCGAGTCTATCGCTCGTTGCGTGATCATATCGGACACATTTGCTACAAACACAAGTCACTATTACGTACGGTGTAGGCCGCTGGTGATGGTTGTGGTGATGAGGCTGACGATGATAATGATAACGACGACAAACATTTGTAAAGTGCAAAATAAATAATGGAAGCAGATGCACCTCACTAGAGAACACAATTTGTTCACGCATAGCTTAGCATTTTCAGTTCTTGCTCGTTAACTTTTTGTCGCGCTCAGCTATGCTACAGCGTGACTTAGTCAAAGGTATAGCGCCCTCTGTCCGTCCGTCCGTCCGTCCGTACGGCTGCCCGTTCGTCACAAGACGGTCCCTGTGAACAGAAAGGCCTACGATCGCCCGGTTTTCACCTCATGTAGCTCATCGACTCTAGTTTATTGGCACCAACTTTCATGCCATAGGTCCCAAGGGAACCCCCTTTGCGGGGGCTTCAAACGAGACTGGGGTGGGTAAAACGGCAAAAAACGGAGATTTTCGACCAATAAGTCGTCAAATGCAAGAAATGATACAGGCACACAGTACAATGAAAGATCAATTGAAAGTCACATATGGGCTTTCAATCGGTAGGCTACCAATTTCCATGACTTTGAACAACCGTAATGCACCATAGCTTATATAGCTTCGTCTAGGCAAACTGTGTAAAAGGAACAAAGGTAGACCCATACTATCAGCAGCAGAAAGATAGCCCAGATCTAAAGACTTTAGCGACGTATAAATCATGCCAAAATTCCCAAGTTAAGTGACCTCTAATCTTGATTTCAAGGTTATGATATTCTTCAACGAAATATCTTGAAAATGGTACAATATAGAGCTATACTTACAATGGCACACTGAGACTAGGTCGCGTGTTATCTATTAAATGGTGCTATTTTCAATGACCTTGAATGTCCCCTAACCGAGATTTCAAGGAACTGCCATTATTCGACGTTGAGTATCTCAGAAATGATACAAAATGTACATATGGATTGCATCTCTAATGACCTTGATAGACCTTAAAGGTTATTTCAGCTTTTTTGTCTAAAAAACAAGTGAAGCCTACTTTTTCAGTAACTGATTGAAAGTCCAGGCGATCTAGCCGTCAACGAATTTAATGTAATATTATTCTTGTGTAACTTACCTGCCGCTGTTGACGGCTTCGACCAGTGCCACAATAGATTTTCCAGAAATGTCGCGAATTTCTTGAATCAAGATGATGTCATAACGTCTTACAATCTAACACACACGCAAGATACATAGTTTACAACTGCTGACGTCATTATGTTGCAAAGTTCTGTTGCGATAATCCAAAAAAGTTTTGAAAAAGGTTTAGTAAAATTATTATACCTGGTACTAAAATATGGGTTTGGACATGGACATACAACACACATGTAAAAACACTTGTGCTAAATATTCATAAGTAATATCTGCTACAGGTATGGACACTATCACTAGCACTTGTACAACTATGATCAGTTAACCTTTAATAATTTATTACTGCGTAGACGACGCCACAAGCGACATATACATCAGCGTCAAAAACTCTAAATTTAAAAACACATTGAAGAAGTGCCTATCAGTGGCGGGGCGGCAAAACGTAAGCTATCGACACTCGGCAGACTTTTGTTTCTTACGATATTATGTTTCAATGTGTTAAGTAAACGTAAGACAATATTTAAAAAAAAACAGATAATATATCTCTAAGTTAGACCTTCGGAATAGATAATAGCCTGTATGCCGTTCAAACTGTCTAATACTATTGTGGTAACGGATAATTAATTAATTAGTAATTTAAACTTTTTTAAAGTATTGAGATTGACGATAAATATAACTTTAAACGTTACATAAATTTAAAAAAAAATTAATACAAGTTGTGCATTCGTGGCCACCTCTGGCTGACTGATCTCATGACTGTTACCGAATGCCGCTGACCAGTTATGCCACCGTGCCACGTCATTGAGTTTGTACTGTCGTGGATGAATCGAAAACGCAATGATACTGAACCGTGCCAAATATATGTCGTGTGTAATAAGCCATTTTATTCAGATTGAAGCCCGGTTCATTGGTGAGTGCAGTGGTCTATAGTGGTAGAGTATGGGACTCGTAACCGAGAGGTTGCGTGTTCGACTCACACCTGGTCCACTGCAAGCAACCTTGAGCAAGTTGCTAACCTACTGTGTGCTCAGCCGACTCAGCCTCCTACCCTCAGCGGGACGGGAAATGAGTAGTAGCTACGGCTACGGGATGAAGGCCTTGTGTGGCTGATTGGGGCGATGGTGTGTCTGCTAGCTGTGGGTCCAATTGTCCGTTAGCGCGGGCAATGGATGGTCACATAATGCGCTGCGGCACCATTAGCTCATGCCAGTCAGCTGCCACTTCCATGATTGTAAAGCGCTGCTGGTCACGGGTCTGACTCATGTAAGTGGAACGGCGACACAATACGCAGCGAGGAGACACAAGGACATACCTGGACAAGTACATCGAAAACACGTGCGTTGGATATTTTCTTCTTGCCGAATATCTGCACGTTGAAGGACGCAATGCGAAGTGCCGAGTTCGCAGACCGATGAGGGCGCGATCTTGACGCCATCTGTAAATATCATGGCGTGTTTAAATCTTAAAGGTGCAACGTGCGCATTGTATGCAGATATTTTAGTCGTGCAGCTACTGTTGCTGAATTTCCTATTATCGGAATGACAGCAGCGTGTACAGACAAAAAAACTTAGCTATCGCTAACAGGTTGCTCTCAGCATCATAAACAGTCTTTCCGGTCGAATACAACAGTAAAAATAATTGCTCATATGTGACGTCCGATCGTTGTAATTGACTGCGTACATCACATATGCTATATTTTTGATATACAATAAAATCGTTTCTAGAACCTAACATAACCCCCAAAGGTAACTCAAGGTCATCGGCAATGTCATTCTTTGTAAGATCGCCTGGACTTTCTATCAAAGACCGGAAATTAGGCTACACTTATTTTCAGACAATACTAGCTGAAATGACCTTGAAAGACGATCAAGGTCATTGACGACGGACGGCACAATTCAATAAGCCAAATATCATTTAGTCTGTAGTAACCATTCTTGTCTTGATTCACCTCCTCATCCACTTCTCAACTCATCTCTGTCATCGTCCCCACTCTCGTCATCCATCACTCCTACTCTCTTTCACTCCAGGCTCAAAACCTACCTTTTCAACAAACCCTTCCTACCGTAGATTTCTTTTTACCTACTGGACTGCCTCACGATAATGGGACTGGACCGGACCTATTATGCTCATCATTTTATTTTTAGTTTCACATTCTAATTTTTGTTTGTTCCGTGTGGTAGACTAAGCTGGCTACCCTTCAGCTTTTTACTGCACGTTAAATACCCACTATCGTATCGTATCGTAACCATGTGACTACGTTGTATCGTTTTCGAGACATTCAACGTCAAATAATGGCGTGCCCTTGAAAAGAAGGTTAAGAGTCACATCAAGGTCATTGAAAATGGCACCATTCGATAGATAGATCGCATACGACTTTCTCTTGGCATTCCACAGTAACGTCTTATATCGAATACGACGGCATAAATAATTGCTCCTATGAACGACATATATGTTGTATTTCTGAGACACAGACAATGAAAGCGTTTATAGTACCTAAAATGACCTCCAAAGGTCACTCAAGGTCATCGGCTGTTATCCTTTGCTAGATCGCCTGGACTTTCAGAGACCCCAAATTAGGCTACACTTATCAGACAAAACAACTGAAATGACCTTGCCGGTTGATCAAGGTCATTGGCAATGGGAAATCAATAGGACACGTGTAGTAACCATGTGTCTGCTTTGTATCGTTTCTGAAATATTAAATGTCCATTGATGGCGTTACCTTAAATCTGAGTTATGGGTCGTTCAAGGTCGTTGAAAATGGCGCCATTCGCTAGATGATGTACGAGTTCCTATCAGGCTGCCATTGTAATTTCAGGCCTATCTTGTACCATTTTTTTCGAGATATTTTACGTTGCGTTGAAGAATATCGTGACTTTGAAATCTAGGCTTGGGATCCGTCGCTCTGCGATTTCATGCACGATCTGTACATCGCTGAAATCTACAGATCCAGGCTATCGTTTTGCCGCTGATAATATGGGCGTATTTTCGTTCACTTCTACACATGCAGCGAGCCCCAGAAATAGGGTAAGGTGGTACGTTACGGCCGTTCAAGGTCATCGAAATCAGTACCAACGAAAAGCCCATACGCGACTTCCTATTCGTCTTTGATTGTAACTATTTTCTCTTGTTCCCGAAATATAGCAACGTATTGGTCGAACATCGCGTTTTCACCGTTTTTACCCACCCTAGTCTAGTCTGAACCCCTTGCTGTTAAGAGGGTTCCCCTTGGACCTAGTTTACAAAATTTGGTCTTAGAAAACTGCAATGTCTGGGCTACCCGACATTGATTAGTTGGTCCTGCGTGCTTCGACGTAAATCCAGAACGACCGCTGGTTTGACACTTTTTCTTTCAATTTTGGTTCGAATGACAGGAGCCGGCATGGGGCAATGGCCACCCTCCCCCAAATTCTGACAATTGTTGACGTCAAGACCCCTTACTCTTTTCAGGAAAAATCAACAGATTATCAAAAACAGAAACCAGTGTATTTAATAAGCAGCATTTTAATATGCTAGTGATAGCAGTTCACTACTGCGGTAGTGATTTCATCGTATACTAATTATACTGCATGCATATGGCATATGGAAGCATTCAAAATAGCCTACCCGTTTGACGGACGCCGCAGCACATCTGCAGCGTAGCTCTACTGCCGTGTTGTTGTGTGGACGCCCGTTGTGTATACAAAGCTTATTCATAGGCCTAGGCCTACACGAATGGACAAGTATCATTATCATATTTTATTTATCATTGTGAAAATTGATTCTCCCAATTATTGAGTCATGAAACTGTAGTGTCCTGTATCAGAATGTTGCAATCTGTTGTTCTATACAATATCGCATGTTCCAATAATCTATTATTTAAAAAAATAGATAGGCTGAGGCTTATACCTGTCAATTCAATCCGCGTTGCTTTGTGCAGTGGATACAGGCGCGTGTCAATGTTTTGGCGCTTGCCGAATGCACGACGGCTATAGGCCTCTAAAGGCGCGACTCGCTGCAGCTGCTCACAGCAACGATGTGTTTTGCAGCGGAGTTAACCACTTAGAGCAACCACGAACTAGCGATACGATACGATATACGATACGATACGTGTAACCATCCTAGATGCTGTTTTTTTCTGCATTCTAATAGTTTATGGGGATAAAAAAGACCTCCAGCCGTGGCGCACATAGGCCTAGACATGAAATTCCAACGTCGATTCCTACATTTTCTAACATTGAAATAACTTGAGGCCGACACCGACAGAGGCCGAACGATACCGGAAATGGATGGCGGCCGCTTGCAAACCGGAAATGGAAATATCTCAGGCCGTGGGGCACACAGACCTGAGATTTCAACGTCGTTTATACGTTTTCTACTATGAACAAAATGTAATAAATTGACGTCGGACATCGACCGAGACTTGACTGTAAAAATACTGTCCATAACCGGAAGTAGTTATATGTCAGTAGCTGTATAGAATGTCTGTTATAATTTCACATATTGCTGATACATAATCCGCTTCCGGTTTCATACGCCAGCTTCAAACCAACGAATTTACTGCTAACTAATATAGCGAGACTTCATTTATTCATTTATTCATTAATAGCAATTTGTAGAGCGCACTATGTCAAGAATTCAGAAGCACTGGAGGCAGTCGCCTCGCCAGGTAGTCAGTTATTGGCAAAATAGTGAGTTTTTAAGTTGTGCTTAAAGCTGTCGAGTGAAGGGGACTGTCTGACCGAAAGTAGTATGTCATTCCAGATTTTAGGGGCACAGTAGGAAAAACTTCTGGTTTGCAAGCAAATGCTGATTTGTCAGTTTTTAAGCCATGTACACACTCCCTTTAACATAACACTGCCCATTAAACTTTCTGTTTTTCCCATTTGACCTTAAATAACTTTGCACAGTTTTAGTATTGTTTTATTAATGCTAATTTTTTAAGATTGAACTTAAAACGCCAGAATAACTCTTAAAGGTCACTCAAGGTCATCAATAATGGTGTAATTGATACATGGTATACCACTTCGTGTTAGGCCTAGTGATATGCAGTGATGGGCAACTTACAAATAAAGTATCAGTCCCAAATAAAAATCGAAAACTGTAGTGTAAATATTTTCCACAAATTTCAAATCACAAATTATTTCTTCAAATCGCAAATCATTTTTTCAGCAAATCACATAAAATCTCAAATCATTTTCCAAACTGGAAGCTGAGCTGCTTGTTAAGCTAACAACTATTAACTGTCACTTCCCTTTCGCTTGCGGTTCCTTGAATTTCTGGATGAAAATTATAAATAATATATTAGTTCGACATTGTTATTGGCTAGCGTTATTCATCAAGTCTGTGAAAGCTGACACAACATAATTGGGTACAGCATTCTACGTACTGGCAGTGATGGGCAAGTGTTAACTTTAAGATTAAGAAAGTTAACTTTTTAGTTAAACCGCTTTTGGAAAGTTAACTCAAAAGTTTTACTACTGTTGTAAAATTTAGTTGCAACGCAAGTTGAACTACTTTTTAAAAGTTAGTAACTAAAAAGTTTAACTGCTTTTGAATTAATGAAATTTTAAATAAAATAAAAATTGATGTGATGTGACGCAACTTTATTTTACGTTTCCAGTTTTCTCAATTGCATCTACTAAAAATTACTTATATTTCAACGAGTATCGTTAAAGTTTAGCTCTTTAAAATTAGTTAGTGTCAATCAATACGTATTGGCAACTTTATTAATGGAATAAAATTTAAAGAAGTCAGGATTACGGTTAGGGTAGCCGATCTACCACTATCACCGATCTCATCGTAATGCGAGCTGTTACAGCTTTTTGTATGTATAGTTACATAAACTAGCATGCAGACATTGGGGGACAAGACCCTGGCCCTCCTCGGCGTGCGCCCTTGTTATTGTAGCCTCAACTTCACTAATGTGTCGAATAGATCTGTCATGGCACACACACTGGTGATTATTATATCAGGAGTGTCGCGGCCCACTAGGCTACTTTTCATACATACTGGTACCGCAGTAACAAGAAAAATCAGCAAAAAAAATTAATACAGCTTGTTCACTTACCATTTACAAAGTAACCGATAATAAGCAATTGACGAAGAATGCAAGAAATATTGTTTTATATATTGACGAATAATGACTGAGCAATAACACAAGAAATTCAGAGAAACCTTGAGAGACTCCATATTACACGTATTTAAAACGTTCTTACGCACAAAAAATCGCCAGAAGTTAACCAGTGTTCACATCACACTACAAATGTACACATCGCCTTTATACACACTTCGTGTTTGATTTCCTGCTGTTTCGTATTTTGACCAGAGCTGCTGAGAATAGTCATTTCCGATGACCCCAAAGCCACGTGACCCACTAAACAGCCGACCAATCACACACACGGACTGCGGCGCATCGTGACTTTTTTGATTATTGCGCCTTATAAATACTCTTACTTACTTACTTACTTACTTACTTATATAACCCGTGACTCAGTACATTGAATTTTGCGTAAACATGCCGTTTAAGTACGTTTACAGTACAAATATTTGGCCTAATCATGCTTGTAACGGAAATTCAGACAACAGAATGGCTCTCCACCATTTTAGTGAATCACATTCACTATATGCACAGCACAACACGATTCGTTAAAAAATAAGCAATCTCTAGTAATACTGATACTGTATCTGTAATAACTGTTTCACACATACAGTGCGCATAACGTACGCTTATTTTACTCTTTAGAGCGCAGAAACAATTATAGTGCCACATCAAATAACATGAAGTTGGTACCCTGGCCGTTGATGGGTGGGCTGTTACATTTGGTACAGCGAGGAGGGGACTGGGCGGAGCCGTAGCCCACACAGGCCCCTCCTTGCTGTACCAAATGTAACAGCCCACCCATTAACGGTCAGTGTACCAATCACCGTATTGCTGTATAACCTTGAGTATGGTCCGTTGTTCTGCTGTTTTAATGTAACCATAAAGGGTTAAGCTAAATTTATTACGCCACATTTCTGGTTGGCGGATCACTGGGCCAGACTCACAATCCAGACCCATGACCCGTACGAATTTG
>Ga0209149_1002721_pt1 | contig 10127 bp, 8 predicted proteins | sample WorMetTyACAVOLI2_FD_187423 | JGI IMG/M metagenome (GOLD analysis project Ga0209149, IMG submission 187423) | Marine gutless worms symbiont microbial communities from Max Planck institute for Marine Microbiology, Germany - Olavius algarvensis... ... | reverse complement strand
TTACTACTACTACTACTACTACTACTACTACTACTACTACTACTACTACTACTACTACAGTTAAACAGGTGTGTCTTCAGCTGTTTTCTAAAAACACCTAGAGTCACGATGGTGGCGATGTAGGACGATGAACGGTATGTTAGTGTACATCGTCTTGGCCTGTCTGGCCGCAGCCATTGTCAACAGAACAGCTGTAGTGCTGTACATGCCGATGTGGTAGACCAGATGGCGGTATAGGCTAGCACAAGTGACGATCTGCCAGCCCGGCAGGCCTGTATCACAAACGAGTATTAGACAGGTGGAACAGTTACTGCTGGCAATATTGGATGGTGTCGTAAACCATTCTATTTAGATGCATTCGTCAGTATATAGGAACAAATGTGAACATGTTTTGCAATTACATTTGTTGCATATTTGTAATTTGTTGCCACTTGGCTGCATTTTTAGCATGAAAACAAATTCTCCGAAAGTAATCAGAAGACAGCAAAGGCTCGAAATGATTATATTCTGGCATTGGTCTCTGCTAATGCAGCTATACGCAAGTTCTTTGTCGAGGACCAACCAGAACTGATCAATGTATGTATTGACATAACTGGATTATTTTGTAATATTGTCCAGTGCTAGAGCTATTTAGCTGTAATTTTTGTTGTTGCTTACTGCTATCACTATGACGGTATGCAGTCTTGAGTTGCATGCCAGAAATGACGACTGCTTAGAGTGTGCTCATGCAGTAAAAGGCTTCAACTTGGTTGCAACAAAATTTTGTCTGCAGGTTTTGTGTATTATATTATGTGCCATCATCAGTGATAATGTGTGGCTTATGACCATATATTGAGATTACTAGGGCTTTGAAATTCAAATTCTTATGGATGGTGCGTCCGTTGTATTTCCAGTTTCAGATGACAGTTGTCAGTTGATGAATGGCTTATACTGACTGATGGCAAGCATTGTTTTTTGCTGTGTTATAGCGTCATTGAAATTGCCATGTTATTTATTAGTGATGTGTGTGTTGGCAAGGCGATGGATTATGGCTATCATGTGTCACTTGCTCAAATCATGATGGTCGGGCTGTCAGCTGAGGAGCATACATGTCATGCCGAGCAGGACTCAGTAGCACTGCTTGCTTTAAAGACGAATGATCTCAATCAGCGGGAAGACCGGCAGGCATTCCTGCAGCAATATCACCAAATCTTCTCGTTGCCGAAAAAGTTCGATTTTCAGCCACACAAAGACGATAGTGTAAGTTGTTGCATTTTATACACAAACAGAACAAACATAAAATGATACCATTAAGTATATGAGGAAGAACTCCTTGCAGAATCTTTGAAAGGTCAAGAACTTCAGTGTGTGTGTACTTATGATGTTGTGATGTAAACATGAACATTATACATGTATAAAGTTTGTGAGTGTTCAGTATAGGAACATAATGGCGGTTTGGCTTAGTGGTAACACGTTGCTTCGATCAACGTAGTTGCGCTACGTCAGACCCAGTTAGTACTCGGATGGGTGACCATTTGTGGGCGGGTAAACCATCTCGGTATGTAACCAGCCAGCTAGGTCGACTCAGCCTTCTACCCTCCGTGGGACGGTAAAATGAGTATCAGCTTTCGGGCTGAGTAATAATAAATGGCGATGGTGAATGTAGTTTCTGGCAGCCTGTACAGGCGGACTCACAGCCTAAGTCGTCTGGCTTGGTCTTGGGTCGGTGGCCGCTTGGCGCCATTCTGCATTCATCAAATGAACCGGGTGAACTCTGGCAATGGCTCTGCCATGATGACAGCACCATAAACATTGTCGTGCTTATTATTATTATTATTATTTATTTTTTTTTATATTATTATTATTATTATTATAATGTTACAGCATGTATATTGGGTCTACCAGTGTCTGCTGACTTGTTTTATTATAGGAGAGTGAAGTAAGTGCAGAAGTAAGTGAAACAATTGGTGAAGAGCTTGCAGAACGATTCCAAACAATTACCGAGCGCCTGCAGAAGCTTAAATTAGAAACAGACGAGGTCAGTCATTTGTAGAACTTCCTAGTGTGACTGTAACTAAAGGAGCTTGCTCAGTTACTTTCTTTGAGTGGCAGCAGTCAAATACTACTAGTACTGTGAAGTTAGCAATATACTGTGTCCCAAAAAAGTAGTATACCAAACTCATGGCGATAACTTTGTCAGTTCTTAACAGATTTTCAAAATTCTTTCACTGTTGGCTGGAAAGAGAAGTAAATTTTCAACAAAATCCACATAATACTTCCCGCTATACCTTCAGTATGTTGCCGGACTACTTTGCAAAAGTTAGAAGTTCGAGTTTTGGCATATCTGGAAGAAAATGCAAACGAAAATGTCACATGCATTGATTTTTGAACACACACCAAATTTTAATGCACTTAGCTCACTTACTTACTTGTTGTTTGAATGTCTGGTTCCTATTGAATATTCTTTGTAAATAGCAGATGATTTTATCTAAAGTGTTGTAAACTGAAGCAGCATTTTTTGCATGTTTGGCATGGCATTGACCAGACCGTCATTGACAATGCAACTGCCGAGTGGCATGGACATCTTTGCACATGTGTGCGGGCAAAAGGCGGACACTTTGAGCAACTATTGTGACATTATTCAGCCGTATGACAAGAGACGGTTCAGTTTTAGTTAGATGTGACATGATTTTAGATCGATTGTTTTTTTTGGAAATTGCCACAAATTTGAACTTCCAACTTTCATAAGGTAGTGTGGCAACATACTGACGGTATGGTGGGAAGTATTATATGGAAGACCTGTATGTCACTCGCTCAAGCTTTTCCGGCTCGGCTCGTAAATTTTGTCTCTGGCCAGCCGGCTCGAGCCGCAAAATACGGCTCAGCTTATATTGTTAAAAGTTGATCATCATCGTCATCGGAGTTTTCTGGATGCAGGACATAGTCTTCTATGCCCAGATCATAGAGTTAGAGACGTAGCTCTTCTTTGTAGTCGAACATCATCGGTTGATTTTTCCAGAACCTGTCAAGTCTTGCTTCAAATGCTTTAACACTGGGTGACATTACAACTTCTTGTGGTAGAGAATTCCAAGGCTTGACCACTCTGTTAAGTCTTATCTCGATCCGTGATGGTTGTGAACTGAGCTTTAGTGAATGACCTCTTGTACATAGTTGTAGTGTTATTTGAAAGTTGAAGTAGTCCTTCCTTAAATATTATGCAGTATCTTGTTGAATACTTCAATCAGATTGCCACGATGTTGTCTGTAACGAAGAGTAGGCAAATTCAGATGTCGAAGTCGTTCAGAGTAATTTAAATGTCTAATCAGCTTCACCTGTTTGGTTGCTGTTTTCTGGACTGATTCGATGATTTCAATGACTTTATATGGGAACCACGTTTTTACACCATATTCCAGATGCGGCCTAACTAATGCTTTGTAGAGTAGATTAAAGAACTTTATTTCCAGACATGTGAAGGTTCTTCTAATCACTGCCATAATTCCATTGGCCTTCTTCGATACCATATGCATATGCTCAACAAAGGTTCGTCCACTGTCAGTCATTATTCCTAAATCTTTTTTCAAGGTTGGTGCGTTCAGTTTTCACAGTACTTCTATCACAGAGTGACATAGTGTACACTGGAGGAATACGTGAGCATCCTAATGACATAACTTTACACTTGGTAGGATTATTGAACATTAAACACCAATTCTTAGACAATGAGTCCAACTTGTTAATATCCATTTGGAGTTGCTGATGATCATTAATGTCATGTATTCCTTTGTACATCTTGCTATCGTCTACAAACATATATACTTTGGATGAGACAGTGTCCGGAACATCATTAACAAATGCAATAAATGAGTTAGGTCCGATAACTGTTCCTTGAGGAATTCCACTTATAACATCTTTAGAAGTAGATGAACACTTATTGTCATGCACAATTTGAGATCTGTTATTCAAAAAATCCTGGATCCAGTTCAGTATATGATGTATCCACAGGTGTACCTTCATTCAAGGACTTCGTCCAATCATCCATGACACGAATCACCTGGATATTTGTAGAGTGGCCTAACTGTTTATTACTCAATAGTCAATAATTTGTTTATTCGGAAATGATTAATCAGAGTACTGGATACAATCTTTCCTAATATGTTACTAGCAATACAAGTTAAGCTAACAGGTCTGTAACTCGCTGGATCTTTTTTATCTCCTTTTTTAAGTACTGGTGTTAATGTTAGCAAGCTTCCAATACTGTAGTACATATCCTGTATCGATAGATGTCTGAAATATCTTAGCCAATGGTATAGCAAGAATTGAGGCAAGTTTTGGAAACTTTCAGATCCTTTAAGTGCTTTTCAGCCATGTTACAGTCTATATGTGGTAGCTCCATTTCCTGGAATATATCTTTATCTTGTAATACTGGTAGCTCGTCGTTTGATTTTGGAACATAAACACTTGCGAAAAAGTCAACCTTGTCACTTCCGTTAAGTCTTTTTACGTGAAATTTTGCAAATTTGATAGTATTAGACATCTTTATTCACCACGAATGGTAGTAATTTAGTATTTCAGTCTGCTTTTCTGTTGCAGGTATTATTGACTATCCTTCAATCCTCGCCTATAGTCTGATAAATATAAAGTAGTTTCTTGAAAAGACTGTTGTTGAATTAAGGTATTTTTGGTGTTTTTTACCTGTGTTTTGTAAATATATGTTCATATCCTGAACGTTGTCATTTCATTCTGTTTGTTGTCCGTTTCATATACTGCCTATGTGTCGGTACATATTGTACATTTGTGAACTCCGAGTGGGACAGATTCCACTAAAGACAACTTAGTGAACTTACTTATTTAAGTACTTAATAAACTGGTTATCTAAACAGACCATAGTATTAGTAAGAATGTTTAATTACTTCGAATTAAACACAGAAACACACAGAAAGATTGTCATTAACTACTCGCTTATCTATGCCGAACTTTAGTACTGGTAGTTGACGTACATACACCTCGAGACCTGTAGAAACACTGACCTACATTCACTGTTCTCTGCCTCCTACTCTTCAGCAGTCCAGTTTGGTTGTAATTAAACAGATTGGAATTTGCGGCACTACGTTAAGCACAGTAAATTAAGCGGTTCTTATACGAAAGTGGCATAATTTTCTCTCGGCTCGACTCGGCTCGGATATTTCTCGGCTTCGGTTCAACAAAAATCCGGCTCAACTCGGCTAAACTAATTTATGGCTAAGTTTTTGCGGCTCCGGCTTTGGCTTGCAGGTCTGGTTTTTTGGAAATTTATTTCTCTTTCCAGCAGTGAAAGAATTTTGAAAATTCGGTAAGAATTGACAAAGTTATTGCCATGAGTTTGATGTATTAATTTTGTTGGGGACACAGTTTAGATGTGCAGAATAACCTTATTCTATTGACCATAGTTGTAGAGTGCTGTATTGCTGCTTTTGTATCGCTCGATGATAGTGGATATCAAGTATGTCATCTAGTGAAAGGACCGATGCTCGCAAGTGACTGATAATGCATTTTGAGTGATGTTGATCCCAACAGTCCCGAACAAATACTTACTTTTGTAATTGTTTACAAGGTAAGTAAGTCTTCCCAATGCCACTATGGCAGTGGAAAGACTGTCCCATTAGTTACAAGGGTTTCAGGGCAAAGAGTGGTTTTGGATGTGGCAATTTTTGGGTCCAGCGTACTCACGACGGTATTAGCATGTCAGCTGTAACTGCTGTAACTCAAAACAGAATACTTCATTTTGTATGTAATTTTTATTTTAAAAAGTTTCCAGAATTGTTAACAGTACTGAAAAGATAAGAGTCGTTGCCCTTTTGTTGTTCTTTTTATCCGGCAGTTATTAATTAGTGTTTTTTAATGCTTTGAGTCCATCAGTTTGGAATTGTAAAAAATTCTCTTCAACAATGTCAAAGTTTGCTTAAGGTGGCAGACAGTTAAGGGATGTGTCCTAAGCTGTGTTTATCACTGACACATTTGCGAAACAAAAATATAGAATAATAGTTTACAAGTTAAGATAGTTTTCAACAGTGCAGTCTGCCAAATGTAACAAGAGTGGTGAATATTGGTGTCAAAACAGCTGTGGAAGACACTGGACACGACTGACAGTGCGCTGTTGGAACGGCTAACGATCCCCGATGTCGACGTCGCGTCCCTCTTCCAAGTTGACAAGGAGCAACCGAAACCAACCGTTGATGTAGACAAGCAAAAGCTTGAGCGCTTTGAAACAGAAGCGTTTTATCTGAGTGTGAGTGCAGTTGACATGTAGTTATTCTGTTTCAAATGGACGAACAGTAAACGGTCGTCGGTCATTTCGGAGGCATTTCTGTGATTCATCTGAGCACAAGTTGCAAATTAATGTCAAGTGTTGTCACCACACCTTGCTGCACAAAACGTGTAAATTTGCTTTCCACAATTACTTCAATGCTTGCTGAGAGACATTTTCTTGCTTTAACTGTGTACTTGAAAGGTGGTAGAATATTAATTCTGCTCTAAGATGTGACTTAAGATACCTTCCATTTTTTATCTTCTGCCTCCACAGGCTGTGCACAGCATAGCATGGAGCTTATGCATTATGTTTTCACCATGTTTTATTGTCTGTCCTGTTGTCTGTCCCGTGACATCATAGGGTGGCACACAGGGTGGCATCCATAGGGTGGGCAGGGCTGTGAGTCCATTACATGCATGCTGCTGCGGAGGCATCAAATGAATGTGGGTGGTTTGTAGCTTTCTGGTCGTTCTTGCTTGCTGGTGATAAATTTAGGTGTGTTGCTGATATGCAAAGTCAGGTTGCAGTGGACAGTAAATGTGGCATTAAATGTTTTTATGCAGACTGATGCAGAAAGATTTGATATAGATGGTTAAAACGAGTCATATATATTTTGACAACAAATGTTAAGTTATTAGTTTATAATTATTTATGCTGTAATTATTCTATTATGTGTAATTGTTTTTATGCAAATACATTACAGTGCTTTAGTTTGTTGGCTGGGAATTGGAAGGGCATCTAGCTTCAGGTTATGTTCTGTGTATGTGTGTTTTTTCATGCAGAAATTTGCCACGTATCAGAACCTTGTGAATCTGATAGCTCGACTGCAGGCCAAATGCACTGTGATTCAGACGGCTTTGGTCGGCAGAAATGGTGGGGAGATGAGGTTGGTTGCTTCTATTAGCGTATCCTTATGTTGCACAGTTGTAACTTGCAAGTAATACAGTAATGTGCAGTATTATATGATGGATAAGAATTCTGAGCTGTGACTGGCTGGAATGATATCATGTGCCTGAACAATAAATACTGCTGTTATTTATTTATTGTTATGCCATAAGGCAGCAAAGCAAAATCAATCAGTAAAAACACAATAAAACTATACAATATAGCGCACTAAAAAGTACACACTGAGAAAAGTTACAGTTCCAGTGATGCAGCAAATGAGTTCCACACAAGTCCTTTGACTGCGTTGTCTGATAGCTTTGTTGTGAGCCGACCGAAAGTGCAACCAACAGCAATAAAAGCGTTGTACGTAAGGCGAGAGACTGTCAATTAAACTGTATTATCTGACCAGTAAATCTTTTTCCAAAATAGCAATTTGCGCTGCTGAATGATATGCGATATTGGGAGTAAGGAGCAAAAATACTGTAATGGTTTGACACTCTCTCTCCAGCAACATGAAAAAATGCGTCTAAAGCAACTGTTCAATGCTACAGATATTTTATGCATATTGGTGTCAGTCAAATGCTAGACTTCACAGCCATAGAGCAAGGATGGTAGACAGTACGTTTTTAAGCGCCTCACTTTACGTTAGTAAAAGAGGCGCTTATTGAGATAGGCTGTGTCGTGACGTCGTTGGTCATTGGTCCTTGGTTGGTTGGTCGTTGGTTGGTTGTCACGCGCGTGCACTGTGGCCAAACGGTGCATCCTAGGCCTATAGTTACTATGGAACACTAATAGGAAATCCTACCCCAGTAATTCAATGGTACAACTTTCGACCCCCTGGGGTGACCCCTAACCGGGGAATGGGCCCCCCGTGAGGCGCTTTTTGTCAAATTACTTTGACCTCTTGTTGTGAGATGTAATGCAGTTATCTCGCAGGAGCCATTACCAAGAGTGGACATGATGTTGTTAAACTTTGCTAAAATTTCCTAGTTGAGTCTGTAATGTCAGTTAGTCCTGTGTTGCACAGGAAGTATACAGCAAGATATTTTATTTTGTCAACCCAAGGTATTACTTTATCATTTATGTGTATTTCATGTGTATGGTGATGTCACTCAGGCAGCCGCTAAAACTGCAGGCAGTAACAACACACCAGTGGATTTCAGTAAAACGGCTGTTGACCTTGTGTATTCATCTCTGAAATGACCTATACTGTCTTGAGTCGGATGTTAAACCCTACTATATACTATACTACTTTACTACGTTGACATTGCGTGCAGTCTCTGCCAGGTTGTATGGACCTGGGGCAAAATTGTACAGATTGGTACAGAGCTTGCAAGCTTATTTCGTCACCCACAGGTCCATAAGAACTGGTGTTGACGCCATGCAAGGTCAACATTTTTATGACCAGTTGAATAGGTTTTCAAACTCCGACACATTATTGACTTGTGATAATGTTATAATTAGACAGTTGATATTAGATATGCTTTCATTAGCAAATGCGAGACACTAAGTTGGTGGATAGGCCAAAAATGGTAGTTTTTTGTTAAATTTTATAATGGAACGAGGGAGGTTGGGGGCGGAGAATCTACATTCTGCACAACTAGACCATAGTACTAAACGTAAGTTTCGTCGAAATTGGACAACACCTTCATGCAAAAGTCATGTTTACAGACAGACAATAAGGAATACTTGCACTGACTAATATTTATGTATCGTTTATCAGTACCAAGATGGGAGATCATTGACACGTATACCATCTGGGTATGTAACACACCCAGACCAGCTCAACCTGGCCATTTCTGCATGGGTAGGGGCAGTGACTGCTGCCATTGGCCACTGCTGGAAACTCCGTTCTACAACGTTTGGAGTGAAAGGCCTTGTATCCTGGACTGCCAGCGTGCTGACTTAACGACTCTTGTACACCAGCTTAGTAGGGTGAACAGACCACATAGACTCCTCTTGCTGCCTGTAACATACAAACACATTATACGTTTTGTTGGTCATCATGCCAGTCACTATGCGTATTGTTTGTGTTGTGAAGTCTCACAGATACGCAGCGTAGAAGGTAAAATGCACTTGATGACGCTAACTGATCTATTATCATTTGTCAAATTCACGAGCTCACATGTCAAGTGCATGCAGCTTTGTGCTTTCATTCTAATCTGTTGCTGATCTCTTTCGAATGGTTAACTACTTCTGACAGCTATTTGTTGCACTGGGTTTCATATTTATCTGTTGAAGCATGGTGAACTTACTCATTTTCACTTATTTAATTATCTCTGTTTTTATTATATATAAATATTATGGGATATGGTACTCTAAATATGTACTTAGCGAATGTCGATGTCTGTGTGCTTTAATGCTTCTATTTGCATGGTATTAGAGGGCAGATTTTTTTCTAAACATAAATGCGTTTAAATGCGTTTATTAATAAAGACATAGCAGTCAAACATTGATATGCACGTATGTACACTGTGTTCCGTGAGACTACATCTTTGACGTTAAGTTGAACTAGAATTGTCCGTTTACAACAGTTTTTGGAACACTTATTACCAAGAGTATAGGTTATCGACAGGTTTATTTTCCCACCTCGCCTATTTCGTGCAGCTACTTTACCTTGGGAAACTGTCGAGACCTAGATATAAGTAAAAATTAAACAAAATCATGAAAATTTTACAGGAAGATGCGATTCTAGCGGTATGGTGCACAAAGACTGTTGAGTGAATTTGCCAACAAGGGTTGAAAACTTGGAAGCATCGACAGTCTGCTTCTTCTTCTTCTCGTATGCGTGTCATTTACCATAATTGGTCAGCCACGAAACAGCGTCCTCATCCGCAGAGTGTAGCCGAGATAAGCCACCATTCAGTTTTGTCAGGGGACAGGATTCGACAATGTGAGACATCGTCTGGGTCTCGCCACAAGGACACAGATCAGTGTCTGTAAGTCGCCATTTCCTTCTGCAGGCACCGCAGTGTCCCTG
>Ga0209149_1002720_pt1 | contig 10127 bp, 6 predicted proteins | sample WorMetTyACAVOLI2_FD_187423 | JGI IMG/M metagenome (GOLD analysis project Ga0209149, IMG submission 187423) | Marine gutless worms symbiont microbial communities from Max Planck institute for Marine Microbiology, Germany - Olavius algarvensis... ... | reverse complement strand
GTTTGTTTTTTTATTGTTGCTGCCTTTGATGGCGAATAAAGTTGTGTGTGTGATCCGGGATTCGAATTCGGATTTTAGTATTAATCTGGATCCGGATGTCCGTCGTATCCGTTCCAAAATTGTGGATGCATTATCTTGTCGGCGTCAGTCATTTCGCCAAATATGGTACACATCGGCTGTTGATTGTATGAAAATTGAGAAAACAGAGAAATGCTAACAAATGTCCGAAAATCGCCTATTCCTCAGTGGTGAAGAAAATGAAAAAGTGATCCGGAATCCATGTGCAGATCCGGATCACCACCAAAAGTCTAGCACCTCTAGAGGGCCCTCTTGCCCGTGCCTGCCAAGTTTGGTCGACGTCCGTTTCCGCGTTCGTCAGTTATCCTGTTTACAGAATGAAAGAACGAATGAAAGAATGAAAGAGAACGATCACATAACATCCGCCTTATTGACGGAAGTAATAATAATAATAATAATAATAACAATATGCTATAGACCTAGTGACAGAGTGAAGATTGACAGACAGGACGTCTGTAATTAGCAAGATACAGAACGTCTGATCTCACCTATTTTCAAAACGCCGTCGCTTATAAGGGCTATACCATTATGTTCTATCGAAAATGGTATCAGTGATATTTGCTGTTTTAGAGGTGTCATTCTAAGCCCCTACAACTGTAGTTAAACTTCCATGGAAGTTTTTCACATTAATTTTTGCTGTTTTATAACCATTTTGCCACGCAATGCTATGCAAGCGCTCCTTAGCCGTCATCCGGTGTCTGTCCATATGTTTGTCCGTGTGTCTGTTACGTTTGTGCATTCTGTCAGAACGAATAAACAAATCTTTAATTTTTTTCCATCTTCGGGTAGCCATACCATTCTAATTTTTCCGTACCAAACGTTATAGCAATATTCTAACAGACCCCCCTTAACGGGAACGTCAAATGCACGTGGGGTAGGCAGAAATCGGGATTCTGACCCAATATCTGGCTTCATCGCATTCTGTGAACGCTGCGACGGCCATCTGCTATCAACACGATTGTCAGCCGATACCCGGCTATCGATCGATGCCTGCTGGAGCTAGTGCTATCAACTGACGGTGGTCCGTCCAGTGGTGTAGCACAGTCACGGTGCAAGTCTGTTTACGGCACAGAAAGCCACGCAGCAGTGAATACGCCGAAAAAAAGTGAAGAGAACATAATTTAATTTACGCAGCGATAAATCGAACGCATAACTAACAATAGAAGATTGCGCTTGACGTTTTGTACTACTGAAGCTGACTACTGACAGACACGAAGCATCGCGCGGCCTCTTTGACCACGTGTTCCCGCCACCTCCGTCACTGTTATATACAGTTCGCTATGGTGTGAGCTGGTCGGCCGTTGCTACCCTAGTTTTACTAGCTCTAGGATTTCACATCCACCACCTTACCAAATTTCTAATCCTACCTCGATTAGTTTTCGAGATATGGAAGTCCAAAAGTTAAAAAAAAGTTGGGGTTGCTTATACCCTAGACGCTCCCAAGCAGAAAAATTTATACATGTAGCCCTAGTATCTGTAAATGCCAGCCAGCACACCAAATTTTAACTTCCTAGGTTGATTAGTTTCGGACATATGGAGGGGTCCCAAAATAAAAATTATGGGCCGCTGATTTCACCAGACGCCACCTAGTACTCGTAAATGCCGAATTTCAACTTCCTAGCTTTATTAGTTTCGAAGATTGTAGGGGTCACAACTCACAACATAAAAAGTGGGGCTGCTGATCTCCCCAGACGCCCCCTACCGGATTTTTTTACATGGAGCTATAGTATCTGCAAATGCCTACCAGCTTACCAAATTTCAAATTCCTAGCTCGATTAGTTTCGGAGACATGGAGGGGGTCTCAAAATAAAAAAAGTGGGAGCTGCTGACCTCCACAGACGCCACCTAGCGGACAAATTTTTGCATGGAGCTATAGTACAAGCCAATGCCTATCAGTGTACCAAATTTTAACTTCCTAGCTCGACAAGTTCCGGAGATATGGAGGAAGTCTTAAAATAAAAATTGGGGGCTGTTGATCTCCGCAGACGCCCCCTAGCGGACAAATTTTTGTACAGGGCTAGTACTCGTGTAAAGGCCTACAAGTGTGCTAAATTTCAACTTCCTAGCTCCATTAGTTACAGAAATATGGAAAGGGTCCCAAAATAAAAAGTGGGAGGTACTGATCTCCTCAGACGTCTCCTACAGGACAAATTTTTACATGGAGCTATAGTACCTGTAAATGCCTACCAGCATACCAAATTTTAACTTCCTAGCTCTATTGTTTCCGAAATAAAGAGGGTGTACCAAAATTTAATTTTGGGGCTACTAGCCCCCTACCGTACCCCATACGCTGAAACTTTTTATGTATGCTCCAAGTACTTGACAAGATCAAACAGCCTGCTAAATTTCAGCGTCATATCTTTATGCATCCTGCAGTTATGAGAATATGTATTTCCTGTAGGCTTTCCATTATATGGGCCCAAAAATGGTATTGTGGGGGGTTTCGATGGTGAAGATGTGAAAATACTGTGTTCTAACCCCCGAAAGGCACTACCCTGCGTGAATAAACGTATGATGGTGTATCGCAGGCAAAATCGGTTCAACAGCCTAAGCTCTAGGTCGGTACAAAGATTTTGCGTACAAAGAAATTTAAAAAAATTGAGTGGTAACTTTGGCTATATGCGGAGAAGTAACCCCTGGGGCGATCTTGACCAAATGCGGCTTGTGGTGAGATATCGTGGACATAATCACGTGTGCAATATTTGGTGACTGTCGATTAAGGGGTGTGGGTGTGGTGAGAGGGGTAAGTTTGCCTTCTCCCATTGACTTGACGCGTCGCCCTTACAACACTGGTCACACTACTGTGGTCACCGTGTGATTTATTTGTCACTAACGATGCGTAGCACTGTTTTTTGTTTGTAGATGTTGGGTGAAAAATATTGGAATTCAACAGTGGATCATTTATGCGCCAAATCTCGGATGTCTTATTGTAAGTTCTTACATTATTGTAACCGTTGCGTCGCCTATCAAACTGTTGGTAGACGACGCAACTGTCGTAACGAAAATTATTCAATATAATAATCATTCCAGAAGACGACCAAACGCAAATCCGTGGACAGCGACGACACTGTGGTTCAACAAGAAACTTACCTATCGTAACAGCTTGCGCTCAGCATCACGTAAGAGAGAGGAACGCGATATAGGAATATTTGTACTGAACCGTAGTAATTTTTGGTCGTATCGTGCACCGTTTCGGACATAACGGCATCGCGAAGTGCATAAATGGCGGACTTCACGCACCCTACTGTCATGATATCTGCGCATTTGTGCACAATATCTGCATCGAAGAAATCTAAGGAATAAGGAAATGGGGCTTTCTTTTTGTCGCTGATGGATCTCTCTTCATCCGCGTTTAATCCTTTAGAATTGAGAGGCAGTTATAGTGCCACATCGAACAATATAAAGTTGGTACACTGACCGTTGATGGGTTGGCTGTTACATTTGGTACAGCCGCAGCCCCGCCCAGTCCCCTCTTCGCTGTACCCCTTTCCAGTCCCCGCCCATCAACAGCCAGTGTATTTACAATCGTACTGGTGTATAGCCCTAATGGTCCGTTGCTCTGCGATATAATTGTGGCCCTCAAAGGGTTAAGCAGCAAGTTGCGGAAGACGCGACGTGTTGTGAAGATAATGAGTTAAAGCGCGTCAAGGTCGTTCAAATTAAGTCATTCAAGGTCATTGAAACTGGTACTGATTTCCTGCTAGTGGTCAACAGTAACCCAAGTCCTATCTTCCACCGCTTCAGAGATAGTGCGACGAAAAGGTTGGAAATCTGCGTTTTTCGCCGTTTTTACCCATCACAGTCTCGTTTGAGGGTCTCCTTGGGAATGACCCCTTTGAACTGTCGTGTGAAATTCGATATAAAACTACACATAGTTGTTAAGAACGTATTTTGTTTTTTGTTTTTCATTTTTTATTTTTCTATAAATCATGTTTTATGTTTTTTTTTCTAATTTTGTGTATGTTTTTTTATTTTAAAAACATTTACAATTTATTGACTGGGTCTATTGAACCGTAAGATAATGCTTAATTGTGATTTTTTTTCATTAGATAGCGAATGAACTAACAAAGTCATGTTGCCCGACAACAGTGTTAGTTTTGTTTTATTTTAGTACATGGCTACCTCGGTAATACCGGTACTCTATGTTATGTAGCCTAGTCGATTTTGACTGTGTCGATGGGAAAATGTTTTTAAATGCATTTTTTTATGTTTTTTAATATCGGATATAAAACTTGTTTTTTAAATGTTTTCTATTCTCACTTCGATGTTTTTTACAGTTATGAAACTACATAGTTCCTGAGCTACCCGAGCTTTTGACCATATCTTGCTGCCGTTAAAATTTCATGATAATATCTCAGCAGGTTCAAGAGTTATCGCGTTGACAAACAAACAAACAAACAGACAAACACACCCACAAACATACACTACTGAAAACAATACCACCTCGCTACGCTACGCAACGCCGGTGGCAAAAAATCGGTCGACATTTGCCAAACTTATCGTAAAAATAAAAATCGGCACGTTTTTACGGCCCACAGTGTAAATAGTCCAATCCAATCCATTTGTTGGAATCAGGCAGCAAGGCCCACAAAACACAAGACAGACAGACAGACAGACACAGTAAAACATAATATAAAACAGCCCGAACAATAAAACTGACACAAAACGTGATAATCAGTCAGTTGCACACAGTGACAATGCAGACTTGAGATACATGGCGACAAAGTTACAAATTGCACCAGGTTAGACGTACTATGTACTATTATGCATACAACGGTGTTGAAACTTGGAAGCCCCAACTCGAAATTTTGCGTAATACTGTCTCTGCGCTTATAACCGAAGAACAATTTCAGACATTTGTTATAGCATGAAGATAGTTCGTTCAGTCATGGTTTTATCTCGTTATTTTCGCGACGTTTTGTATAGTATGCCGACCTGCCGTATCAATGATCTTCGTGTTGTTTAGTCGTGTGTTGTTAAAACTGTTCTGCGAGTTGAGAAGAAACGCGGATATTGTGACGTTGTCAAGCGTGTAGAACTGAACCTGCGCTTTCATAACTAAATCATCGTGCTTACGGCGACGCATGTCCTCGAGGCAGTAGACTATTTAGGTCGCTGACGCACGAAATTAAACGTCGCGCGATTTTATTCCTCAGTCTGTGTTGTGCAGTCTCTTACAGACTCTTGCTGGGTGGGCAGAGATACACACTGGAGATATCCCCCCGGAGATTGAACTTCCTAGTCGGATAGGGCCCGGAGTACGGGTTGGTGACAGTCGGATAGGGCCAGGAGTACGGGTTGGTGACAATTTTCAAAAAAAAATCTCCCGTCTCGAAGGGTCGGTTAGGGTTAGGAGTACCCCCACCTCGTGGGTTGGTTAGGTCACAAGAATATACGGATTAATGCCAGTTTTCAAATTTTGTCTTTGTGGGTAATCTTCATGGGGGATATCTCTGTACTCTATATTGTATCTCTGCACTACACGACAAAATGATCATTCGGACACGTTGTGCAAAAAGTACCGTAAACGTGTATAGATACGTCGTTTCACTCATAATTTTTGCCGCGCGATGCTATGCAAGCGCGGCCTATATCGTCATGCGGTGTCTGTCTGTCTGTCTGTCCGTCTGTTCGTCTGTCACGTTCGTGTGTTGTGTCAAAACGAATAAACATATCATCAGAATTTTTTACCGTCTGATAGCCACGCCATTCTAGTTTTTCCGTGCCAAACGGCATAGCAATATTCCGACGGGAACCACCCTAACGGGGGCAGGTGAGGTAGACAGAAATCGCGATTCTGAGCCTTTATCTGGTTTGACTGCCTGTGCTAACGCTGCAACAGGCTAGATGTTGTAAACGCGGTCGCCGGTAGACGGCCACCGTCTCGCAAGTTATGACACATCGCTGGTAGTAAGCGGCGGTGTTGATTGTGGGAGAAGACGACGAAATGTTTATGACAAGAAGCCTCAACGTTACGCCAAAGACATCAGAACAGCGCATTTAACTGCACGCAGTGACAAATCTGTAGCCAACGTAACTAACAATAAAAGACTCTACTCGATGTTTTGTACTGTTGAAGCTAACAAGTGACAGACACGAAGCATCGCGCAGCCTCTTTGCGACAGCAGAGCTACTTGTTAAAAATCAAATTCAGTTGTTCGACAATAGTTCAAAGTTCGCGGTGCACGGAATGTCATTTGCTCACTTCAGCACTGTGTGTCACGTCAGTAGTTAGTATGGTGCGTCGGCACAGATAGGATCGCGCAACAAAATCGTGCTACGAAGTTGCAAACATGCCCGAATTTTACAAGTGTGGCATAGGCGTTACGAACGTGATGTTGACGGCCTCATCTTCTGTAGCTGTGAACTGCTTATGACGTTGTCTGTGAGCTGCTTACCTTCGCGCCAGCCTCCAGGCAAAAACATCTAGTCAGTCAGAGTCTAAATTTTCCAATTTTACTTTGTCACAACTAACAAATAACTATGATGATGATGATAATGATGATGATGATGATGATGATGACTTTGTCACAACTATAACTTTTCGCAATGCTTTTACGAGTAAACCCTTTCGTTAGCAGATAAGCTTATGCATTCTTTTTATTTAGCTGCTGTGTTAATAGGTACCAAGAAAACGTGTTTATTCACTTCGGATGCTGCGTAGGCTAATTGATGTAGATAAATAGTGGGCCTATTGTGAACGACCAACTAAACCAGAGGCTAAAATTCTGGAATTGAAGCGGTTGAAATTAGACTTAGTAATGTTTTATAATGCTCTACATGTTCTTTGTAAACATTGACGCCGTTGACGGTGTTTCTCTGTTCTGCGGCAGTTCACTGATATAGTAGTAATCTTTATTAAAATGTGACAAACGCACATGCAATACAAATGTCAGTGAACATCAGTATAAAAATAAATAAAGGAAAAGAAAAAGGAAAAATGGCTAACACGTAACATCAGAACGATAAAACATGAAACATGAAACACAGTCACACAGACTTATACAGAACATCGTAACGTTAGTTGACTGACGTTCCGACTTGTTTGTGTGTATGGGATCCGGACATATTCCCCCAGGACAATTCCCCCTCTTTATACGATGTAAGACATTTCCCCTCCCACCACCACTATCCGCCAACTGCGATCTGCCGTTATCGTGTACAAAATTGATAGCGCTTTTAGAAATATTGGTTACTGTCAGTTTTCGAATAATTCCCCGCCCCGTGGGTCGGTTAGGATTAGGGTTAGGGTTAGGGACAGGACCCCAAGTAATGGGACGGTTTAGGGTCAAGAATATGGGTTAGTGCCAGTTTTCAGATAATTCCCCGGCCCGTGGGTCGGTTAGGATGAAGATTAGGGTTAGGGTCAAGACCTCGAGTCGTGGACGGTTATAGGGTCAAGAGTATCGCTTAGTGCCAGTTTTCAAATTTTCGCTCTAACAGCAGGGGGGAATGTCCTAGGTGGGGGAATGTCCGGGGAGAATATGTCCTACACTCATGTGTATGTATGTCGCGAAGTAAACGCATAGAACAGTCTACAGCATTGTTGATACTTTAAAACGAAGGTGTCTGATATTATTTTTTCTAGGTTTTTAGTTTCTTTTTCAACTTGCCTTTGTAATAGTCAGCGAGGTATCCGTTCCTTATCGCAATATTACTAGAAAACGATTGCACCTATCATCATGACGTTTTCACAGCGGACAGCCAATGAGTTAAATTCGCCAGGTGGCACGTGGCAGCACCCTGCAGTGAGGCGCGGGGCGAGGTTACATGTGTCTGGTATAGCAGAATCGTTTCAGTGCCGTTTACAGGCGACTGAGGCAAGATGTAAGAATCGTTGTAACTAACTAGCTGCTTCAGCAATCCATCTTTATTCGTTGTGTAGGTGTACTTCTGCAGCTTTTAACCCTTTATAGTGCAGCAACGATAGTGCCACATCGAATAATATGAAGGTGGCACACTGGCCGTTGATGGATGGGCTGTTACATTTGGTACAGAGAGGAAGGGGCGGGGCGGGGCGGGGCCGCAGCCCGTCCAGGCCCCTCCTCGCTGTACCAAATTCCATTCCATTCTATTTATTGATAACGGAAGGACCCGAAGGCTACTAACACCGATAAAATACACGGACAAAACAGTGAGCACAATAGACAGTGATAACACAAAAGAGTGTATATAGAAAAAAAATAAAAATTAACACAAAAACTACTCAAATCAAATTTAGCCAACTGATGACGAAATGATAACAAGCTAGGAGCCGTGACAACAGTGTCTGGAAGACTGTTCCATACATTGATAACTCTGTTAGCAAATAGTGTTTGGTGACATCAACGGTGCAATGACATTTGTACAGTTTAAGTTGATTACCTCTCGTAGAATTATCAGACCGGTGTACAAAACAACTAGCAATTGTATAGTATCACAACGACCATGTAGAATTTAATAACACAGCATAAGATCCTGAGGGATACGGCGATATTCAAGTGACTGTAGGTTTAGGAGTTGAAGATATTTAGGATATGAAATATCCCATAAAGCTGGTAGCCTTTTGGTAAAAAAAATTGTGAACGAAATGTAACAGCCCACCCATAAATGGCCAGTGTACCAATCACCGTCCGTTGCTCTGCGGTTTTAATGTGGCCATAAAGGGTTGAACGACGTACCTAACAGAAAGCGTGTCTTGTAGATGGGAGCTGATGACGCGCTAACAACGTGGATACGTGCAAAACGAGAAATGTTAATGCAGCGAGTGAGATGTTTCCCTCCTCTCCTTGCTCTTGAGGCTGAGCTTATCGAGCTTAAAATCCAACACAAATACAACTTCTTATTCCTTACAGGAGTAAAAGTGTATGCGTCGAAAAAAAACAGTAATTGACAACGTGATATTTTCGTAGTTCGCTAAAGGGCAAGAATTGTATTGTCGCTGTCGTTTAAGGCATTTACGGCTATCAAAGCGACGTGCCGGCGGCGTTTGAGACTGGTGCAGTTCGCGACAGCAATCAAATCGTCTTGCGACGCCATGCTAACGCGGTGTCGTCGCTAATTAATGCCGCTAGGTGGCGACACAGGCTCAGATCGCGTCGGCGACACGAGAGCGGTTCCAGCGGTAGTGTCAGAAGAAAAAGTGCTGCTAAAGGAATCATTCGAGGATTGCCGGAGGGGAGATTGCAGAAGCTGGGTTGGGGTGCCAGGTGTGCTTTGACACTGGTGTGAAACACTGGTAGTGCTTTGATCTCCAAAGTAGGACACTTCGGTAACTAGCGAGATAAAAAGACACAGATAGCGGGGAACTGGCATAACACTTGAAGATGCTTAATACTGTATACTGTTTACTGCTGCAAGATTAATAAGGTGACGGACTTGTATATTTCGAGGGTCAGCAAAATTACTGAACGGAATTAGTAAACGCTTAAACGAATACACAGCATCACGTCAAGATGCAATAATGTCAGGGCCTACGTGGATGGCAGGATGAATCGCAACCCAGCGGGTGCACCAATCGTCTCTCAATCCTTCCTCGTCGCCGACTTGTTAAAGTCGATTATATCGTAGTTAGCCGCGAACCTCACCCAACTACCAGAGCGTCTCGAAGTCTTTTGAACTGAGCGAATTTGCATTCATTTGATGCGCTCGGCGAACATCTGCCATGTCGCTCGTGGCGTCACGTCGAAGGCGACCAACGCGGTGCTGTGAAGTCGACTAGCTCCTTGGTTTCTGCGGCGACAACGATTATTTTGTGTGAGACATAATGATGTTGTGGACTTCCTTGATGTCGAAAGCGTGACGGTCCGGAGAACGATGTCTCCGTGCATTGGCTGCACTTTGTTTTATCACGTTCGTCCTAAGATACAAATATTGACGACATTATGACGAGTGTCTGAAAATGATAATGCCTTCTTTCCATTCAGTTGGAACTCTTCCTGTGGACCACACATTAGTGATTGGCTCATGCGACACTGTTCTGGCTGTTTTGGAGTCGATGTTGGCAACTTTCATCTCACCGATATCAACTACGCTGATGACGCAGTCCTTTTTACTGATGATCCAACGAA
>Ga0209149_1002719_pt1 | contig 10130 bp, 6 predicted proteins | sample WorMetTyACAVOLI2_FD_187423 | JGI IMG/M metagenome (GOLD analysis project Ga0209149, IMG submission 187423) | Marine gutless worms symbiont microbial communities from Max Planck institute for Marine Microbiology, Germany - Olavius algarvensis... ... | reverse complement strand
ACAGAATGTTATGGTCAACACGATCAAAAGCCTTGCGAAAATCAACAAACAAAGCTCTCACAGACTTGCCGCTATCTAACGCGCAGGACCAGTGATGTAGGATGCTGACAAGTGCATGTATTGTTGTCCACTGAGTGTAATACAGTGTCGAATACGTTAGAAATTGTCGCAGTAGGAAAGCAAGCAAGTTAATCAGTCTTCGAATGGGCACGAATACGAGCAGTTATAACACCGTCACTGTCCATACACTCAGTGTAAAAGCTTGAAGACACAGCACCATAAGTATGAGCATTCGGCATATCGGGCAGCCACGACGCGACAGCAATAGCAGACCCATGCAGCGAATAATGTCCTTGATGTCGTCGCGGTTCTGGTAATCTTCGAGGCCTGGTCAAGCTTGTTCACGCGCTTCAACACAGCCTGTGAGTGGTGAAACCATCAACCGGACACTATGACACTGCCGAATAGTTCCTGAAAAGCAGCAATGGACGCCTCCCAAAGTCGGCCATTAGGCCTACGTGGTCAGAGACAAACTTCAGGACGACATCGTACATCGCTGCAAACCTCTCGATACAACGCGCACGTGTTTGGCGCGTACATGACAGGAAACGCCGCGGCGCCACAAGGGGCGAAGACTGTCAGCAGAAAATGTCTGCAAGGGGCGACTAAAAATGCGGTAGTGAAAAATGCGACACAAGCATTGCATTTAACTGTGATGTTTTATGCAAATTTCACGTTTTGTTCTTTTTCTATTCAATGGCAGCAGTAAGTGTGGTTTTCCACCTTGCTTACCTATTCAGGTTTTATCACCTGCTCGTTGTTGTGCAACATTTATTGTGTTATCTAAACAAATAAAGATGAAGATGATATCTGGCGCTCTATAAATGTACCAATTATTATAGGCCTCATGTACTTTATTATGTATATCTCTTTGAAACAGGACTATTGTTAAATTTATTCATTTGGTAAACTTTCAGTGTTGCTGTTTACTTTTGCTGACAATTGCGTAAGGTGTATACGTATTTTTCACTGTTGAATTTAGTGTGCTGGCATAGCTCTACTAACAACTACGGACTGGGTGGAACTCATCATCTCGTCGAAACAGTTCATGAGTGCAAAACAGCATGTGTTAAGGACGCCACGTGTATGGGTATTAACTGGGAACCGGGCAACATCGAGAAACAATGTTCGCTTCTGTCAAACTCAAATACTGGTTCTCAGACGCAACCTGCATCTATTTTTTACATGCAGCTTGATCGAAATTGCCAGGGTAAGTCTTATTCTTCTACATACAATTTTCTGTAGACTACAAGTACATCGCGTTGGTTATACTAAACAGTTAGGCCTAATCACGGTGTCAGTTTGTCTAAGCGCAGCACATGATATATATAGCATCTACCACGAATCATCATTGCAGTATTATTATGAAAGCCATAAAAACGTGCCACTCGATATTTGTTCATAACTTTAAGAAACGTTGACCGATTTTTAAAAAAATATTCTGTCACTGTTAAACTCAGCGGTAAATTTGCCAAGAGGTCCATGTCATATTTCGCGCCACAACTACAATGTGCCGATACTCTAGCTTATGAAAACATAATATCAAAAAATACTAGACGCTGGCATGTGACGATATCATGCCAGCCAGTTCGACCTTGGAAGAGTGGACGCGTACATTTAGCCGAGTGTAGCAATGTAGTTGTTTTAGAATTACCGTATTCTACGGAGTTCGGGCGGGAGAGCAGAAAGTTTGCGAGTGGGGTCCGAAAATATGGAAAATTTAGTCACTTTTTTGACCCACCCTGTAGTTTATGGTGGACAAGGAAAAAACAAATATTATCTTCTCTAAGTACAGCTAACGTCTACCGTCTATGACGTGTAAAAGTTTCGGGAACCTGCGTTCAGCCATTCAAGATATATAGACTGAGATCCGCAAATTTCAACAATAGTACTTAAGTAATTAATTATGAACTGTGAACTATATCCTATAACGGCGCAACTAGGACTTTGAACAGTTTTCCTATAGTATCACTGAACTGCTGCTGCTGCAGCTGCAGCGGCAACTGCTAGCGTCGCGCGTCGTGTATGGTCAGCGAATACTGAGATGTCTTAGTTGCTGCCGCGTCGTCGCGAATGTCATGTGTCGCTAATACAAAGTCATTATCGTATCTACCTTTTGAGTTGATTCTCCTAAGCATTACAACAACATACGGGAAAAGGTCATGATAACACATCAAATGATGACACGCTCCAGTAGAGATTAGACTGCCCCGGTTGTGCCTCCGCAGGAAGAACCTTCTGGCGCCGCCATTGCGTGAGGAACATTCATGCATCGACTTATGCTGAATATTTTGACCAGAAAATTTCCATATCTGATCAAAGTTGTGGCAGAAAATGCCCAACAACCTGTGTGCTTTTGTTGCTTTGTATGTACATTCTGATTCACAAAACGATAATCGTGTCTGGTTGTCTAGGCATATAAGACATTTTCCCAGACAGGCAATGAGATACTTGCAGCAACTTCGTCTCATACCGGCTTGTGTATGCGTATTTTGTGTGGTGTTGATTGTAGAGCTGGCATGTGCGACATATACCGACGGTTATCACAGACCGTATGGAAGTTACGCTTCCGCAACAAATGTGAATCAGTGTTGGAAAGCATGTTTCGACGACTACAGCTGCGTCGCTGTTGACTGGGACTCCACGTGGAAACAGTGTTGGACTCACACGAAAACCGGAATCCAATCAACACCCCGCCACGACTTACATCACTATGACATCGATCGAACTTGCTGGAGTAAGTATAGGCCTATTATTTCGGCTGTGTATACAGTTTTAAATTATATAAAATAATGTAAAGAATCTGGAGTCTAGACACGAGTTAGCGGCAAATGAAACATCTAAAAGTGCAAAAGTTACCCACCAGCACACGCCTAAATGTCAATGTGCTGCTGAGTAATATCACCTTTTTGTAATTTTTGCAGTTTTAGATGTGTTATTCGGCGTTAACTAGTGTCTAAACGGCAGTTTTTTACATTTGTGTTTTGCAGTTTTATTACATTGCTGTAACTGTTACGTGGTACGTGGCAGGGCCGGCGCCAGACGGGGTGTAGGCCCTAGGGGGTACTCAGCACCCCCACTGAGGATTTCCAGCACAGATACTGAGACAAGCACATAGCACCCCCACTTAGCACCCTCACTCAGCACCCTCTGTAAGCTATGACTGAGCACACAGTTTTGTGGCACATACAGAGTGATATTAGTGTAAAAAAACGCAGTTTATATAGACACAGCTAAAACAGCAAATATCAGAACTACGATTTTAGCATGATTTTAGTTGTAATGATACAGTTTAATACATTTGATACCTTTAATGCACATTGTCAATGTCAACGTGAAACACAACTAAAAATCCCAGGCTTTCAAATGGTACAACTTTCACTGACCTTGAGTGACCTCTAACCCATATTTCAAGGTCACGATACTATTCAACGTCAAATAACTCGACTAATAGTAAGTTGTGTATGATCTATCCATTGTTTCCGTTTTCAGTGACCTTGACTGACTCTTAACCTCGATTTCAAGGTGACGGTGTTACTATTGGCCTAGATGCCCTGGACGTATTGTGTGCGCAGTTGACGCGCAATATGTTTGCGATAGCTAAGTTTTTTGTTTTTGAAAGTGTGCTAATGCTGTTGACGGAAAATTGAATAGAAATAACTTTACATGCTTGTCGAAACTACGGCTTGCCAAAGTTGGCGCGTTTTTTTAGACACAGTGAAGCATGACTGGGCTGCCGTGTGGTGAAAAACTATGACAATATGTTAAGCCGTTTGCATGCAATACCGAAACGCAACGGAAAGGGCGACAGACGTACAGAATAATTATTGCTATATCAATATCGCGCGTCAGTGTGCTGTGGCGCGACAAAAGTAATCCGATTTTGATGAAATTTGGTACACAACAGCATATTTCGAACTCGATGACAATGACACACAGATTACTAAATACGAATAGTTTTAAAATTCAAGATGGCGGACGCCCGTCATTTTACAAATCGTTTTTTGCTCATAACTAACCAGCCGACTGTCCGATTTCAGTGAAATTTTGCACAGTGAAGCAGAATTGCATGGCGATAGAGGTCACCGGACATAAAATCTAAATTTCGAAAATTCAACATGGGCCTTGGCGGACAGTCGTCATATCGTTAAATCGCCGTAATCTCAACGAAAAATCATCTGATTTTGATAAAATTTGATACACAACAGCACATTTGGAACTCGATAAGTCACGTGATTAAATATGATTTTTTTTAAATTCAAGATGACGGACACACGCCACATTGAAAATCGATCTTCAGCAGCCGACTTCGCGATTTCAGTGAAATTTTGCGCGGGAAAGCAGTTTTTAACAATATATTCTTTCTTTTTTCTTTCTTATTTGGAGTGACACACGCTCCCTTTGCGTGCCAGCGCTGAGGCCTGTCTCACAGTCTGTCCCAATGCGCAACCCCGGGGAAGGGACTAGTGTAGTGTTGCGCGACACCATCAAGCTAACCTGGTGGTGTGTGTAGTGTGTAGTTGTACGCGCCGTCTCCTTATAGAGAGGTGTGTAGGGCTAAGGGAGGATCAGGAGTAAAGAGACCTTGTGCCATGATATTTATCCAGCCCCTGCAATGTCTTTGACGTGATAGTGTCACCTTAATCAGTACATTGTTACTCAATCTATAACCACTGTTTCTCTGGCGACTAATACCTGTTGCATGGTTGACGGCCATAGCTCATGCGCACCTCGCACCGTGGGCCCCAGGGTCCAATTTAGCGGTGCGTGTGAACAGAGCCATTGATGACCGGCCAAACATACAGCAGGAGGCCATCTGTTATCAGTGGTTCAGCAGCGACTAATACTAAGCATCTTTAAACCCAGTATTAGCCAACAGTCACAGATTAAAGAGGACACCGTCGAACCCTCTGTGCCTGCCCGAGAAATTAATGTCAAAGCATACGCCGCTATAACCTGACACAATGATCCGACCTGCCTGGGCCTCGAACCCGATCACTCGCCGATCACCGTAGCCAGGTAGCACGTACCGCGACGCCACCAACAGCGCCGAGGCAGGCTTTTAACAGCATATAGGAAATGATTTTTTGTCGCGCGTTCCACAGAACGTAATTTTTATTTTTCTAATGCAGTTTGGGCTTCGGCAAGCGGCGGCTTTCGTGTCGTATCCGTGCACACAGCGCAGCATGCCTGCCGATATTGCGTGTACCCAGTGGTTTTTGCCCCATTACTCCAATAAACGTGAAGTTTGGCACGGCCCCCGTGCCACATTTCACGTTTACTGGGGCAGAAATGTGGGAATATGGCCCTCAAACTGTAAAAATTTTGAATTTTGCGCACAAATTTGCCCCTCAGAGGCGACTCGTTTGCAAAATTTTTACGAAATTCTCAGCGTTTGCACGCGTCTATAAGTATTGAGCTTTTAAGTTTTTAATTTGGTTGCTTACAGGGGACAAACAACCAAGTTATCAGCATTTTCCTGCGGTGGGGGCGTTTTCCCACGAATTTTCAATAGCCTCCAGTGGCGAAACTACTGATCAGATCAAAAAAGTACTGTTAGGGGGTGCAAAAATGGCACGGACCGCCGCGGCCTCTATCACCGTGCCAAATGCGGTGGGGACCGTGGGTCGCGCGCCGGCTGTAGACGAAAAAGTGTAATGTTTTTTGTTACCGGCAGGCCTGCGTGAAGCCTGCCGGTATTGCATTGCCCTTGCCCCGCAGATGTGATGCATATTAATTTCTAGTTTGTTTATTGTGTTTGTTTGCCACACTTTGGAATGACAAAGTTTGTGATAACGGAAACGCTATTTTAAGCGGTGTAATTTTCAAAACAATTACGGTACCATTGCACAGAGGAAGGTTTGTAGTTGTGCATTTAGGTTTAAGTTTCTCTACGGACCCCCTGGATTTTGCCGTGTGCGCAAATTTATACCAAAAAATTACCATTTTTTTGCCAATTCGGGGGCCGTAAGCCCACATTTTTAAAGCCACAATGGTAAATTTTCACGTGAAGGTGCGGACCTGGGAGTCCTTCCCGCACGCCAAACTTGGTAAAAATCGCTTAAGGGGATATACCCCTTTGGGGAAAATTTATACCAAAAATTACCAATTTTGGCGATTTTGGGGGCTATGAGCCCATATTTTTAAAGCCACAACGGTGAGATTTGGCGCGATGGTACGAACTTGGGACTTCCTCCTCCAAGCCAAATTTGGTTTTAAAAAATCGCATAGAGATTCGCCGCTTAAGAGCAGATTTACAACAAAAAATTCCATGTTTTGACGATTTTGGCGGACTTCAAAAATTCGAAGTTATTGCGAGTTTTAGCTACTTCAGCACACATTTCTATGTCTATAATGTTGAAATTTGAACAAACCTAGGAAAATTACGAATCCCTCAACGACACAAAATTTCGTCAGAATCGCTCAGGGGATTCTGGACATGGCCTGCCGGTATTGCATTGCCTCGGAGCTGATACATATTGATTTCTAGTCAACTTTGCATTGATGTGCTGAGTACAGATGCACCGTTGGAGGAGGCGGAATGTGATGGAGTGAACGACTACAGGCTGCCTCAGCTTTCGTCGTGCTCTAGCAGCTTCATCCAATCTATTAATCCCACAGGTAAACATAACACTGCAGACGTTCATGGTACGACCGTACGACTCAAGCAAGTGATTTACAATTCGTTATCTAAACCAGCTTCTGTTGCGATGTAAGAGCTCATTTAAACTTACCAGTCCAACGTTACAACCAGCGGACGACGGATATTACTATTATCGGGTGGTCCTTCCGTTCCGCGATTCCGTGGTTATGTCTATCCGTCAGTCCGTCCGCCAAAATGTCTACTGTACTTCAAGCTAGATACTTCAACATCAGTAAGTAGGTAGACTCTGGCCAGTACTAGCTAACAAATTCCCGTTACACGGACGTAAGCAGGGCCATCCGACCCATTTTGGGCGACCGTTACTACGTTACGTTATCCTTATCATGGCATGAGCCGTCCGACTGTCCGTCGTCTGTCTGTAGCATTGCTGTGACCTAGCCACGTGGTTGCAATACTTTTGCACTATGTACTAATAGCTTGGGTACTTGGACATGCAGTTTTTATTAACATTTTGGGGGAAAAATCAAAGATTTCTAGGTGATTGTGCAAGTTAAATAAAGGATGTATGAAAAATTGGCATTTTCGACCAATATCTCGCTTTATTTCAAAAACGGTAAAGAACACGGCCATAGATACAATGGAAGACGAATAGCAAGTCGTCATGCGATCTATCGAGTGGGCCATTTCCAATGATCTTGACCCACGACTCAGATTTCAACGTCACACCAGTATTTTACGCTAAATATCTAATAGCGGTACAAGATAGCAAAATGGTTAAAACGTAGTTCTTACAACTGCTCAACCTAGCTATCTTCACAACCTTATCTCACTTCAACCTCCGCGCAGTACCCGCTCTTCATCTGTTGTCACTGTTTTCCGCCCGCCAACCATCTCCTCCTTGAAAATCACAGATCGCTCCTTTAGATATGCATCACCTCGTCTTTGGAATCAACTTCCAGATTCATTCTGTCAACCTCACCATTCTTGTCTTGATTCACCTCATCATCCACTTCTCAACTCATCTCTGTCATCATCCCCACTGTTTCATCCATCACTCCTTCACCCTTTCACTCCAGGCTCAAAACCTACCTTTTCAACAAAATCCTTCCCACCGTAGATTTCTTACCTACTGGACTGCCTCACGATAACGGGACTGGACCGGACCTATCATGCTCATCGTTTTATTTTTTAGTTTCACATTTTAATTTTTTGTTAATTCCGTGTGGTAGACTAAGCTGGCTACCCGTCAGCTTTTTACTGCACGTTAAATACACACTATCGTATCGTATCGTATCGTATCGTAATGGAAAAGGAATAGAACTCATATGCAATCTATCGAATAGTGCCCTTTTCAACGATCTCGAGTGACCCGTAACCTAGATTTCAAAATCACGTCAAATAACTCGAAGATGGTGCTAGATAAATAAAATGGTTTATTTGCTATTGCAGCAATAGCTGAATTATACAGAATAATGAAGAAATAATGCGAAAAAAAGTAAAATGTACACGCAGTAAATAAATTAAAAATTAAACAACGAATGACATGAGAGCTAAGATAGAGCCATAGTTACAATGGAGACAGCATGAAGTCTATATGATCTATCGATCAGCGCCATGTTCAATGACCTTGAACGCCCCCTGACCCAGATTTCAAGGTCACATCGTATTCGACGCTGAATATGTCGTTAACGGTAGGCGTACAAGCCTACAGTGTATAGCTAGTTAGAAGTTACACTCGCCCTAGTCATCGGTTTAATTTCAAATGACCTTGAACGACCTTGAGTGACTTAGCAATTGTTTTCGTTCATGAAGTGGGCAGACTTGCCTATGCCCAATAAATCAAAGTACATTGTTACTACGGAGCTTCTTGATGATCGTTTGACGGCTGCAGAACAAAATAACGCCAGCAGTATAAAATATTTTCTTTCTATACAGTACATCGTCGCTTTTCAATTTAGCGGTTAGTTATGTAATGTTGTAAGCTTTCATCAAATCCAATATTCGTTTATTACAAAGATGACAAAACGCACCTAGGACAAAAGGAACAATAAAAATGAATGATGAAATGATAAAATACAAAAAAGTGGAAAATGAACGAGCGAGACATATGGTTAATACGCTGAGTGTTACTACAAATCCTTATATAGTTGACGTATTAAAAAGTTATTAATCTGCAAACGTATAGTCTTTGGAGGTAAAACTCATGTGAGTAGCATTCTAGGTCTTGCAATAAAAATTTTCTGACCACATGGTTTGGAGGTTATTCTATAGCACTGCCATAAAACTCAACAAGAAATTGATAAGTAAGTAAGTGAGTAAGACTATTTGTAAGGCGCAATGATGAGATAGGCGAATGTTACGGGGAAATTGAGTAATGTGTTAAAGTTTTACAACGATGGCGTGGTTCAGGCGGTAACGTTCGCCTATCTCATATACTGATGAGTTTCTTGTTAAATTTCGGACCCAATCGTATCTCCGGAACGGGTAAAGACAGACGATTCAAATTTGATACGTAGAGAGACAAGTAGTAGCCAAGAAAACATAAATTTGCTATTTATTGGTCGTGGACAGGATCACATGACCAACTTTTTTTGAATATTTGACCCCTCATATCTCTAGAATGGATAAAGCTCAACACAAGTTTTTAGAACATTTTTGCAACACTTACACTGATGTGGAAAACTAGAAAAGAATGGTGTGGCTACTGACTACACAACGGTGAAAACCATGATGACCTGTCTGACCATTTCGACACATTGGCGGCGTGTAACATACAGACGGAGAACGACCTGCTCACAACTGTCGTATCACGGCACAGCACTGTGCCAATAAAGGCTCACGGCGCTGAGTGTCATTGAATGATAGACATCCACACACTCGACAAAACTTAACGAAATCGTTATGTATAGGTTGTATACACGTGTATAACGAGTATACCAAGAGAGACCATTGTTTTACGTAGCCTACTTGTTCACCTCCGACAACGGAGGAGGTAAATGCGATTGCCCGCAAGATTACTCAAAAACGCGTGCATGGATTTCGATGACATTTTGCGTGTCGACAGTTGTCGGGACATGGACGAACTGATCAACTTTTGAGCCCGATCCGGATCATAGTCCGGATGCCGGAACTGGATTGCTTTCTCTCATAGCTTATGGTGGGTGCTGTGGTCCAGTTGGTAGAGTATCGGACTCGTAACCAAGAGGTTGCGGGTTCGACTCACACCCGGTCCACTGCAAGCAACCTTGAACAAGTTGCTAACCTACTGTGTGCTCAGGCCAACTCAGCCTCCTACCCTCAGCAGGACGGGAAATGAGGAGTAGCTACGGCTACGGGGTGAAGGCCTAGTGTGGCTGATTGGGGCGATGGTGTGTCTGCTAGCTGCACCGTGGGTCCAACTGTCCGTTAGCACGGGCAATGGATGGCCACATAATGCGCTGCGGCACCATTGGCTCATGCCAATCAG
>Ga0209149_1002718_pt1 | contig 10131 bp, 4 predicted proteins | sample WorMetTyACAVOLI2_FD_187423 | JGI IMG/M metagenome (GOLD analysis project Ga0209149, IMG submission 187423) | Marine gutless worms symbiont microbial communities from Max Planck institute for Marine Microbiology, Germany - Olavius algarvensis... ... | reverse complement strand
TAAGGGGTTAAAGTTAAGGGGTTAAGGGGTTAAGGGACTGGGGTTAAGGGGTTGGGATTAAGGGGTTAAGGTTAAGGGGTTCCGGCGTGGTCGTGCTGGCATCTAGCAAACGGAAATAAGACATGTCACAGGCTATTCACGCGTGTCATTTTTTAAGAATTTTGTGTCGCGTGGATCTCAGGGGTTTGTAGGCCAAAGTTCACCAAACGTAGCATACATTGTAGAGAAACCATCTGTGCTTAACAAGTTTTTTTTTCAGAATAGCAATATTCTGCCGCGTTTGGGCGTGAGAGCAGAAAAATTGCGAGCTGGGTCTGAAAATACGCCAAATTTCGTCACTTTTTGGCCCACCCTGTAGTTTAAGGGTGACCAGGACAAAATCCAAGTACTAACTTCTCTAATGACACTCAAGGTCCACCACGTATAAAACTTTCGCGAACCTCCGTTAACCAGGGCCGGAGAATAAGGCGGCCATAAAAAAAATAAAGAAAGAAAAAAACATTGGCAAAACATAACATGGACGCCCGCTTACGCTGAGCGGGCGTCCATAATAACAGCCCACCCATGCATCAACGGCCAGTGTACCAACTTCATATCATTCGATGTGGCACTATAATTGCCTCTGCACTCTAAAGGGTTAAATTCGCAGGTGCAGTGTCGGAAGCACAACCGCGGGAACAGTTGGACGGGAGAAAAAGCGAGCGAAACAATAATACTACGACAATGAGTCCAATCATAGTCATTGGTCAGCTATTGACGTCATCAACGACCACGTTACCTTCGATGCTGAAAAAGTTACACAGCAAGACGGGGAAGCTGTTGCTGCTGGTGTTGCTATCAGTGTCGTTGATGTGGCAAGGGCAGACGCGACGCATGTGACTGGAGTCGAAACGAGCACGTGTTGCGACGCCGACAGCGCGGATGCGGACATTGCGGCGGGCGACGTCTCGACTCTCAGCACGGCACGGCGCCGTTAATGACGTCATTAGTCGCAATTCCGCGACGGCAACTGCACATTGAGTCGAGTTAATCATGACCCCGGCTGCTGCGACTGGTCCTAAGTGTCAGCGTATTGGAACGAACGAAGGTCGAGTGACCTTACGCGTGAAACGACAGCACTAAATCTATGGTGGCGACGCTGGCGAATGTCGCATACGTTTTGATATCGGTACTGAATTACAGCACAATGTTTATGACCATAAACTAATTGAAAAATGGCGCCAGACGTCGTTTCTGTTCTTCATACTGGGAGGATAAAAAAACTAGAGAGCCCGCGTGCGGTCATATGGTGCCTCCGCCGCTGTATGTGTAATGGACGCGCCAGCCCCGCGGATGCAGCGTGCCATGTGTATTTGAAATTTGTGAAGTCATTCGCTACGTAGCAGCACCGGTTTTTACATCGATTCGACTTTTCTGTCGTATCCTACTCCCTGGTACAATTTCGCCCAAAATGTAATCAGTTCATCTGTTGGTGGTATGACTACGTTCGCCAAATTTCATCGAAATCCGTCCAGTATTCGTGCGAAGCGAAGAAAATGCCGTTGTTGGCACCGAACATCGCGAGCGACATCGGGACATAATGAAAACAAAATATTCGTACCTTCCGCTGTCCATAGCTAGCCGATACATAACCTCATCACCCTGAGTCAAAAACATGCAACTTTAGTCTTCAGCGTAACTTTGGCAAATGTCGACCGATTTTCACAATTCTTTCACCGTTGGTCTCAGCAATAGCCTGCCCCGTAAGTGGCGTAAGTCACTGCGCTGCAGTGCGCTTCTGTTACAGCCTTCCCTTTCTTAGTTCAGTGACTATGAACAATACGATAGTAGAAGTAGTAGCTTTCGCACAATTTTCGATCGTTATTCGTTGTAATTGATTTCGTATGTATAGGCTATACTGGATTCCTCGATTCCTGGATTCCACTGAGGGTGGTGATCTCCCATCTGAATTTCGCCATCATATTTGGAATGAAAAACTGGAATGATTGAGAGCTGATAAAGTTTGATGCTGTGTTTAGTGTTTACCGTTTTGGGGTACGAGTGTGCAACAGACTGCCAGACAGACAGACAGACAAAATTACCGTAGCATAGGCCTGTAACGCGTGTCGCGCGGGAAAAAAACCTGCCACTTTTTGAATGCTGCCACCTCGCAGCCTGCATATATCAAATATCAACGTCTATGCCTAACGTCTTCGCAGTATGCAAATAACACAGTCAAATAACACGTACAGTAAACAATGTTATCCAGTCACGGACCTGTCTGCTAAGATGTACATGTAGGTACTTTTAACTAGACGGTATATTCACGTCATATTTCTGTCCATATTGCTCATCGCTAAAGTGAGACGGACAGTATTCAATGGGCGTCAGGTGACGGTCTGTACTGGCCGTTTCAGGTAATACGGTTATTGTGTTGCCAGTGAAGACTGAAGATGGCTTGCAAGACGTAGACGAGTTTATTTCCCTCGACGATTGTCCTGCATGAACGGATCATTAGGCCTACTGCTTCGGCGACAACCTCGGAAGCAGACGTCGAGCATTCATGTCGTATGGAAGACAATATCAGTCAACTACTTGAGGTCCATATAATGACATGTAGGCTACATGAAGTCTGTCAAAATGACTTTTGGACGTCACTCAAGATCATCAACTATGACATGGTCGATTATCACATGACTTTATTAGTGGGCTACACTCCATTGTAAGTATAACATTATTCACCAAAGAATGGCAGATTCGTACAGTAAGAAAATCAAACAATATAAATACAGTAGATGTAGGTAAGGTAATGAATTGTAAACTACTGTAGTCTGTAAAGTATGAAATGAAATATTCATGGTTTGTCCGTTTTTCCGTCTGTCCGTTTGTGTGAAACGCGCTTAAGCTGTGAGTAAACAGAGAACTTTTTGCATAATTTACAGTGTCCCGAAAAAAGCGCCCCCCCCCTAAGTAAAGTACAGTAACACTCATAATACTGAACAGAAATCATTGAAAATTACAGAGAACACACTGACATTCATTTGAACATTGTGTGCTAAATTGTGAGTACAGTTTCGGAATCGTGATATTATTATTTGCTTTCAGCAACACACCAAAAATGCAATTTTCCAAAACGAAACTATCCAATGAACAGTCTGCAAAGCAATCATGGTTACAAACGGTGTTCAAAATGTCCACCGTCAGCGTTCACACACTCTCGCAGTCGAGTACGCTACTGATAACCATGCTGTTTTGACAACGTGAAAAGTGCATCAGTGTTGATCAGAGCCATAGTCTAGATAGATTCTATCTATTGCTCTGGTGTTGATGTCAGAGTGAGCAATATTGACGTCAGTATGTAAAAAATATTGGAAACTGCAATTTTTGAGTACCAATTTATAATTGCTAATATTTCAATGATGTTAAGCCAGAAATTATCTCGAAAATTCGTCACTTTATCGAAATTAGACACTTATTTACTCTGTTAAATGATAACTAAATAAAGTTCTGTATTTTTGAAGAAATTTAGACATTTATTTAGGGGGACACTTTTTTCGGGACACAGTGTATTTAAGACACCTGACAGTGATAGGCCAGAGATCTTATCGGATCGGAAACTTATCATCGAAAAACATGTTTTTTGAGACAGTGTAGATTATCGGTTGCGCGGAGATAACTTCCTCCCCTCGGAGGTTACCCCGGTCCCCCTATAGTCGGATGGGGTCAGGAGTACGGGTTAATGCCAGTTTAGAGCACTCTAGGGAGTAATCTCCAGCAGGAATACATTCGAATACATCCAGAGAATGTTATCTCATGGATTTGAGTCAGCTCTTGTCGGATAGTCGTACAAAGCGTAGTCAGTGTGTCGGCCCGGTGAGATGGGCAATAACTCCACAAGCAAACGATGACGAGGATTGAATGCGGAGCCTAAGAGCACTGCACAGCACGAGAGAAGTGCGTTATGTCGCCAGTACGTGGTCACGTGTTTGTTCAGCGTCGCATGAATTATTCATATTACTCGACCTACCAAATATCACGTGATTTTCACGTCACGTCGTGCTGTCGCGTGTCCGTACGGTGTTTGTAGCGGATACGGCTGGGCTGCTGACAAAGCGGCTGAATAACGTCCGCATTATTTAACGCACCAGTTGTCCAAAAAACGCGCACATCAGCTGCGCGGCTAATGCGTCGCCGCTTTATGCATTGAACAGCGGTATGCTAGCAAATATGGAGCTTGTAAATGTCATACAATTCTGAGATAATAATATCAATCAGCAGGTACGCGCGATATTCATATAGCAATTAGGCCCGTCCGTCTGTCACGCTCCGGCACTGTATGGAAACGGCTTAACATTATCATCGTACTTTCGTCAGCATATGGTAGCCACACCACTCTAGTTTTTGCACTAGGCCTACTAGTCTAATTTGCGAAATTCCAACTGGGTCACCACTTACGGGGCGTTGAATAAGATGGGGTTTGTAAGTTTCGCGATTTTCGAAAAATATCTGGCTATGGGAAACGATACAAGATAGGGTCATAGTTACTATGAAACGGTAATAAATCACATGCGCTATATCGAACAGTGACATGTCTGGTGACCCTGAGTGACTTTTGAAGGTCATTTTGGTGCGGGCGCGCGATCTGTTAGCGATAACTAAGTTTCTTGTCAGCATTGGTGCAGAAATGAAACCTAGTGCTACGTGCAAAAGCGCGCAATAAACCATACTTAGTCTTTAATATTAGCTAACAAAATAATTCATCTGAAGTGTACTGCAGGTAGACCTAACACAGAAATGCAAATAGATTGGGGAGTTTTACAAAAAGTGAGGCTACTTTTTGGTTGCTCACATGTGCAAAACACTTCAGTCAATTGCTGAACTTTTGTTAAGCTGATAACCAGTATAACTGACCTCATTATTAAGCCGCCGCTCGCGACAGCGAGAGCGGCTTGGTAAGTAAGTGATAGGCCTAAGTAAGTGCATCGGTGCTGTCCATCTGTTCGTCTGTGTGTTTGTCTGTCTGTTTTTTTGTCTGTTCGTCTGTCGCCAAAATGCAAAATTTGCTAATTTTTGCATCTCAAACCTTATGGCAATACTCCGACTGGGACCCCGGTAACGGGGGCGTCGAATGCGCGGGGTATGAAAAAATCACGATTTTCGACCAATATCTTGCTTTATCTCCGAAATGATGCAAGTTAGAGCCATAGTTACTATGGAAGGCGAATACAAAACCGCACACAAGCTCTCGAATGGTGTCATTTCCAATGATCTTGAGTGACCCCGAAACTAGATTTCAAGGTCACGATATTATTCAACGTTAAATAACTCAAAAATGGTGCAAGATAGAGCAATACTTACAATGGCCAACCAATAGAAAGTCGTATATGGTTTATCAAACGGCGACGTTTTCAATGACCTTGAACAATCCCTAACCCAAGTTTTCAAGGTCACGCCATTACTTGACGCCGAATATTTCATAAACGACTAAAGATACGGCCATAGTTGCTATAGAAGACGAATGGGAAACCATACCCAGGCTTTGGAGTGGTACCATTTTCAATGACCTTCAGTGACCCTTAATCCAGATTTCAAGGTCACGATATCAATTAACGTCAAGTAACTAGAAAATGGCACAAAATATAGCTACACTGCTACACTTACGATGGCAGACCAATAGTAACTCGTATAATATATTATGATTTATCGAACGGCGCCATGTTCAACGACCTTGAACGATTCTTATCCCGATTTCAAGGTCACACCATTATTTTATGCTGAATATCTCAGAATTAGTAGAGATATAGACATAGCTTCAATGGAATACTGATAGGTAGGCTACTTACACAATACACATGCCCTATTCAACAGTCATTTTGAATAACCTTGATGTGACATTGAGTGACTTAGCGAAATATTCAATGACACGAAACGTCGAGCGGTTTCTCTGCGAAGCTGAGCTACTTGTTGCTTCAATGGCGTTATACTGTAACGTTGTTTTGTTGCCAATAGCGATTTTATTACACTTACCGGCAAGCCTGCGCTCAGCGCAGCCATGTAAGTATTGTTTTTACTCAGTAGTCGAAAAACAGCTTTTTCGCCCCGCACGCAAATTTGACACGGGGCCCTTGCCAAATTTCACGTTTATCGAGGCAGAAATGTGGGAATACAGCCCCCAAAACTGTCAAAATTTCGAATTTTGGCCATAAATTTGCCCCTCAGTATTCCCCCTCGTTTGCACAATTTTTACGAAATTCTCAGATTTTATACGCATCTATAGGTAGCTTTTAAGTTTTTAATTTGGTCGCTTTCGGGGACAAACAACCAAGTTATTAGCATTTTCTCGCGGCGGGGGCATTTTCCGCACAAATTTTTAATAGCCCATAGCGGCGAAACTACTGATCGGGTCAAAACAGTTAGGGGGTGCAAAAAAGGTACGGACCTCCTCTACCACCGTGCCAAGTATGGTAGGGATCGTGGGTCGCGCGCCGGCTGTAGACGAAAAAGTGTGATGTTTTTTTTGTCTGTCTGTTTGTTTGTCACGCTTTGGAATTACAAAGTTTGTGATAACGGAAACGCTATGAAGTAGTATTAGTATCAAAACAGTTATAGTGTCATTGCATGCAGGAAGATTTGTAGTTGTGCACCTATACTCAACTTTTTCTGTGAACCCCCAAAATTTTTCCACAGGGGCAAATTTATACCAAAAATTGCTATTTTTTCGCGATTTTTGCGGCTGTAGAACGGTAAAATTTGGTATGACGATGCGGACCTGGGACTCCCTCCACCAAGCCAAATTTGATAAAGATCGCTTGAGGGGGTATACCCCTTTTAGGCAAATTTATTCTAAAAATTACCAATTTTGGCGATTTGGGGGAGGGTTGTAAGCCCACATTTTAAGAGTGACAGCGGTGAAATTTACCGTGAGGGTACGGACCTGGGACCCCCTCCCCCGCGCTTAATTTTATAAAAATCGCTTAAGGGGGTATACCGTTTTTGGGCAAATTTATACCAAAAAGTACCAATTTCAGCGATTTGGGGGGCTTGTAAGCCCACATTTTAAGAGTGACAGCGGTGAAATTTGGCGTGAGGGTACGGAACTGCGACACCCTACCCCGCGCTTCATTTTGTAGAAATCGCTGGGGGATTTCTCCCTTAAGGGAAAATTATTACCAAAAAAATCGAAATTTTGGCGATTTTTAGCTAGGTTACTTAAGCCCACATGTCTATACCAATAATATATACATCTTTATTCATCATAATATGATAGAAAGAACTGAACAAAAGGTACAGCAGAAATCAACACACAAAAAAAGAAAAAAAAACAATAGAACAAGTTACACAAATTTACATATAACATTTTCATGAAAATGGTGGGACTAATAGGAATCCATTAAAAAAATGTTCGTCAAAATAGCTGAATGGGGCCTGCTGGTATTGCATTGCCTCGAAGGTGATGCATGTAATTGCTTTCTAGTTTGAATGCACTGTGTACCACAATAGTGGACGTACAGAACATACCGGTACTTAAAAATAAAAAAACTTTGTTTTGTACAACTGAAAAGTTGTGAAAATAAGGTTTACAGATGTGTTTGGAGCGAAACACCTCTGAAGTGTGCCAAAAAATCGTACAAATCAGTCGAGGGGTTTTACAGATACGAGCAATTAAAGAAAGTGGCCTCACTTTTTTGGGTAACCCTGTATATCAACAGATGGTAATGTAATGTAGTGCATTTGTATTTGTAATGTTGAAATAAGAAACAAAGTTTTAGATCAGAACCAAAATGTATTCAGGAAATTACACATTTGTATCGTCAATTCGACAACTGCAGGTCTTTTTATGCGAGGCATATGGTCATTATAGCTTTCAACTAAAAATCTACTCGATCCAAAGGGGTCGAGAATGATGCCTCCGCCAGGTTTCCAAATCTATCTTCGGCCTTGTGTAAACTTTACGTTTGACCTGCTGACCCCCGAATGTTGAACTTACATACCCTTGCCCTGTGGACCGCTTGGCGCCAAAAACGTGTTCACAAATTTGACCATCATCATCATCATCATCATCATCATCATGATCATCATCATCATCATCATTAGGGCATTTATAGGGCGCCTATTATTAATAGAACACAAGCGCCTAAAGACGTATGCCGTTTGTCCGTCCGTCACACGCCGGTATTCTTTCGAAACGACTAAACATATCTTTTAAACTTTTTTTCACCATCGGGTAGCCACACCATTTTATTTTTTACACACCAAACGGTATGGCAATATTCCGACGGGGCCCTAACGGTTTCGTCGAATTTTGAGTTGAGTGTTATGAAACATCGCCATATTTTCGACCAATATCTAGTTTTATCTCGGAAATGATACAAGACAGAGCCATAGTTACTATGGAAGGCAAATAGAAAACGGTATATCCAGTCTTTCGAATGATAGCATAGCAGTTTCAATGACCTTGAGTAAACCCAGATGTCAAGGTCATGATATTCAATGCAAAGTAACATGAAAATGGCACAAGATGGCCGACAGATAAAAAGTCGTAATACGGTATCGAACAGCGCCATTTTCAATCACCTTGAACGACCCAAAACCCTAAATTCAAGGTCACGCCATTTTTTGACGCTAAGTATCTCAGAAAGGGCAATAATACGGCCATAGTTGCTACAAAATGCGAATAGGAAACTATACCCAAGCTATCGAATAGTATTATTTCGAATGATCTTGACTGAGTGACTTCTATTAACCGACATTTCAAGGTCATGATATTATTCAAAGTCAAATACATATAACTCGAAACGATAGATTTTCGAATGCTGGGGTGTATGACACATCGCTATTATCGAAAATATCTAGATTTATCTCGGAAATGATACAAGACGGACGGACAGACAGACAGACAAAATACCGATATCACGCGTCATTACTGTATTGCTGCGAGGAGTGGACGCGCGATAAAAATTACAAGAAGCTCAGCTGTCGCAGAGAGACCGCGCGACGCTTCGTGTTATTGTAGGGCGTGTGTAAGTCCTTATTAATATTCCATTAAAACTCTCTGTACCTCGTACCATTTCTGAGATATTCAGCGTCAAAGAATGGAGTAACCTTGAAACCGGGGTAAGGGTCGTTCAAGGTTATTGAAAATGGCACCGTTCGATAGACCATATACGACTTTCTATTGGTCGGCCGTCGTAACTATAGCTCCATGTTGTACCATTTACAAGTTATTTGACATTGAATAATCGTGACATTGAAAAGGTCACTGAAAGTCATTCAAACCGGTACCATTCGAAAGCTTGGGTGCGGTTTCCTATTTGCCTTCCATAGTAACTATGGCCGTATCTTTAACCGTTTAGCAGATATTCAGCGTCAAAAAAATAGCGTGACCTTAAAAATTGGGTTAGTGGTTGTTCAAGGTCATTGAAACTGGCGCCGTTCGATAGACCATACGACTTTCTATTGGTAAGACATTGTAAATATAGCTCTATCTCGTACCGTTTTTGAGTTATACACATACATACATACATAACAATTTGTATAGCGCGCTGCGTCGACAGTACTGAGTACATGTCGAATCAGAGGCGCTGGAGGCAGTCGCTAGGCGACCAACTATTGGCTAGCAAAGTAATAAGTTTTCAGGTTGCGCTTAAAGCTGTCCAGTGAAGGAGATTGTCTGACCGCAAGCGGTGGGCCATTCCAGATTCTAGGTGCAGAATAGGAAAATGATCTTTGCCCAAAACTGCTGTTGCAGCGTGGTACTGTTATCAGATTTTGACTGACTGAACGGAGAGACCGATGAGGCTAATAAGGTGTTAATAGAGAAGATAGGTAAGTGGATTGACCAAAGGTAACTGACTGATATGTAAGCGTTGCAATTTTTGAATTCAATCCGCTTGGGAACAGGAAGCCAGTGAAGTTGTGACAGAAGGGATGTAGATGGACTGGATTGATATCTAGAAGTACCACTCTGGCAAGACAGTTTTGAACGCGCTGAAGTTTGTTTATGTTACTGCTGGAGATTCCAAGAAGTAATAATAATAACTAGATGCTGGCATGTGACGATATCATGCCAACCGGATGGACGCCCGCCGCAGCCAGTTCGACCTTGGAAGAGTGGACGCGTACATTTAGCCGAGGGCAGCAATGTAGTTGTTT
>Ga0209149_1002717_pt1 | contig 10135 bp, 4 predicted proteins | sample WorMetTyACAVOLI2_FD_187423 | JGI IMG/M metagenome (GOLD analysis project Ga0209149, IMG submission 187423) | Marine gutless worms symbiont microbial communities from Max Planck institute for Marine Microbiology, Germany - Olavius algarvensis... ... | reverse complement strand
AACGTGAATCCACTATTACTCTGAGGTCAGACACGGTATCAGACACAGGTATATGCTCAACACCGAGACAATATTTAGGTTTACCCCAGCTGTCACCTAGCTTGTCAATAGTGGCAATGCAGCACTTCTTACTAGACATTGCTAACTGCCAAGTGACTGACCACGAATAAAGGAGGTCTAAACAGCCTTGAAAACAAGACTCATCGGCAGCATCGGGAAGCCACGCCATTTTTATCGCGCGTCAGCATACTGACGCGCGATATTGATATAGCAAATATGTCCGTCTGTCTGTCTGTCTGTCTGTCTGTCCGTCCGTTACGTTCCGGTATCAGATGAAAACGGCTTAACATATCGTCACAGTTTTTCCACCTTACGGTAGCCCAATCATTCTAGTTTGACAATCATCGAACATCTTCACGAAATTCCGACGGAGTCACCCCCTACGGGGGCACTAAATACAGGTGGGGTATATAAATTTCCGGATTTTCAACCAATAAGTCGCTCTATCTCACAGATGATACAAGATAGCGCCATAGTTACTATGGAAGGCGAATAGGAAACCGTAGGCTCCCTAAGCATTTACTTAAATATTGATATTCAACGGTAAATTACGTTGCTGTAATGGCACTTTTACCCACGTCCTTTTTACGTCGCTGCTAACAAACAATATTTAACAAATAGACTAATTATTTTCAGATGCTAAATTCAGCATTCCTTCAAAGACACTCTCTGAAATTTTCATTTGAATGACCTTGAGTGACCTCTAACCCAGATTTCAAGGTCACGATATTATTCAACGTCAAATAACTCGAAAATGGTACAAGATAGAGCTATATTTACAATGGCCGACCAATAGAAAGTCACATATGGTCTATAGAACGGCGCCATTTTCAATGACCTTGAACGACCCCTAACCTGGTTTTCAAGGTCACGCCATTCTTTGACACTGAATATTTCAAAAACGGCTACAGATACGGCCATAGTTACTATAGAAGGCGAATTGGAAAGCGCACCCAAGCTTTCGAATGGCACTAATTGAAATGACCTTGAGTGACCTCTGACCCACATTTCAAGGTCACAATAATACTCAAGGTCCAATAACTCGACTAATGGTAAGTCGTGTATGATCTACTCAATGGTTCCGTTTCCAGTGACCTTGAGTGACCGTTAACCTAGATTTCAAGGTCACTGGGTTATCATAGATGCCCTCGACAAATTGTGTGCGCAGCTGACGCGCGGTCTGTTTGCGATAGTTAAATTCTTGTAGTTTGTGCAAACGTTATGCAATATTCCGACAGGAATCCCCTAAACGGGGGTGTCGAATGCAAGGGGATATGAAAAATTACGATATTCGACCAATATCTCCCTTTGTCTGAGAAACAATACAAGATAAGTCCAGAGTTACCATGAAATGCGAATAGGAAACCTTACCCAGGCTTTCGAATAATGCCATTTTCAATGATCTTGAGTAACCCCTAACCCAGATTTCAAGGTCATGCCAGTATTTGGCGCTTAATATCTAAGAAACGGTACGAGATACAGACAGTTACACGTCCTACTCAAGGGTGTAATTTCGAATGATCTTGAGTGACGTTGACTGACATAGTGAAATATTTAATGACACGAAGCGTCGCGCGGTCTCTCTGCGACAGCTAGGCTTCTTGTTAGATAAAAGATAAAGACTCAATAGGCTAAATACACCGATCAATAAAATCACTGCGAGATCTTTAACTTTGTTCATCTTTGCAACTGGCAGTGTGTGGTCGACCACAACCCGGACTCGAGTCAATGACTGCCGTTTCACTGTTAAGTGTTTAGTCCGCTAAAACTCTTTTCAGTGTTAGTACATATCTTAAGAAAGCGGTTTGATTCCTAATTTTTATCGCGCGTCAGCACACTGACGCGCGCTTTTGATATAGCAAATCTGTCCGTCCATCCGTCCGTTACGTTCCAGTATTGTATGAAACGGCTTAAAGTATTGTCATAGTTTTCTTCACCATACGGTAGCCCAATCACTCTAGTTTTACCGGCATCAAACATCTTTACGAAATTACGACAGGGTCACCGCCTGCAGCGGCACTAAATACAGGTGGGGTATAAAAATGTCCCGATTTTGGACCAATAACTTGCTATATCTCGCAAATGTTACAATATAGCGCCATAGTTACTATGGAAGGTGAATAGGAACTAGTATGCGATCTATCAAATGGTGCCATTTCCAGTGACCTTGAACAAACCCTAACCCTGTTTTCAAGGTCACACCACTCTTTGACGCTAAATATCTCACAAACGGCTACAAATGCGGCCATAATTACTATAGAAGACGAATAGGAAACCGCACCCAAGCTTTCAAATGGCACCAGTTTCAATGACCTTTAGTGACCTCTAACCCACATTTCAAGGTCACGATAATATTCAACGTCAAATAACTTGCAAACGGTACAAGATAGAGCTATAGTTACAATGGCGAACTAATAGAAAGTCAAATGGTTTGTCGAACCGCGCCATTTTCAATGACCTCGATCGACCCCAAACTCAGATTTCAAGGTGAGGCCATTGCTTGACGCTGAATATCTCCGAAATGGCTAAAGATACAGCCATGGTTACTATTGAAGGCGAATAGGAAACCTTATCCAAGCTTGCAAATGGTACCACTTTCAATGACCTTGAGTAACCTCTAACCCACATTTCAAGGTCACAATAGTATTCGACGTCAAATGACTCGACTACTACTAAGTCGTGTATGATATATCCAATGGTTCCGTTTCCAGTGACCTTGAGTGACCCTTAACCTAGATTTCAAGGTCATGGTGTAATATTTATGCCTATAGATGCCCTTAGCGTATTGTGTGCTCAGCTGACGAGCGATCTGTTTGCGATAGCTAAGTTCTTGTTATATTTACAAGCATTTACTTAAATATTGATCTTCAACGGTAAATTACGTTGCTGTAATGACACTTTTACCAACGTCTTTTTTACATCGCTGCTAAAAAGGATATTTAACAAAAAGACTAATTATTTTCAGCTGCTAAATTCAGCATTCCTTTAAATATACTGTCTGAAAGTTTCATTTAAATTAGCTAACATGTCTAGAAACTATTAAGAAAATAAGACGGTTCCTTTTTTCCGTTCACAGTGTACATAAGCTTATATCCTATTTTATTTGTAAAAAATGTACTAAAATGTGACAATCATCGAGTCTTTTTTACATTAAACAACAAAATTCTGCAGACGCTACTGCTGCGTGGAATAGACCTTTGGCACAGAAACACTGCATATAGGTCTACTGCACTTTGCACTTTGCACGACATCGATACTGGATAGCGACGGTGTGAGTGACGAGCACCTGACATTCAGCGCGGCACTTCTTTTTGATCTCGCTAACACGCATGTTCGAGTTTATCAAAACGTCCGTCCGTCTGTCACACGCCGGTATTCTATCGCAATGGCTAAACATATCCTCAAACTTTTTTTATCGTCGAATAGTCACACCATTCTAGTTTTTCCATACCAAACGGTATGGCAATATTTAGACGGGGACCCCCTAACGGGGGCATCGAATGCAAGGGGTATAAAAATGCGATTTTCGACCAATGTCTCGCTCTATCTCCGAAACGATGCAAGATAGAGCTATATTTTCAATGGCCGATTAGAAAGTTGTATATGGTCTATCGAAAGGCGCCATTTTCAATGACCTTGAACAACCCCTAACCCAGTTTTCAAGGTCACGCCATTCTCTAATGCTGAATATCTCCGAAATGATATGAGCTACAGACATAGTTACAACGAAATACTAATAGGGACTTACGGCTCCCTTCTCAAGAGTGTCATTTAGAATGACCTTTAGTGACCTGAGTGACTTAGCGAAATATTCAATGACATGAAGCATCATGCGGTCTCTCAGCAACAACTGAACTTCGTGACATTGTATTCTTTCTTCCATGGACCAATGCGTACAAATGACTTGTGTTCTGTTCTCATCGATGTCACCGTCGACTGGTATAAATGAAGTCGATGCTTGCTGTTATCAACATACTTTGACCATACTAGTTTGTTGACAGCACTACACCAGTCATGTAAAGATTCACCGATACGTTGCGTTTCGCCTGACCGTCCGCCGCTATAAACGGAGTCCGACGCTTGGTGTTATCAACCGACTCCACGGTAGAAATTTGTTGACAACAGTCGATACTCCACTAGTCATCCCAAAGCGAGATATTGGTATAGGAAATCGCTATTTTTCATTGTTATGGGTCCTCATCGTAATATTATCATGAGGTTCGGTATGGAAAAAGTAGAGTGGTGTGTGTGTCTACCAAACGGTGAAAAGAGTTTGAGAATGTTTACTTGTTTCGACACAATACACGAACGTGACAGACGGACAGATGGACAGACGGCGGACACCACACGACAGCATAGGCCGCGGTCGCGCGACAAAGACTTAACCCTTTAATAGGGACAGTAATACCGCAGAGCAACGGACCATTATATAGCAATACGATTATTGGTACACTGGCCGTTGATGGGCAGCTGTTGTATTTGGTACAACCATGAGGGGCCTGGGCGGGCTGTGGCCCCGCCGGGTCCCCTCCTCGCTGTAACAAATGTAACAGCCCCCCATCAACGGCCAGTGTACTGAGTGTACCAACTTCATATTATTTGATATGGCACTATAATTACCTGTGCCCGTTGAGGGGTTAATAGGTGCTTTGTAGTGTTGATTTGAGTGTCGATAATAAAACTGCAATGTTTATTTCACATGACGAGCAGTAAGCTACAGTGCTAAGCCTGTACAGCAAAGCACTGCGCATCTCTGCACTGGTGACTAGTCATCACTGTCTGCAGCAGCAGTAGCAGCACCAGCCAGCTCTACACGTACACGCTGGGCGTTGAAATTACCTTTATCACGCAGTGTCGATGTCGCTTACCGCCGTCTTAGCACCTCATCGCGTCCGCTGCAGCCGCTTTCACCGCCGCCGCAATTTATCATTATAACCGTGGCAGCAGAAACCTCAACGAAGCCTCATACGGGCACGAATTTTGTTCCAGCAATGCCCCGAAATCGGCGTGCCAAGTCGTGCCGTTTTAGTGGCACGAAGTCAAGGTGATGCATCTGCAGCCCTTGAAGCAAGCCTGACACTGGCACAACAAAGGGTCCGTTTGAACGGTTTACGCCACGGCACGCAATCTGGCGTCCCACTGAGGGAAGAACTCGTGACAATGTGCGTGTGGATTGCGTGAGGACGCGCGTCAGGTGAAATAGTGCGTATCATGTCGTGAAATGTTCAAAAAAATTTCCGAGGTGTCGCGACTTGTCACGACGAAACTCTCGTGCCATTTTCGTGGCACTTCGTGAACAGTTCGTAAACTGTGAGCAAACTAGGCGCAACTATTGAGTGACAAAGCATGTCAATGCGTGCCGTAACGCAAAATCATTTTGAAATTCTTGCCACGGCCTGGCACGCATTACCTGCATCCCCACGCACACTGGCACGATTTCTTCCGTCATTGGCACGCCAAATTGCCAGCCGTTTGACGTGCCAGTGTGAGGCTTACTTTAGTCGTACTTGGTTGCCGTCGCCGAGGCGACTGATTGTGCGACGAGAAACGCAATGGCGAATAACAGCTCTTGTGAAGTGTGAGCAAATGGGGATTTCGCTATTTTTGTTTATTTTATAAACTCAATAGTAACTTAACTCCGTTATGCCTACTCTCACACGGTGTCTTATCTCCTAGGGGCGTGTCCAATTTCAGACCGGTGCACGTTTTGAGCCACTTTTCTCGACCGGTCTCAAATTGGACAACTTCAGGCCTATACTGGCCCAGCCGGCACAGCATGGTTTATCGGTAATTTAGAGTTGGTTTAGAATACGTTAAAACGGACATAAACGTTTAGTTAACCATTTCTAAACGTTACGTAAACGTTTATCGCTATAGTTTAAATCTAAACGTTTAGATTTAAACCAGCTCGAAACGTTTACGTAACGTTTAGAAGCGGATAAGAAAACGTTTTAACTAAAACTAGTTACTAAACGTTCGATAAACGGACATTCTGAACCTAATCTAAACGCAATCGTAAACGTTATAAAAACATTTACTAAACGTTTGTGTGCCCGCTGGGGGACCTGACCACGTTCTTGGATCGGTCTTTAGTGTTGATCCACGAGCTGCAGGTCACGTGACGTCGTAGCCATATATCGGCACGCGGCATTCACAGCTATTAGCATAATCTCGTCGTCGTCTACTTGCTTTCAAGGTATTCGTTATGTATTGACGGTCCAGATCATCACTAAATTCGGTAATGATTGCAGAAAGTAAAGCAATCTTATTGTGATTGTTATTGCTGTTGACGGCCTCTATTTTGTTCATGTTGGACCACATGAAAGTCTACAGAGTCCAGTCCCGTGGACCGGTCTCTGTAGACCATTCTGAAACTGGACACGACCCAGGACTTCATATTACCGGTCGAGCAGAGCAATACGTCCACACCGCAAATTTTATCATCCCATAAGCCGGCCCCATTTCGTCATAATACACAAATCACAGCTGGACCCAAACCGTCGAACAATCGACGACGTACCGCTGTTGATCTCGCTTGTCGCGATAAGTGCTGCGGTAGAGACCACGTAGGTCGTTAGCGATGACACCTCGGTACTGTGAAAACGCTATGCCGTAGCGATGGCCTCGGCGCAGCGGCGTGGCCGTCTCGAGGATCAGCAACTCACGAGGACTGGATTGGATCAGCCGCCTCACTTGCACTGTTTCCGCACCACCCTGTACAGATATACACAGATTTGTGTCCCATCTTCGGAATTTTTTTGAATTTCAGAAATGGAGCGTTTGATGGACTTTTACGCACGACAGCGTAACAGCAGCTATGCTACAGTGAGTATTAGCGACGCCGTCTGTTCCTCCGCCACATCCAGTAGACCTTCCATGTCGAGACAAGTGAACGTAGGAGCTTGTGATTTTCATTGTCAGGCAAATTAAAGTAAACGTAAATTTGTACGGCGCATTAATGCGCTACCGCTTCCCGTCTCCCCTTGCCTCCACTTGACCACATCTGAGATGTGATGTCTGGAGGAAGGGAATATTGGAAAAAAAACTGTCTCTGTGTTATAGTATTGTGTGCTATTATAATGGTGCACAAGGGTACGAGCAGTTCTTACAGGTCGGTGGTTGTGTCGGGCTTTGATCTTGCTTGGTTTAGCTCTCTCTTCCGAGCGACTCTGTGTCTTCGGTCTTCATGGTGCTATATGCATATAATTTTTGCTTACATCCTTCTCTTTACTTTTTAGTGAGCTGTCTGGTGGGCTTGGCCCTTGACCTGGTTGACTAAACATCGTCCTTCAGGTTGTGACACTGTTGGTTGGGTCATACGACAAGTAAAATCGTCTCCGAAATGACCTATAATGTGTCGAGTGGGACGTTAAACCCTATGCCATACCATACCGCTTCCCGTACGTCGGCACTGATCTGCGTTAACTAGCTCTCAGCCACACACTGCGAGACCACGGATACGGGCTAGTGTATCACGCGATGTGCCTGTTTACTCTCTCAGCTTTCGCTGGGTACTCATGCGCCTGCCCTCGGAGGGATGGCACAGGCTGAGTTGATCTAGGTGGATAGTTCTACGCCGAGGTTGTTTACCAGTCCAAAAAACGGTCACCCATCCAGGCAATAACAGCAGTTCACACGAGTCATCTCAAGCCAGCCGGTTAACTGGGTCTCTGTAGGTAAAAACGTCGATTTCTCGTCGCAATCTCGGAAACGGTGCGAACCATACACCATACACCTTCATCTTGTCAACTTTTTCAAGCTCTGTCGATGCCAGGAAATAATATTTGTACTTAGAATCAGGATTTCCTTGCTCGATTGGTTAGTTTATCTCTGACCGCACAATTACTCAAAATGTTACGGATGAATTTTTATGAAATTTTTTAAAAGAGTGAGACGCAAAATAATTGCTTAGATTTTGTGGTGATTTGAATCCGGATGAGGATGAATGCATTTGTTGTCACTTTCTTTAACATTGCGAAGGTGACCTGCAATGAAAATGACCACAATAGGACATCATCTTGCAGCCATGTGGCACGTGTGTAATGAACATGCAAACAGAAAATGCGGAATAACGTTCTGAGCTCGATATCCTGCAATCATATGCCGATGTTACCAATAGCGAAACTGTGAAATGAATGAAAATGCACGTAAATAATTAACACGATGTCATACGAGGATTAGAGGTAACTTTGTCGTCCAAAGAACCCGTCTTCGACTAGCGGAGAAGTCAATCTCTGTGGCCGGTCCATGCGCGTGGAATTCACTGCCATCTCCCATCCGAACACTCGTATCAAGTGATTCCTTTAGTAGAGACTGAAACGCCCATTTTTTCAAGCTCTCCTGTGACATTCAGTGATTTGTTCTTACTCACGTTGCTGTGTTAACTGTATATGCTTTAGTGCTTCTGTTAATGTTAGTTTTTAACGTTGTTGGCGCCAGTGACCAGAGTTAACTGGCGACTTATCAAGTTTCCATGATGATGATGATGATGATGATGATACCTTGTGTGTGATGATGATGTTGTTAACGTTGCCGACGTCGAGTGAGCTGGCATGTAGCACTATCAAGTCCCAGTCTGATTTGACGGTGACATCGATGTCGACCGCTCCGTGGAACCATTCATTGCTCGGGTCAACTCTCAGTCGCAGCGCGTACGACTCCGCGATGACAGTCCGCGGCAGTCGAATGTCCGTCCACGGCAGCCGCGACCCGTCGTCGGCGAGGTCGCTCAGCACGCGGCCCGGTCCGTCCGTCAGCGACGCGGTCCCGGCGTCGTCGTCGGCGGCGCCGCAGGTCGGTCGGCGACTCAGCCGAACGACGGACGCGATGAGCAGGGCGGCGAGGATGAGTGAGAGGACGGCGAGACTGAGAACGGCTGCCGTGAAGCGGGTACAGCGGCACGGCATACACCGGCGTCTCGGCCGGTCTGTCCCCGTCCCCGTCTCCGTCGGCATCGACTCGTCGATCTCGAGCTTCTCTGGGCCGTTGATCGCCACCACCTGCCCGCCGTCGTCCTTGACCTTCGCTGCTGAACTATCGACCTTGGGAAGGTCAGTCATCGGCGCTTCACCGAGTCACGTGTTCATCTCCCACAGCCAAAACTCGCAGACTAACGTCTTCGTCGCCCCACAGACCTGAAAACTGCCCTAATAACAAACCAGCGGAACAATTCACGAGTCTGCTATGTCTCAAGAGCGACAGTTGAGATAAGAGTTATGTTGAGAAAGCAACAGCAGAACAAGAGCTTATCGAACAATGCACTGCACGACTGACGCCGACTAGAAGATGCGCTGCGGACGCTGTAACACCGATCGCTCTTCACTGCTCCGCATGCTGGACTTGTTATGCTGCTCTTCCTATACGAGGCCGCTTATAGATTGCACCCCGTGCGTTTGTCCGTCTGTCTGTCCCATCGCCGAAGGCACTAAGTCAAGAACGTAAAGCACTAGCAAGCTCAAAATTAATGGAAAGCAACTCATATCGCGAATAATTAACCAGGAAGATTTGTGGTATATGTTAAAAAAGTTCACAGGTCAAGGTCACAAGGTCAATTTATTGTCGTCGGTTTGCGTAATGGCATCGGGGCTTAATTATAAGTCAAGAATAAAACGACGCAGAAAGTGCAAATATGGTACACACGCAGGTTGGGCATGTTGCGTCACGCGCTGTACCGTTTTAACCCATTAATGGGCACACCACAACCGCAGAGCAACGGACAATTATATAGCAATATGGTGATTGGTACACTGGCTGTTGATGGGTAGGCTGGTACATTTGGTACAGCAAGGATGGGCCTGGACGGGCTGCGGCCCCGCCCAGTCCCCTCCTCGCCATACCAAAGGTAACACAAAGGGGTTAAGACAACTGCATGAAGTTCACTCACTCACTCACTGCTGCGCTTGACCAGCTGAGGGTCGTAGCGTCCTCCACATCGAACGATCCTGGCCCGCGATCCAGGCAGCACCAACAGATAGACCAACGTCTTCTTCCACTTGCTGCAACCAATTTCTCCGTGGACGACCCGGCGGGCGCTTCCAGTCAGCAGCGGGAGGAGTGCCGGTGTGGGCTTCTATTG
>Ga0209149_1002715_pt1 | contig 10136 bp, 6 predicted proteins | sample WorMetTyACAVOLI2_FD_187423 | JGI IMG/M metagenome (GOLD analysis project Ga0209149, IMG submission 187423) | Marine gutless worms symbiont microbial communities from Max Planck institute for Marine Microbiology, Germany - Olavius algarvensis... ... | reverse complement strand
TGTTTTTCGCAGTCGTCTGAAGACCCATCTCTTCAGACGCTGCTTTCCGTGACTCCATCTTCTGTTTTTTGTCGTGCCTGTGAAGTGACTCGTCATAATCGGACACGTTAATCGTTCATTTTACTTTACTTACTTATATGGGCTAGTGTATCACGCGATGTGCCTGTTTGCTCCCCCAGCTTTCGCTGGGTACTCAAGTCGCATACCCACAGAGGGATGGCTCAGGCTGAGTAGACCTGGGTGCCTGGTTCTGCGGCAAGGTGGTTTATCCGTACAGCTCACATTGATTTTATGTTGTATTTGCATTCTGTATGTACTTATTTTAGTTCAGCAATAAACTGTTGACGGTAATGATGATGAAAGACCGTCACCCACCGGGCACTAACCGGGCACAGCTATGCTGAACCACTACCAATCATTCATACACTGGCTAATTTTCTTCTAAATCTATAACCGGTGATTTGAGTTACATATAAGTTTGTGATTTGCGTTCGGCAGCAACAATTGTTGGACATTGACGATAACAACCGATACAACGGAAAAATGTTGAGGGCGCTTAGTCAGACTCCGTGCATAGTCGACTGCAAATTAAGCGACCACACGATGCGAAAATGGTTTGTTATTCCGTTCGCCTACATGAATGCACTAACGTAGCAGAACTGCGGAAGATCTCTTACAGACAGCGAGGTCCGTTTGCGTGCAGTTTTGCGACACTAAGCGATAGACGGTTAAAACCAGTTAATCTAGCATATAGGCCTACGACCCATGTCAGCCGGATGGCGTCTTCGTTAACAGCGGGCGTCATTAATCGAAATCGACTACGGTATGCCACCAGATCTGGTATACTGTTACGCAGAACTGGCCCTCCTTTCTTCCATATGTAAAGCTATAACAAATGCCCACCTAAATTGTCATTATACTTACATAACGGCTCCGTCTCTCCGTCCGTTAAAATCTGGCTTAAAGGTCACTCAAGGTCATTGAAACTGGTACCATTCGAAAGCTTGGGTGCGGTTTCCTATTCACCTTTCGTAGTAACTATATGTGTTATCTGGTATCGTTAGCGAGCTACAGCTACTTATTGGTCGAAAATCGCCAAATTTTTATACCTCACTTGTATTTAGCGCCCCAGCAGAGGGTGACTCCGTCGGAATTTCGCGAAGATGTTTGACACTCATAAAACTAGAATGATTGGGCTACCCCGTGCGGTGAAGGAACATATAATACGTTAAGCCGTTTTGATAGAATACCGAAACGTGACGGACGGACGGACAGACAGACGGACGGACAGACAGAATTGCTATATCAATATCACGCGTCAGTGTGCTTACGGGCGATAAAAATCACGATTTTCGACCAATGTCTCGCTTTATCTCGGAAATGATACAAGGTAGAGCTATGGTTACTGTGGAATGCGAATAGGAAAGGGTACACAAGCTTTCGAATGCTACCATTATTAATGACCATGAGTGACATTTTCGATGATCTTGAACTACTTTTAACCCAGATTTCTACATCACACCATTAATTGACGCTGATTGTTTCAGAAACAGTAGGAGATACAGACATAGTTACAATGGAATACTAATAGAGACTTATGTACACGTCCTACTCAAAGGTGTCATTCTGAATGACGTTGTATGACTTAGCGAAATATTCAATGACACAGCATCGCGCGGTCTCTCTGCTACAACCGACAGCTGAGCTTCTTGTATAGAGTGGTATACATTATGATGTAGACAAATGTATATAAACTTATTTAAAATGTAGAAAGCAGATTATGTAAGCGTTGAAATAAGAGTAAATTTATTACCAATAGTAAGTGTAATTCATTTTTGTTTGTATCCAAGAGATATTGTTCTTTCAAATATTTGTAAATTTGTACACCAGGTATTTGTTTTCATATATAAAATTTGCACTAATCCAAATACATGTAAAATGCCGTCGCGCGGTGTCTGTCCGTCTGTCCGTCTTGCTGTTCGTCACGTTCGTATAGTATGTTGAAAGGAGAAAACATCTTCACACCATTCTAGTTTTCCATACCAGATCTTATGGCAATATGCTGACGGTGACTCCCTAAGGGCCGTCGAATGCAGGTAGGATATACAAATAATCGCTATTTCTGACCAATGTCTCGCTTCATCGCGTGTTGTCAGCGGTGCGACAGTCAGGTGTTGTAAGCAGAGTGCCGCCGGATTGTGGCAAGTTGGTGACACTCATCGCTGGTATAGCATTAAGCTGGCGGCGTTTGGTGATCGCGGGAGACGGACGACGAATCGCCACTCATCAGTGAATCTTGTTTATGACAGGAAGCCTCGACGTTACGCCGACGACAACAGAACAGTATTTAATTGTACGCATTGGTAAATCTAAAGCCTTTCGCGACAACACTCAGCGAAACTGTTAAAGCTAACTACTGCATCGCGCGCCCTCTCTGCGACGTCAGAGCTACTTGTGTACATTCGCTGTCGTACGTTCGTAACGGCATCGTCGAGAACTCGTAGCTAGTCGTACAAGCTCTTATGAGCTCGTATCGTAATCACGTCGTACTTTGTCACATACGGTTACGTCCGTCCACCTCCATAGTTCACTCTAAACTTGACTACTGTAACTCTCTCTCTCATAACCTTCCAAAATGTTAACTTAACCGGCTCCAACAGATTCAAAACTCTCTTGCTCCTGCTGTTGTTAAGGCTCCTAAATCCACTCATATCACTCCCATTCTTAAATCTCTCTACTAGCATCGAATATAAACTTCTCTATCTTACTTACAATGTTCTTACAACTGCTCAACCTAGCTATCTTCACAACCTTATCTCTCTTCAACCTCCTCGCATCTGTTGTCATTCTTTCTCGCCCGCCAACTATCTCCTCCCTGAAAATCACAGATCGCTTATTTAGATATGCATCACCTCGTCTTTGGAATCAACTTCCAGATTCATTCCGTCAGCCTCACCATTCTCGTCTCGATTCACTCTCTCATCCACTTCGCAACTCATCTCTGTCATCATCCCCACTCTCGTCATCCATCACTCTTTCACCCCAGGCTCAAAACCTACCTTTTCAACAAATCCTTCCCACCGTAGATTTCTTTTGCCTACTGGACTGCCTCACGATAACGGGACCGGACCGGACCTATCACGCTCATCATTTTATTTTTACTTTCACGTTTTATTTTTTGTTTATTCCATGTGGTAGACTAAGCTGGCTACCCGTCAGCTTTTTACTGCACGTTAAATACACACTATCGTATCGTATCGTATCGTATCGTCATATCTGGCGTCGTCCGCAGGTGCGAGTTTAAGGCGCTCGTCAAGCTGGAGCGTGTGCGCGAGGAGGCGCGGCTGAACGAGGCGAACGCCAAGGCTATGGCGAAGATGAAGCGAGCCCAATGGTCTGAGTACAGACGCGAGGTCATAGAAGCTCACCTGCCACAGTGTCTCCAGACTGCCTACTCGAAGGCTCGCTACCCCTGCTCGGCCTGGTGGAAGGAATACCTGCGATGCGTTGTACGTACCGCGCAGTCGTGTATCACTGCTTTCGTCGTAACGAAATAAATATGAATGTGTCGGTTGCTTAGAAAGCTGTGGTTGCCGATATCTTTTTGACTACATCAAATCTAGGAAACTGAAAATTTGCAAACGTCAGCTTATAGAGTAGTGTTTGAATTATAAATAAAAATCTGCGAGGTCAAACAAAAAATAATAATAAAAGTGCATAAAGCAGACCGCTTTCTTAAGATGTTTCCTGGCGGAGGATAGTGTCTTGATGGGTTATGTCACTTAATGGAGAAAATGACAAGTAAGTAAGTAAGTAAGAGCGATTAACGTGTCCATAATTGACAGTGTCATTTTGCGGGCACGACAACAGTAATTGCGGGTAAGAGTTTGAAGAAGTATGTCGTCAAGCGAGCGGCATTGACTTATGTGCGCGTTGTGGTCAACCACACTACCCGCCAACTGCAAAGATCAACAAAGTTAAAGATCTTGGACTGACTTTTTTGCTCAGTGTCTTTAGCCCATCAAGACTTCATTTTTTTATCAGAAAAACATTTTGCTGCATAACTGTTTAATGAGATGTTTGTCTTTAATGGTAAATCGCTATAATGGAACTTTTACTGACGCCCTCTTTACATTGCTGCTAGCAAAGCATACCTAATGAAAAGATAAATTATTTTACATGTACAGATTTAGCATTATGTTTTCTACAATTTCAATTCAAATCGGTTGACATTTCTGAGAGTTATGCAAGAAAACGAAGCGGTGTATTTTTACTGAACACAGTACTGCATGCAGCAGTATGCCAAATGAAAGGTATGAAAGGTTGTGCATTGCGTGGACAGGCTGGTAAGAATCCACTGCGCAAAGCTCCGCCATACCCCGAGTTCCGCGGCCAGGACTATCTGGAAGCGGTCGAGGAGCGCTACAAGCGAAGCATCGTCACCGACTACGAACGGTCGATCAAGTGTCGAGCAGAAGATGTCCACTTACCTGTAGGGCTATGTTGCTTTGTTTGCCTGTCACTTTCACTGTCAATATAGCCTAGGCCTATCGATTATCTGTACAGGGTAGGCTATATTATTAAAACATTAACGAAAACGACTTGAATAACAATAACGGTAATGATTTTAGAAGGAAGTTGCCAGCAGATCAGTTATAGTGTATAGTTAACTGCACACAGGTCGCAGGCAACGTCATTGCCAAGCCTACTTGCATACAGAAGCTTTAGCGTATGCGATTGATTGGAGATTCGTGCCCGTGGTAATAACCAATCCGCAATTAAACGTTTAGCTGTTTAGGCGCACGAACGTTCAGCGTTTACTTGCGACTTGTGTTGTTAGTATACTTAACACAAACTAGGCCGATAGTAGCGAATTAGTTGGTTCGTTCTTAAACGCTGTTTAGCTTCATTTGTTTCATTTGTAAATTTCACCTCGTGATAGCCGATGTTGAGCGAGATTAAGGCCAGTGGATTACAAATTTCAAATGCATTCAAATCCACAGTAATACCGACGTGTTTACTGTTTAGAGGCCCGTTGTATAGTTCGCTAAGTTTTACCTTTGAAATGCGGTGGCCATCGGGCTGTTCCGCGGCGCAATAGAGAAACGGTATAATGCTGCTCTACGGGGCCGAGGGTACGGTGTCTTATGTAGACGAGCCGTCACAGATTTCGCCCGCTCAGGCACCGGCAAGACGAGATGCGGCTTCGCGTCCAAAATCATAGTTATGAATATTTATATATGCCAGATGTCACTATGCACTAAACAACCGCATTGCAATTTCTATCCTTTAATAAGCTATTTTTTAATAGCCATCTCTTTTCAAAACTAGTTTTAAAATTTAAGCGATAGTTTTATTGTCTTGAATGTTTATGTACTATAAAATAATACACTTGTAACATGCATATCGGAGACGATACGAAAGCCGCCGCTTTTGACCGAAACTGCATTAAAAACAAAAAATAAATAAAATATGGCGAAAAACTATTTTCAATATGGCGGATGGAATTCTTTCACCCTGCAATGGCATTGATTTCGCCAGGTGACTGCGCCTTGCAATGTGGCATGTGGCTCTGGAATCATGACAGTGAATTCATCAAGTGGCAGCATCCTGCAATGTGATACGTGGCTCTGGGATGACATGCTATTGAATTCGCCCGGTGGCAGCACCCTGCAATGTAACACGTAGTTCTGGGATCATGACACTGAGTTTGCCATGACACTGAGTTCGCCAGGTGGCAGCACCCTGCAATGTGGCAGATGGCTCTGGGGTGACATGCCACTGAATTCGCCCAGACGTCCCCATATTGGAATTCTACATCTGGTTTCGATTTACACCATATCACTGCAGTCGACATGTCATTCTGCACCAGTCTGCGAAATTTTATCCAAATCGGACCATTCTCGGCAGAAAAAAATGACGTCATGTCGATTTTCAAAATGGCGGATCTCAGCCATCGTGGATTTTAGGGGTCCAATAATGGGTTCTTTCAAAAGCGCACGTACGACTTCCTATGTCGTCAATAGAGACCATAGCTCAAAATTGCTTAGTTTTTGAGAAAATCGCGTTTTTGCAATGTGGCGACAGACAGACAGACGAACAGATGGACACGCCCGTCGCATGAAGCCGCTCTCGTTGACGCGAGCGGCGGCTTAATAATATAAATATATTTCGGTAATACACTGACCGTCGCTACTATCGAGGCCCTTTGTACTACAAAATAGACCTATAATAAGCTAGCAGTAAACAGCCAATTTAATTTAACGTGTAGCTTTACGACCGGACTTTTAGTCGCTTTTGTCGCCGGCGCGTAAAAACATACCTTTCTAAAAGTTGTCGCGTGCGCGCGTGATGTATACAGATTGAAAGGAAGGAGATGCGTGCACGTTCGTCGCTGCCGGCGATCCGCTGCCAGGATTACCTGGAAGCTGTCGAGGACCGCTATAGGCGAAGTATTCCGACGGATTATGACCGGGCAACCAAGTGCAGGCTTGACGACGGACTGGTGTAACGCTACATTCCTTGAGCGAGATTTTTGATAATTTCTCTCTTCTCTCGCGTGTACTCCAATTACCCTCCCTCGTCGCTGTCTCGATTTTTCCTCGCTGTTCTTTTGATCATGCATTGTAAAAGTCCTTCGTGTGTATACACTGTTGCGCCGAATTACCCATTTTAATTCAATTAAATGTGCACTGTTGGTAAATCGAACGACTTACAGCTCCGGCAGTTTTTACTACGAGTTATACTGCCAAGTTTTCTTGGTTATGGCCTGCAAGTACCTCTTATTCTCAGTCCTGCGTCCGCCTGTTTCTCTATAAACACGACTTTTGCAAGAAGGCTTGTCCGATTTCGATAAAAATTGGTATGCTGATTCGCACTGTCTAGTTGTGCGGAATACAGAATTTCCACCCAACCTCCATGATTCGTATAAAATTTAACAACAACCGACATGTTCAGCCTATTCACCCAGTTTATGTCGCTCGCATTTGCAAGTGAAAGCATGTATGGAAAATCCGCGCGGTTCTTCCGTGCATCCATTTATGACGAATACTTCTGCCAGAGAATTTTCGCTCTCGGGTTAAAAATGTAGGAGGAGATATGTTTGGCGCGGGGGTACCCAGCTACCAATACGCGGAAAACGCAATTAGGCCTACTTTAAATTACTCCAACAGTCGCCACGTGGCGCCACTGGTATGCTGATTCACTTTGACAGTTTGACTGGCTTTGTATACGGCACATCTTCCCAGACAGATACAGGACAGACAGTAGGGGTGCTTGTAGTAACCTCATCGCCTATCGTCGTTTGCTTCTTATATTTGTGTCGCTCTATAGACGTATGTCACATGCTAATCAGGGTATTGTTGTTACTTTTCTGAAACATTATTTTTGTCGACTTTACTTATGCATCATGACATTGTATTTCATGTGAAAAAGAATTATGGTTGTTCACGCCCTCGCTGAGATTTGCACTAAATATTAAACAATGACATGTGTTGTGAAGCGTTGATAGCAACTGCTGACATTAGGCAGTGCAAAATGGAAAATCGGCTGGAAAATGCGGGACAAAGTGACAGAAAAATCAATAAGTGCGTGAGCAAGACACAAAGCCGCCATACGGGGTGCACTCCCCCCGGGGGGCTACTGCCCCGTGACTTACATTTTTAGAAAGCTGTCGTCGAGCTGCTGTTAAGCGGTCAAATGGCTTAAATTTAGGCCCAAATATTCGGATTTGAGGGTTCCCTTGGATCTACCGCCCAAAAGGGGAGAAAATGTGTCCGGGAGCGATAAGTACCATCATACAACATTTCACGCCGTCGCAGAGATATCTGTAATCGGTCAGAGAGAAAAAACAAAGACCAATAGACCCTTCCATTTTTACGTTACCAAACATTTCGCACAGTTCTAACGAGAGATGGGTACGGCTGGCTGCCAGATGCATATTATGTAGACAAAGCTTCGTCCAGTTGATGTCGCAACGTAGTCTCTTCCATTCTGCTTCTTAACGACGTGAACTATAGGCTTATAAAACGACGTACAACATATGAGTTAGACGCACAAATTATTAACTCGTTAATGGACACATTAAAACAGCAGAGCAACGGACCATACGGTGATTGGTACCATATTGGTGAATGGGCGGACTGCGGCCCCGCCCAGTCCCCTTCTCGCTGTACTAAATGTAACACAGTAACAGTCCACCCATCAGCGGCCAGTGTACCAACTTTATGCTATTCGATGTGGCACTATAATTGCCTTTGCACTCTAAAGGGTTAAGATTCTCAGTTATGCAGGCCATAACCACGTCAACTCACAATTACGGTACCACAGCAGACACCAAAACTGTTATGATAGGCCTATACGACTAGTCTGTTGTTCCCGCTTATTCGCATTCCAGCAGTTTCCAACTCTGCATTTTGACCGGCCATCTTTGTGACGCAATAAACGCCAGCACGTCAGCGTCGTTGCCTGCCTGTGAGCAGCAGCATCTTCATCATCGTCACCGACAGTAGTAGCAGTCGACTTCATAGATTCATTAGCTAAAGTTTCAGTAATGTAACTTTAGCAGACTTAATTGAAGAACATGAGGTAAAATATTGCAATTATTGAACAATTTAATTTAGACTAAAACATACTGAAAACCAACGGAGTTTTTAGTGCTGCTTAAAGTTGGAATACATCTGTTACAGTGCTCTATGTAGGCTAGGCCTATTATTTGTCGGTGATGTTGCCATCCACCTGAAACTAAGCATACACACCACTACACATGATAATAATAATAATAGCCTATAATGATAATAACTATTTCCTTCTCATAGTATTCGTTTAAATTACTGAGTGACAGTTGGTAACGTCTGAAGACAGCGTGTTACTCCTTGTTTTCTACTCACGAGCATTTTTATTAAATATTCTTCAACGGTAAATCCCATTGGTGTAACAACACTATTACTGATGTCTGTTTACAATTCAGCTAGCAAAGAATATATAAAGATAAGACAAACTATTTTAGATGCTGAGAATCAGCATTTCCTCAGCTATGTTGTGTGAAATTTTGTTGTTCCCGTGGTGAACTTGGCTATTTCTCTGAGAGTTTTCCAAAAACAGAAGGGTTTGTTTATTTCGGAAGACAGTGAACAACCAACTGACACGGCTGAGGACGTAAGTAATAATCGATCACGGTTAACGGCTTCGGTAAAACAAGAAGCTCAGCTATCGCAGAGAAGCCGCGCGACGCTCCGTGTCGCTTAAAATGTTGCTACCGTTGAGTAAGGCGTGTGTAACTCTCTGTTAGTAGGCCTATTCCATTGTAGCTATGTTTCTATCTTATATCGCTTCTGAGATATTCAACGTCAAAAAGTGGCATGCCCTTGAAATTTGGGTTAGGGGTTGTTCAAGGTATTCGAAAATGACACCATTCGATAGATCATACACAACTTCCTATTATACGATGCGCGGGCAGTTACTGAACAGTTCACCAACCTTCGTCCAGAGAATGGCGCTTGACTGTCAGTTCCAGACCATCGCAGGAGCAGCTGCCGTATACGTTGAATATCTCTATATCGCCTCTAGGCGACGACTGGTTGTGAAACGAAGATTCTGCCTGCCTAGTATATCGGAAGCGTCATAGATTATCCAACCAATCCACTGTGTTCAAAAAAACACCCACTTTCATTTTCTTGCATAACTCTTAGAAAAAAGTAACCAATTTGAATAAATAATTTCAGACAAAATAGCTAACGAAATGCTGATTGAACAGCATACAAATAATTTGTATTCTTCTTAAACATTCTTTGCTAGCAGCGATGTAAGTCGCACGTCAGTAAAAGTGTCGTTACAGCAATGAGATTTACCATTGACGATAAACATCTCATTAAATGGATGTGAGTGAAAAATGACGTAGAAAAACACTTCCTCAAGATGTTTTTTTGACAGAAGATGAAGTTTTGATGTAGTAAAGACACTGATCAAAATATCACTGTGAGATTTTTAACTTGATTGATCTTTGCAGTGGGATGGGCATTGTGTGGTGGACCACAACCCGAACACAAGTCAGTGATGCCACTGCTGTCACTTTCTCCGTTAAATGTTTAACCCATTAATACTCTATCCTCTGTCAGGAAACATCTTCAGAAAGTGGT
>Ga0209149_1002714_pt1 | contig 10137 bp, 3 predicted proteins | sample WorMetTyACAVOLI2_FD_187423 | JGI IMG/M metagenome (GOLD analysis project Ga0209149, IMG submission 187423) | Marine gutless worms symbiont microbial communities from Max Planck institute for Marine Microbiology, Germany - Olavius algarvensis... ... | reverse complement strand
GTTTAGATTTTCTGAAAACTTAATGCATGAAAAGAAATTTGCGAAAGTTGCTTTTGACAAGAGTCTATAATGGCCCGTCTACAACTATCTTCTGTGTAACAAGAAGATTGTTGGATACTACAACTAGGTTGTAACCATGGCAGTCGTAACATATGCTAAGATGACAGGTTTAAGAGCCAGAGAACTAATGTGTTTAAAATTATTGGTTTAAAAGTATTCTGTAACTTATAATGTGGCATTTTCTGTTAATGTTTTTGAGGTGAATTGGCCCGTATGGGTCCCGGGCACTGTTGTTATAGAATAAGCCCAATCTGTTTCCTGGCCGGATGGCATAAAAGGCGTTCCTGAACCAGGGTTAGTTTTGTTTCGTTAGGTTCAGTTGTGTAGGTTTTTTGTGTTGTGTATTATTTCACTTAGCGTAGTTTGTCTGGACTACTTTGCCAAGTAATTGGCTAGCCAGGCCGTATCCAATGATGCATATTGTCGAGGAGTATATCTCCACAAAGACATGGTTGCATGAGGGTCATAAACAAAGCAGTTCATATGAACTGTTTTGATGTTTTCATTATAGTTTTAGTTACTGTTATTTTTTAGTTGTTTATCTTCATCGTGATAATCTTGTCACAACTTTCGAGCTTTCACATTTTAACTAATACCCTAAACGGCGTATTTTTACTTCTTATCTGAAATTAATATCTTTTTACTTTTTGCATGGCATGATATAGCCTTTTTGTGCTGAAAGTGCTGTTAAACACCAACCAACCAACGTTTTGAGGTGAATTGTGTGTTGAATGCGTAACCCAGCTTTGAAATTTGTATCTATGTTTTTGATTGCAGTACCATCTTTGTTAGACTTTTGCACTCAAAAAACCATCCTGTGAGGTCTGATGTGATCTTTGATGACCACTTCATTAACGACTTTACTACTGAGTGCGCCAGTGAAAGAATTTAGTCAATATCTGGTGAAGTTATGGACTTCATAATGTCTAGTATAGCATGCAGTTTAGTGCCTACTTTTTTGACTCGTGTATAAGTTTGCATTGTTCCAGTGTATGCATAAGCTGGGGAGCAAACAGGCACAGCACGTGATGCCCTAGGCCGTATCCATTGTCTCTCTGTGTTAGCTGCTGTCTGGCTAGTTGACGGAGATCAGCACCAAAGTAGCAAATCAGTCATGTTCATGACGGTGCTGTCTACAAATTCACTTCTACTTTGCTTTACTTTGTGTCTTCCCAAACTTCAGAAGTCAGAATGTGGACAGTTACAATCAAAAACAGATTCGAGTTTAATAACCTCAACGATCTTTTGCAGCTGAATGCCACTTGATGGTACTGCATGGACACTCAGTACTACAAATATTGGAGTGAGTTTGCAAGTTGTAGTGTAAAGTTTCACATCCACTGGATGGCTGCCGTTTGAGATCAGTTTTGACAAAGAGATGCTGGTCACAAGACAGTAGTGACGGCCATGGCCTCAAGTGCCTCTTAAATATTACTATTATTATTATTATTAAACCGCCGCTCACAAAGGTTTAATGCGATGGGCCTGTCCATCTAATTTGTCTGTTTGTTTGTTTGTTTGTCAGTCCGTCTGTCGCCAAAATGCGAAGGCGATTTTCTCAAAAACTAAGCACTTTAGAGCTATGGTCTCTATTGACGACCTACAGGAAGTCGTAAAGAACCCATTATTGGACCCCTATAATCCAAGATGGCGGAGATCCGCCATCTTGGATCTTGATGCCAAAATGCGATTATCTCAAAAACTAAGCAATTTAGATGATAGGATTATGCAGTTTTCACCGTCGGATAGCCCAGGGACTCAAGTTTTTTTATACTAACTTTTGTACCTTAGTTCTAAGGGGAAACCCCTTGTGATGTCTTCAAACGAGACTGCAGTGGGTAAACATGGCGAAAAACACAGTTTTTGACAATTAAATTGTTATATCTTAGAAATGACAGAAGTTAGACATATACTGGGTAGTCAAAAAAGTTGCTCTCAACACTTTTCGAAATATTTTCATGTTTGATAGGCCTTTGTAAATAAAGATTTTCACAGCTGTTGCCCAACCATATTCCCAAATCCTTTCGATTTTGGTCAACTTATGTGAAAATATGTGAGAACTAAATCGCTTAAACTAGCAACACCTCCTCAAGTTTAACAGTTCAGTTTAGTTTATCACGAAATTCCCAAACTTTTTCTGAAATAAACTGATCACTGCTATATGACATCACAAACTAAACATAACTGTCAAATATGTCAGTAGCTGTTATGTGATCATTGTGCTACCGCAAATGTGTTAAATGAATTGAGAGGGTGACACTCATCCTTGGTGATGAAATTGCTGCAGTTTGACTTCAGCCAGTCCTGTATCAAGTGTGCCATGTGGTCCGAGCGCCATCTTGCTGGAAGAAACCATTTGGTATCACTGTTCAGAATCTTCTACCAGTTTTGGCAACCATTTTTACCGCGCGACGTGTATGCATAGCACAGACTATGCCGTGGCCTGATGTCTGTCCATCTGTCCATCACACGCCGGTATTCTGTCAAAATGGCTAAACGTATCATCATATTTTTTTCGTGATCGAGTAGCTACACCATTCTAGTTTTTCTGTACCAAACGGGATGGCAATACTCCGATGGGGACCCCCCTAATGGAGGCATCGAATGCAAGGGGGGTATGAAAGAAGCAAGATTTTCGACCAATATCTTGCTTTTTCTCGGAAATGCTGCAAGATAGAGCCATAGTTACTATCGAAGGCAAATAGGAAACTGCACCCAAGCTTTAGAATGGTGCTAGTTTGAATGACCTTCAGTAACCTCCAGATTTCAAGGTCACGATTATTCATCGTCAAATAACTAAAAAATGGTGCAACATAGAGCTATACATACAGTGGCTGACCAATAGAAAGTCCTATATGCTCTATCGAACGGCGCCATTTTCAATGACCTTGAACGACCCCTAACCCCGGTTTCACGGTCACGCCATTCTTTGATGTTGAATATCTCAGAAACAGTACAAGAGATACAGACATAGTTTCAATGGAATACTAACAGGGACTTACACATGACCTATTCAGCAGTGTCATTTTGAATGACCTTGAGTGACCTTCAGTGACTTAGCAAAATATTCAGTGACACGAAGCGTCGCGCGTTCTCTCTGCGACAGCTGAGCTTGTTCCAGGTAGTATGCTTGACTTCTCATCTGCAAAGTGCAGGTAGTACACTGCATTTTCAGTTTCTGGGTGAACATTCAACACTGGAGAGGATATAAGCGATGGGTACTTGGGTACAATTAATGCCAGTTTACTACATATTAAGTTAAAACTATCTATCGGTATTAGATATGTGTGGATACAAATCGTCAACAAATGTGCAAAATTTCACGCAAAAAGTCCTAGATGAAGTGAAGTTATTGTTGAAAGTTTTACGGGAGGATACTTTATTTTGGCTAACCCTGTCTCCGATCAGCCTTTTTGAAATCATCAGATTGAGCCGTAATTGCAGTTGTGCTGCCATCTAGCGAATGAATATGAAAAATGCTCAAAAAATGCAATCCTAACAATTTTAATTTTGTGTCTTGTGTACGCCATGGAGCTTGAGCGTTGAAAATCGCTCATATGATGCCATGTGCCACGGGTAACATTTCTATCATGACTATGTGCAGCTATCTTGAATCATTTAAAAGTTATGAAGTTTTAAAGTTGACTGTACATGAAAAAATGGCCAAAAATTCAACATACTTGACCTTACAGTAGGAGCCTGTGTGGGGCAAACACCCCGACCCTTACAAGTTTGGAAAGCTGCCATTGCGCTGATCTTAAGTTGTAATTGACATGTAACGCTAAAGTTTACGATTTTGCAGATAATCACGATGAAATGGCTTTCCAACAGGCCAAAAATTTCTGCTTTTGCTCCCAGTGTGGGGTGCTTGAGGTTTGCCCCGTAGGGCAGAAGACACATCAGAGACATGGCGGTACCATGGTGCAAAATTTGGTTGCTGCACTGCGGATAAATCCGTAACTGAACAAAGAAAGAAAGTGACAGCAAACGATATATGCGGACGATACTACGTATGGCAGACCTGTAATTAGATGTGATGAATTATGTTTTAGCTGCAGATACAACAGCAGAGCCAGCTTCCGCAGCCTGACTTGGATGGCACTGGCAATGAGAGTGAAGATGAGATTGATGCTGCACTCACTGACCTCCAGATGTCTTTAGAAGGTTCTGCAGTGTTAGCAACTGGCGACATTACTCGTACACCAGAATTGCACGGATATATCCGGTTCTTTAAGTATGTTCATCTGCTATCCATTTATACAGTTTCAATATGCATTCGTCACGGTTCATGTGGTAGCAACGAGCATTGGCCTTGTGTAGAGCCCTAACTGAATTTGTCAAAAACTGAATCCAGGAAATTCATCCATGGTTCCACCCTGCATGCCAAACCTTGGATGGTCTGGGAGAACACCCAAAGCGACGCAATCTGGGTATCTTATTGTTTTTGCCACACGTCAGCACACTGACATGCGATATCGATATAGCAATTCTGTCCATCCATCCGCCTGTTTGTCTGTCTGTCTGTTATGTTCTGGTATTGTATCAAAATGGCTTAACATATTGTCGTAGTTTCTTCACCACATGGTACCACAATCATTTTAGTTTTATGAGCATCAAAACATCTTCGCGAAATTCCAGTGGGTCATTCCCTGTAGGGCGCTAAATACAGGTGGGTATAAAAATCTCACGATTTTAGACCAATAAGTTGCTATATCTCGGAAACGATACAAAATAGCGGCATAGTTACTATGGAACGCTAATAGGACCTCGTATGCAGTGTGCCATTTCCAATGACTTCAGAGACCCCTAGTCTAGATTTCAAGTAAGTAAGTAAAAAGTCAATTTATATAGCACACCGTTGTGAAACCTGTAATGCGCTGGATGCATCAGTACGTTGCAAACAGAAACATCTTCAGAGATTGCCTGACCTGCGACTGGTTGTCACAATTCCATGAGGTACGGAGGCACTTGACCATGCAGGTAGTTGAACACCATGAGGTCGAACTTGTACACGACTCGCTCAGGAACATCCAGCAAATGTAGCTTGGTATGGAGGAGTCACGACAAGCCTCAGTTGAAGTTGTGGGTACCGCTGACCACACAGGCTGTGGTGTTCAACACTCGTTTGTTGGTCGTCGCTTTCAGCGCACCCGCCAGTACAGTGTTGCAGTAGTCAATGCACGACGCTACAAACAAATGTATGAGTGTGGCCGCCGATTCCGTGTCGAGTGAATGCCGAGATCGCTGAAGTTGACGTAACCAGTAGATACTAGAGTGGAGTGGGGATGAAGAAAATTCTGTGGGGATGTAGCTGATATCTACGATACGATATGATACGATAGTGTGTATTTAACGTGCAGTAAAAAGCTGACGGGTAGCCAGCTTAGTCCACCACACGGAATAAACAAAAAATTAAAATGTGAAACTAAAAATAAAACGATGAGCATGATAGGTCCGGTCCAGAATGAATGTCGAGATTGCTGAAGTTGACATAACCAGTAGAAACTGGACATAGAGTTACTATAGATGCCCTCAACGGTGGGGATCTACTACTGTGTCACTCTTTAAACTGGACGTAGAGTTATGCCCTCGACGTATTGTATGCACAGCCTCATGGCGATGGGGTGGGGATGAAGAAAATTCTGTGGGGATGTAGCTGATATCTACTACCGTGTCACTCTTTAAACTGGACGTAGAATTACTATAGATGCCCTTGACATCTATTGTTTAGCTATCACAAACAGATCACGGGTCAGCTGTGCATACAATAGTGTGTACAGCTGACCCGTGATCTGTTTGTGATAGCTAAGTTCCTTGTTTTGTATTCTTTGCCTCGCACACAGGTCGAACCACTTGTTGAGACTGGATCAGTGAGGGTTCACAGTGCATCATTTCGCACAAGTATGTGTCCTTTGGGTCAGATCCCCAATTTAACTGAAATGTTGGGGTGGGAACAGTACTTTCAAGGCCAAAAGACAAAAAATTCAAATTTTATATGTATATTTGGAAAACTACTAAGTGGATGGTGCCAACATTTTTACAGGGGCAGCACGATGATTGGGCCTTCATGGATGGTTCCAGAAAATGGCAGACTGTGGCCATCTTGAATTTCGTAAAATAATAAATTTCTTATTGGATATTTGCACCAAATTTGGTAGGAAGACAGCAACACGGCATAACAATAACAGAACCAGAAGTGAATTCATGTGACATCATCAGACAAACATTAAGAACAAAAGTGCATCAATCTCAGGGATTGTAAGAACCAAGTTCGATACAGTGCTCAAGCACCAGACTTGTGGTGGAATGTGCCCAGTCCACTTGCCTTGAAAATCCAAGATGGTGGTGGCCACCATATTGAATTTCTGGACATGTAAGTATCTAGATAGGATGAATATAGTTGCACCAGTTTGGTGAAAGATGCACCATGGCCATACGGAAATGACCACATGAACTAAACGGAACTGGAACTTGCAGTCATCGAACAGTGTTGGGAACAAAAGTGCTTCGATTTCAGGCACTATCAGAGATAAATGCAAAAAACTGCAGTTTTATAACAGTGTGTAAGGCCCACAGCAAAGTGACACGTATAAAACAGCAGAAGTATTTTTTTCATCACGTCAAGGGCCGTGGAATATACTATCAGCTCTATGCTGAAAGCTGATAATTTAACTTCTAAGAACGAGGATCATAACCCCTACGATTTGCCGGGGAGAAATTTTTTGCGGGTATATAATTTAAGCCCTTCATAGTGCCTAGCTGATGACCTGGATGTCCCTGTACACCGCAAAATTTTTGGAGTGGGTTTGGATTTTTGGGGTTTGTCTCCCTACTGCTAAAAACTGGTCGTTAGAATTTTACTTTGCCATCGGAAGCAGGACCATAGGGAGAACAAATGGACAATTTTGCAGGAAAGTCGTCTCATTGAAAGTTTGTCAAATTTGTGGGTGAAAATGAGAAAAATCGCCACTGCGTCTGTACTGGTGAAACGGCACTTTTGACCCAGCTTTCAGGGGCAGACTGGTTGAGGTAATACAAGCGTGGTGCAACAGTACAATGGGCGTAGTTGTGGGGCATCGGCTTGCACCCACCTCGACTCCAGTCACGCCAAGTATGTTTAAGGAATGCACAGATTTATGTCTACAACCTGTGTCCAGCTGATCTACACTACTATTATTATTAGTGCATGTAAACTATACTGTGTTTAGAAAAAATGAACACTTTTTGTTTTCTTGCACAGCTTCTAGAAAAACTAACCAATTTGAATGAAATTTCTGACATTATAGCTGAGGTAATGCTGATTCTGCATACCTGAAAATAATTTGTGTTTATTAGTTAAATATTCCTAACTAGCAACAGCATTATGAGGACGTCAATAAAAGTGTTGTTGCAGTGGCAGTGATTGAAGAAAAACACATTAAATAGGTTTGACTGAGTGAAAAGTATCAACTATACAGCATAACACCTGGACCAACGATCTTTAAATTCATTGATCTTTGAAGTTCTGCAGTCAGTGCCCTTATGCACGACCATTGGCTGAGCTATTGGGAGTCCTGGAGAAGCAGGCATGCAGATAGACCGCATAGTCGTCTGAGAGAAAACGGGTCTTTGAAAACTCTGTCAAGCTATTCACACCACTTGCACAAGCCCACAACACCTTCACAACCTGAATACACTGTCTAATTGCATAATTCTAGCTGTAGTTAAGATGGCAGTGCAATGTATCGAGCTCAACACTCGGTTTCTGTGGACAAGCAAACATTTTGAAAACTGCTGTATATTTGCTGCAATCGTGTGAATAAGAAAATATGTGTAATGCCATTTTTCACTGACAGTGGATGTATTTGTCTGAGTAGACTAATGTATTTATTGCGTGTTTGGAAATCTGTGACAGGCCAAAGAAGCTCGTTTTCAAAAGTTTCAAACGATATTTCTTTGTATTCCGAGACACTGTCCTCTCTGTGTATCATTCATTTGATGAAAAAGATGAAGCACCATTGCTGACATATAACTTGAAAGGTTGGTGACAGTTGTTGCTTATTGAATGCTTAGGTTAAGCTGGTGCTACACTGGGCCGTAATGCAGGCTCTTTATGAATATTCGTTCGAATGCAGGTGGGGTAGGGTTAAAATCTCGATTCTAAATGAATATCTGGCTTTGCGATCAATAACTGCTGCACCCTGGTTTGTATTTTGCACTTAGCGACTGCCGACCGGCTTTCTGTATTGGACGACCAAGCGCAACGCGCTGTACCACAGTCACGGTTGTCCCTGACTGTGTACAGCACGAGACCGACCAAGCGCGGTCTTGCGCTATACACATTCATGATCGTCCGTGAATCGTGTGTATGACAGGAAGGCTTGTCGTTACGGTGAAGACAACAGAACAGAATCGAATTGTACGTACTGGTAAATTTGAAATTGAAGCAACTAATAATAAAAAAACTGCGCTCGAGGTATTGTACCGGTACTATTGAAGCAATGAAGCTAACTACTGACAGATACGAAGCATCGCGCGGCCTCTTTGCGACAGCAGAGCTACTTGTACACAGTGAGCTTTGGTCAGAATTAATATAGGCTAAACTGGTGCTTTACAGTCGTTGATGGTTACTCAAGATCATCAACATTGGTACCAGTTGAAAACCCATATGCAATTTCCTGTTAGTGGCCAGTAGTAATCAACATGTTCAACTGGTAAACTTCAGCTAGAGACTGATTGATTTTCATTTCGGGACTCCAAAAATAGCAAATACAGCATTTTTATGCATCGCATGGGGAACGTCTTGTCTGGGAAAGTGAATGTCTGGGAAAATGAATGTCCGGCAAATGTCTGATAACATACTTCATCAGTCACAGATGGTGATAATGAACTTTACATCAAATAAATGAAGTGCTAAAAACTGGCAGTGGCAGTGTTGTTAACAAGGACTCAACCCTCAAGGCCAAGGATTCATTCATCAAGTTTAAGGACTGATCACTAAATGCGACGACATTACTGTGCTGTATACGTTATACTGTGCAATAAATATTGACAGTGACAAATTTGATTACAATATTTCTTTCAGCTTACTTGATTGCAATTTAAATCATCCTCGGTAACACATGTCACATTCTACTTGCTGTTGGTTGCACTGTAGGATCACTAGTTGGTTTGAGGAGACTTTGACTTGCATGGTATCAGTCCAGGAGCTCTTTTCATTGCAGATGAAGTGGCCAGTATAGACAGAAATAGACTGAACACTGAACAGTCATCCTTGTTTACTGAAATGTTCCATACAAGTAATAACAGCTGCAAATATGCAGCACTCCGTGTCAGCGATAGATGTGTTAGTTTATTAGAGGACATACCGGTAGTCTGTCCCAAGGACTAAACTTTCAAGGCCAACTACTTGCATTTGTCCTTAAGGACAGGCAGCTCAGGGCCAAGGACAACAACATTGGTAAATGAGCGGATGACAGACAGCCATTTTGTGTCCACTTTCCAGGTTACCCGGGCTAGATGATGGCCATCGAGAGGTCTCAAGAGAAACCTGCAGCAGTTTTTTTACAACCTGGATGCACCTAACCGAACCAACAGTGTCATTGGATTGAAAGCAAACTAGTAAATGAGCAATTTATTTTAAACTAGAAACCTAAAAAGTGGTGTCGATAGAGGTCTTTCTTAAAGCGTAGTATGCACAAAGATCCGTTTTGGTTTGGTGTCACCCCAAACTGTACAGGAAGCTCACAGCGCTCTTGATGCTCTAACTTGAATAGAATGGGATCACTTTGTGGGAGAGAAAGAAATCAGATTAGCCACAGATTTAGGAGCGGTGAAGAAAGGGAGAAATGGAACCATGGAGGCAGGATGGAAGGACTGAAAGGAGAGGAGAGAGCAAAAGAGATTGCCATCCATCAAGAGCTATCACCATCTGTGACAGCTGCAGTTGGGAGAAATACAATTTTCTGTTCTTCTTCTTCTCGTATGCGTGTCATTTACCATAATTGGTCAGCCACGAAACAGCATCCTCATCCGCAGAGTGTAGCCGAGATAAGCCACCATTCAGTTTTGTCAGGGGACAGGATTCGACAATGTGAG
>Ga0209149_1002713_pt1 | contig 10139 bp, 2 predicted proteins | sample WorMetTyACAVOLI2_FD_187423 | JGI IMG/M metagenome (GOLD analysis project Ga0209149, IMG submission 187423) | Marine gutless worms symbiont microbial communities from Max Planck institute for Marine Microbiology, Germany - Olavius algarvensis... ... | reverse complement strand
CACTTTGAAATTAATATTCTTAACATTTTAAATATTTTTACTGAAATTATTGGTATGGCGCCGCCCATCAACGTTCAGGATTGGTATGGCGACCGCCATACCTGCCAGATAGCTTCCGGCGCCCTTGGGTTCTGTTCGTACTGAGAAGTGAGAATACAGTTATATATTAGAAGGAAGTTATCGAGCGTTGTACATAAAGCTGATGTATAATGTGGACCACCGATCGCCGAATTCAATAATTCAATACTGAGGTCACGCTGCAAAATACGGTAGATACTTAACGATGTCTTATGCTCAGAGCAGTGGCAGTGATATAAGACTAAACAAGGACAATGTGGTCCACATAGGCAGGGCAGGGTAGGGCATCTGTCGCATCATCGCATGAGGCGATCGCAATTTTGGGGCAAGCTTAATCCGTTCGATGTTTTGTCGAACTGTAAAACACCAAATGAAACTAAATGCGTCCAAGCGCGATATTATAACCTGCCAAATTTACATGTTCTTAATTACTCGCAGCCGCGCTTATCCGCAGGGGTATACTGTTTTGTACGGCGTCACGCTTTGGGTCAGTGGCGTGACAACTGCCTCTGCAGACCCTGCAACGCAGGGGGGCCCGCGAGGGTCGGGGGCCCCTGTGCCAATCACCAAAAAATTTTTTCACGACATAGTTGTAGGCTATGCATCGTCGTGCTTATGGACGCAGCACAATTTAGGCTACTTCGAATTGTTCGATCGCTGGGAAGGGGGGACCCTATGACCATGTTTGCAGCCTTTGCAGGGGGCCCCGAATTTCTGGTTACGCCACTGCTTTGGGTCTGTCTGTCCTGAAATCGATTTTTGGCCTCTATAGCGCACAATCCAGGGCGATCGAGTTTCCTTGCTGTGCTGCGTATTTCCCGAAATCGGTTGCGATGGTTGGTTGTAATTTATCCCCCCACAAACTCTCCGGTGTCTTGTTTTTCGGGCAAATACCCCCCAAGCACATGGTTCTTTGACGCCATACAGTCCCGTATATATACCACGTGAGAGAGGCGAATGGTGAAGTAATTGGCGTTTATAGTGTAGGTCTAAATCGAAATAAAGCATTTCATGCAATTGTAAAATACGATACGAATATGTTACACAATTTTGTTGGCACTCATAGGACAACGTTATCCTTCGTTAAGTGATTTATAAATATACAGTTTGGTACAAAATCTAACCAAATGATGCATACACTTTTGACTGTTATAGTGGAGGCCTCGCAGTGCGAAACTGCAAAAGTTTGATTTTCTGCGTCTTCAGATTGGCCGAGTGCCGTCCTAGAAGCATCCCCCAGTAATCGTTATGCAGGGCACGGCCACATAGCCTGTGACACGGCTGGACGTTATTACGGTTTTACACCGTACTGGCCTGTTTTTGCGCGCGATATGCTGTGCAAGCGCGGCCCATGCCGTCATGCGGTGTCTGTCCGTCCGTCTGTGTATTTGTCACGTTCGTGGACTCTGTCAAAACTAATAAATATATCGTCAAAATGTTTTAACCATCGGGAAGCCACACCATTCTAGTTTTTCCATACCAAACGTCATGACATATTCCGACGGGCACCGGGGGACCCCGGGGCGTCGAATGCAGGTGTGGTATAGGCAAAATCGCGATTCTGGAGGAATAGCGAAGACTGCGAGTGCGAAGTTGTGAACAACAACTGCTACGGTGCGACCGTGCAGTTTGCCGCACATGAAGATGGCGACGCATCAGTGAATCTTTGTATATTATCACAGCCTGCAACATGGACGACCACGACGAAGAGAAGAGAACAGAACAGAAATAGGCCCTAATTGTACGCATCGGTAAACCTGAAGCGTAAGTAAGTAAGTAAGCAAGTAAGAGTATTTATAAGGCGCAATAATCAAAAAAAGTCACAATGCGCCGAAAGTAACTAACAATAAAAGATTGCGTTCGACGTTTTGTACTATTTAAGCTAACTGACATAGCCTACACGAAGAACCGCGCGGCCTCTCTGCGATAGCAGAGCTACTTGTTTATTGCATTGCTCAGCTATATGTTAGAGAGCGCGACGTAGCGATAAGCGGCGAGTCCGTTTGTCCGTCCATAAGTCGTTCTGTCACATGCTGGCATTGAGTCAAAACCAATAACCGTAGGATTGTGCGCGATTTTCACCGTCGGATAGCCCAGGGACTCTAGTTTTTGAGACAAACTTGTGTCCCAGGGGAACATCAAAGCGATCGAAGGCTTCAAACGAGAACGAGACTGGGGTGGGCAAAAACAGCGAAAACGCAGACTTTCGATCAATAAATAGTTATAGGTCTATCTCGGAAATGTACAGTGTGTATCAAAAAATTTTATCATTCCCTGAGGTATTCTGAATTTTTTTCTCAACGGCTGAGAATTTTTAAGCGAAATTTTACACGTCTATTGTGTGTTCAAACTGTTCATATCTACGGCAAATTAATATTTTATTCAATTTTCTCCAAATTTGACAAAGATATGTCATTCTAAAGCGCAACCACCCAGTGAATTTTCACTTTTCACTACAATTTTAACTTTTTAATTTGGTTTTTACCGCGCGACGCGTATGCATAACGCGGACTATGTTGTGGCAAGATGTTCGTCTGTCTGTCCGTCTATCCGCCTGTCCGTCACACCGTCACACGCCGGTATTGAGTCTAAACGGTTACACATATCAAAGTTTTTTTCACTATCGGGTAGCCCCATCATTCTAGTTTTCCCACACCAAACGGGATGGCAATATTCCGACAGCGACCCTCCCCCTAACGGGGGCGTCGAATACAAGGGGGTATGAATAAACCACGATTTTCGACCAATATCTCGCTTTATCTCGCAAATGATGCAAGATAGAGCCATAGTTACTACGGAAGGCGAATAGGGAACCGCATCCAAGCTTTCGAATGGTACCGGTTTGAATGACCTCGAGTGACCTCTAACCCAGATTTCAAGGTCATGATATCATTAAATGTCAAATAACTCAAAAACAGTACCAGCTAGAGCTATATTTACAATGGCGGACCAATAGAAAGTTGTATATGGTCTATCGAACGGCGCCATTTTCAATGACCTTGAACAACACCTAACCCAGTTTTTAAGGTCACGCTATACGTTGACGCTGAATATCTCACAAACGGTTAAAGATACGGCCATAGTTACTATGGAAGGCGAATGGTACCAATTTGAATGACCTTCAGTGACCTCTAACCCGGATTTCAAGGTCACGATATTATTCGGCGTCAAGTAACTCAACAAGAACTTAGCTATCGCAAACAGATCGCGCGTCAGCTGCACACACAATATGTCGAGGGCATTTATGATAACCCCGTGACCTTGAAATCTAGGTTAACGGTCACTCAAGGTCACTGGAAACGGAACCATTGAGTAGATCATACACGACTTACTATTAGTCGAGTTATTGGACGTTGAATATTATCGTGACCTTGAAATGTGGGTCAGAGACCACTCAAGGTCATTGAAATTAGTGTCATTCGAAAGCTTGTGTGCGGTTTCGTATTCGCCTTCTATAGTAACTATGGCCGTATCTGTAGCCGTTTGTGAGATATTCAGTGTCAAAGAATGGCGTGACTTTGAAAACCAAGTTAGAGGTCGTTCAAGGTCACTGAAAATGGCGCCATTCGATAGACCATATGCGATTTTCTGTTGGTCGGCCATTGTAAATATAGATCTCTATCTAGTACCATTTTCGAGTTATTTGATGTTGAATAATACCGTGACCTTGAAATCTGGGTTAGAGATCACTCAGTGTCATTGAAACTGGTGCCATTCGAAAGCTTGGGTGCGGTTTCCTATATTCGCCCTCTATAGTAACTATGGCCGTATCTGTAGCCGTTTGTGAGATATTTAGCGTCAAAGAGTGGTATGACCTTGAAAATAGGGTTAGGGTTTGTTCAAGGTCATTGGAAGTTGCACCATTTGATAGGTCGCATATGAGTTCCTATTAGCTTTCCATAGTAACTTTGGCGATATCTTGTATCATTTGCGAGATATAGCGAGTTATTGGTCCAAAATCGCGAAATTTTTATACCCCACCAGTATTTAGTGCCCCCGCAGGGGGTGACGCCATCGGAATTTCGTGAAGATGTTTGATGCTGGTAAAACTAGAATGATTGGGCTACCGTGTGGTGAAAAAACTATGACGACATGTTAAGCCGTTTTCATCTGATACTGGAACGTTACGGACAGACGGACGGACAGACAGACAGACATATTTGCTATATCAATGTCGCGCGTCAGTATGCTGACGCGCGAGAAAAACGGTACAAGATAGAGCTATAGTTACAATGGCGGACCAATAGAAAGTCGTATGTGATCTATCGAACAGCGCCATTTTCAATGACCTTGAACGACCCCTAACCCAGTTTTTAAGGTCACGCTATTCTTTGAAGCTGAATATCTCCTAAAAGGTTAAATATATAGCCGTAGTTACTATGGAAGGCGAATAGGAAACCGCACCCAAGCTTTCGAATGGTACCAGTTTGAATGACATTCAGTGATCTTTTCAAGGTCATGCTTATTCAACGTCAAATAACTTGAAAATGGTACAACATACAGCTATACTTACAATGGCCGACCAATAGAAAGTCGTGTATGATCTATCGAACAGCGCCATTTTCAATGACCTTGAACGACCCGTACCTCCACTTTCAAGGTCAGGCCATACTTTAACGCCGAATATCTCAGAAACGGTACGACATACAGACATAATGATTATATGTCATTTATTTATTGTTGCCGCCATTTGGCGAATAAAGATGTATATATTGAAATACTAATAGGGACTTACACACGCCCTACGCAACAGTGTCATTTCGAGTGACCTTGCGTGACTTAGCAAAATATTCAGTGACAGGAAGCGTTGCGCGGTCTCTCTGAGACAGCTGAGCTTCTTGTGTATAAAAAAAATAATAATCACAGTCCGAACGGTAGTTCAGACAGTGTTAACGACGAGCTTCAGTTTCTACGGGAATAGGCAAATTTTAACCCCGACCTTCAGCAAATCGATACCCCTGGACCGATCAACAAAAAAAGTCGGCACAGTTGATTACGTCCACGAGAGGACCCCCTAAATCAAAGTGTCAACGGTTGCAGAAATAAGTAGGGTCCCAAATTTTTTGGGATGCTCCCCTAGCTGGGACCCCCGCCAATTTTGGTGGTAAAAGTTGTTTCTCAGTAATTCCCCAAACCCAAGGTGTGCACCAAATTTGAAGTTGGTAGTTTCAATGGTTGCAGAAATAAGTATAGGGATCCCATTTTTTGGGGTGCTCCCTAGCCCAGACCCCGCCAATTTTGGTCCTAAAAGTTGTTTCTTGATAAGCTACTCCCCAAACTCAGCTTCAACGGTTGCAGAAATAAGTAGAGGGCCCCAAATTTTTTGGATGCTCCCCTAGCCCAAACCCCTTTAATTTTGGCCCTAAAAGTTGTTTTGGTAAGCTACTGCCCGTACCCAATAATAATAATAATAATAATAATAATCGCGACAACTTCTATGGCGCCGTAACACGTATACCGATTCAAGGGCGCCGTACAATCCACTACTGTCATTGCAGCCTCGAGTACAGTCAAATGAACAAGTGAGTTTTCAGAGCGGCTTTGAATGTAGACAGCGTCATGGAATTCCGAACATTCGTCGGAAGTTGCGTAAAAACTTTGTAGCATGTGCGTCTATGAATCATGATGACGGGAACAGTGCATGTGTTTCAAGCAAAAATTTGTAATGCAAAATTTGGGGATTTGGGGACTAATGGGGTCAGGAGTAATAATTCGTCGTCGAAAGTGCCACATTTGCAATTGCCGACCCTGATTTGTCTATTCAACTTTCATGGGGCTTTGATAATGATTAAGTGTAGCTTAGGCCTACTCTTGAGCGCCCCCATTGTTAAGCGTTTTCGGTCGAAAAAAAACCAAGTCCCGTTTTGGGCCAAAATTTGACGGTTTTGGGGGACAAGTAGGAATTAAATATTAAATTTAAGTCATATAACCCCAAAAGGCACATCCTTGCGTGAATTCACGTTTTTTAGTTATTACGCTAAAAATCCATCAACGGGTCTGACTTATAGGCGAGTCTGAGAAAAAAAGGTAGCCTATAAATAAACAAAAAAATAATAATTTTTCTTATATTTCACCTATTTGCCCAGAAGACCCCAGTGGATGGATTTGTGGTCTTCTCGAGGACATAATCAACTATGCCGACTTTTTTGTTGGTCGGTCCAGGGTATCGATGTTAATTGTGGGGCGGGGTGGGTGGGGGGGTTGAAATTTGCCTATTCCGGAATTGAAGGTCGCCGTTAACACTGTCTGAACTAACGTTCAGACTGTGATACAGATCACTAATAGAAAGTCATGTACGTGGTCTAATGAATTATGCCGTCGGCATTGGCCTTGATCGATCTTGAAGGTCATTTACACTATGACTATGAACGATGACATTGCCGGTGACCTTGAGTGATCTTTGAAGGTCATTTCATAGGCCTATAAACGGTACGGTGTCACTGCATCTCAAAAATAGGCCTACAACATGAATATAATGTGCGAAGTACACTGTGTCCCAAAAAAGTAGTACACGGTTTTACGGTTTTCCATGGTTATAAAAAGTTTGATTATTTGTTTAGCCGTTTCGGTAGATTGCCGGCAGATTATGGACGAACGGACAGACGGACAACCATCTTTCGGCAGCATAGTCCGCGCTGTGTAGCATCGCACGGTAGAAATGTATGGCACGGTGCGGTAGCCCCAATTGGCGTCCCATAATGCCAAATATGTTGCACTGTGGGGATAATTTTCAGCGAGCTATAACACTTTTCAGTGACTTAACTTGCCTTCACGGTAGCATATGTACCTCAAATTGGGGGCTCAAATTGGAGATATTGTAACCCCCCAATAAGGGCTACACTCAAAATTTTTCTGGCTCGCTACCGCTCACCGGTTTTTTGTACCCCAACCTTCAAATATTCGACGACGCCCCTCAGAGTGGTAGGGGGAGGGTTGCGTACACTACATAAGGGGGATGGATGCCCGGTTGTGTGATGTTTTTAGATAGTATGTTAGATCTGATTTGTCGTCATCTCAGCGATAGTACTCAGTCTCAAAGGCCACGAACGAGTCAACCACATGCTTCATCTATTGTTTTTGTCTGGAAATGTGGATCTACTGACTACAACATTTATTAGACGGCGCCTTTCGCTGGCTAAGCCGTTAAGCGAAATCGACGTCTTACGTTTTACGACGTGCTATGTCGTCATCGTTTTTAAAATATTTTTACCCGACTGCTCAGCAACGGCTGGACGGATTTTCACCAAATTTTCACCATCACCAGACGTCTGTCCGGTGTTATTCGTTAATGGTGGTACCCCATGAAAATGGATCCCCCAAATTATTGGGGGCTCAAAACGTCCATTTTTGGAGCAAAAATTCAGACTCCGCCGTCTTCGGACGGCCTCTGCATGGAAACGAGGAAGAATTCCGGGAGTCGGCCTAACTAAAACAACTGGTATACATGTAACTATCTAGACTACCCTCACGTGCAAGTTTGCTGAAATTCGGTTCGGGGGAATTTGAGTTTTAGGGGTATCATAAATTGTGCATTTTGGCCATTGGCTTTACAGCGCGTCATTGGACCGGCAACACGTACAGAATCACGAGTCGCAGTCTGCAGAAGCTTAAAGTGTGGCCTTTCCGATGGTGTAGCCCCCATTGCCCCCGTTTCCTATTTTTTGTCACTGTCTACGAAGGCGTTATGTCTAAATATTGTTTACCAGTGACAGATGCGGGCATTTCGAGAAATGCGAAAATGCGAACGGGTATAGGCTATTTTGCGCAACGATTTGCGAAACGGTGCCGTCTTATATGGAAAAATAAACTTTTATCATATGGCCCATGGATGGAATGTAATGGAGTGGCTGTGTCAATTTCAAAAAAGTGAACGGCGCTTTACTAAGAGATTACGAGGATTAAAAGACGTATACCCTATGTTGATAGATTACAGTATCTCATCTCAATATACCAAGTTTAGAATTACGCAAGGAAGCCTAGATTACATCTTGATCTTATATTCCGGGGCGTAAACCGGACCCAAAAGTGGGGGCATTCCTTCCCCTCCTGCCTTCTCCTCCTTTCCCTCCCCCTCCTCTCCCCTTCCCTTTCCTGTCCACTATGTCATACTGTCTATCATGTTTCCTGATTACTTTGTCTACTATATCGAATGACCTTGAGTGACTTAGCGAAATATTTATTGACACGAAGCATCGCGCGGTCTGTCTGCGACAGCTGAGCTTCTTGTTTAGTTCCGCCCGTGACCAATGTTTGGTGGAGCTGATGGGTCGACTGGGTGAACCGTCATCGTCCTCAACTTTCACTTAATTGTTTCTTCTCTGTCGGGTTTTGATGAAGCCTGGTAGCTGGTACGAATAATACAACGGCAAGGGCCTACAAAGTTACAGAGCACATTTTGAAGATTTGCATAAATTATGCTAATTAGGTTAAATGGGACCACAAAACACGGTAGAGTTATTTCAGCCGACAGGCTCTAGTATGATAACACGTTAAGCTGTTTTGACATGGTGCACGAGTGCGACAGACCGACGGTCGACGGATACTTGCTACACAATTACACAATAAATTATACAAACTTTACAAAGCAACCGGTAAAAAAACTTAAAATACGTCGTAGATACACATAAATGCTAGATATATGCCTGACTTTACATCGTATAAGGCAGCTGGCCTAGACATTTAGTTGTGTGGCGCGCTAGCGCAATGCAGACAGGATATAAGCTTATAACAAATACCTGATGCAGAAATTTACATTCTGTTGGCATGCAACCGAATCATGTAGTTGCCTCCGTTGTCGTTCTGAGTTTTGACACGCACATATCTTTCTAAGCCTATTCTTCTATCCATCTCTTAGGCAAGGAATGCAAGTGAGTAGGCCTACCAATGTAAAAAAAGTGAACGTTTAACATTCACCTTACGTCCTTTAATACAAATTGTAACTTAATTAGTATTTCTAAAAATTATTCAGTGACTGTGAGATGTACGTTGATTAGCAGAATTCAATATTTTTTGGCAATAAAGTTTTCTTGAACCTACGTTTTTATTAGTATTAGGCGTGCTATTTCTTTCTATGTCTACTACTACACTGTGAGTCAAAAAACTGGACCCTTTTTCATTTGAGCATAAATTTCGCAAATACTGACCGAATTATTCTTTAATTATTCTTTCACTGTTGCAGACAGAAATTATCTGCCCACAAATACATAATTGAATTTCCCACTTTACCTATAGTTTGTTGCTTCACTACCTTGAAAAATGCAACCGCATACACTTCTTCACAAAAACTGTTGCAATGCATGCGGTCATTTCATTGTTGTTACAAAGCAGGAAATTCTGGTGATATCTCTTACTGACTTCATCGATGATGCTTCACGACGTCACAATGACGTCATACTGCTGCCAGCGATACGCAGCGTGTCTGGTAATGACTTTGTGTTCCAGCAAGTCAGTGCACTGGCACACCGCGCCGCGCACGTGCTACAGTTGAACAGTTGCGTCAAGAAACGCCAAACTTTCTTGCGCCCAACTTGTGGCCTCCAAATAGCCCGGATGTCAGCCCTGTGAATTACGAGATCTGGGATGTCATGCAGCATCGTGTCTACCACAGACAAATCCATCTCTCTCTCTCTCTCTCTAGTCGGCCTTCCTCCTCCGAGGGTTGGCGACAGCAGCTGACCATTCCCGTGCCTTCTTCTTCCATTGCTCTCTGTCCACTGACATCTCCTTTTGCTGAATGTACTTGTACCCCGTCCAATCTTCTATGTCGTTGAGCCATTGTCTTCTTGGTTTGCCTTGATAACGTGTTCCTTCCATACTTCCTTCTACTACAATCAGTGGTCATCTGCTCTGGCGCTTTGCTATTCAGCATCAGCAGAGTACTGCGCCCCAGTCTGGTCACGCTGTGCTCACACAAGTCGGGTCGATGTGCAGTTGAACTCTATCATGCGTCTCATCTCTGGTACCGTCCGTTCTACACCTCTCCCATGGCTTCCAGTGCTCTCCAACATTGAACCGCCAGCCCTACGAAGGAAGGCTGCCACTGACAAGCTGGTGGAGAAAAT
>Ga0209149_1002712_pt1 | contig 10139 bp, 3 predicted proteins | sample WorMetTyACAVOLI2_FD_187423 | JGI IMG/M metagenome (GOLD analysis project Ga0209149, IMG submission 187423) | Marine gutless worms symbiont microbial communities from Max Planck institute for Marine Microbiology, Germany - Olavius algarvensis... ... | reverse complement strand
AAGCAAGGATGTGTAATGGGCATAGGAATACATGCCTCTATGCCAAGTTTGTGCAAACTAAAAATATTTGCACTGCTACAGTGCAATCATATTACAATGTCAATGCGTTTATCTGACTCCAACTCCCAATCCCGGTTAACTTGATAAAGATAAGATGACATGACAACACAACATCGGTGAAATTGATGCTTTTCCAAAAAGTGCAATTCATTTGTGATGTTATGTTTTATTTACAAATCATGTTTTAAAGTGCAACGTTTTATGCTACTGCTACATAAACATCTTAATGAAATTCGTCGAAGTGTCACTGAAGAAACACAGCGTTGAAAACGCATCAAAACACTGGCCAATCAGTTATTCCGTTGCGTTTATTAAACGGGTCATAAAACGCACTGCGTCCAGAAGTAAAAATAAGACCGCTGTTAAAATATCGAGGTTTGTGTGGGGGAAACTATGTGTGAGTTGTGGATCTGCATATTAACGGTGGATCTTTTATCATGAAATATCGTGGACGTGGCCACGCCTGCTAGTTTTGTTTGTAGATAAGTAAGCCCGCACACCTCCGCCATCAACGATTTGTGAAACAGAATAATAAACTTCTATGGTAAACAACTTGTTTACATTGTGGATGGACTTCCTGGTTTTTTGATGCATATTTTGTCTATATTTTGTTATTAGACGATGTCTAGTGTTGGATATTTTTCAACAGCTGTCAAATTTGTTCAAGAGCCAAGTAGTTATATGGTGTGTCAGTTGTGTAAGAAGGTATTTACAAACCCAGTTATTAACGTGAAGTGCGGCCACACCTACTGCCAGGTATGTCTGACAAAACCGTCAGCCACTGAAGATTCTGTATTAGTGGTTCGCTGTCCTGAAGACGGAGTCGAATGTAGTGTCACGGAACTCGTCCTGAATAGGTTTGCTGTTTTTAATCTTTTAGATATTATGTCTTATATGTCTTTATTGCTTTGATACGTATTTGTTTAGATTACTGATGTTAATTCCTGTGATTGAGAGTTCCCAGTTGAGAATTGGGATTCCCGGTACTTGTGCGGGCCTACCTGTAGTACCTAGATTGCTGGCCTCATTATCCATTAATTATAATCTACACGCATGTGAGAAATTCGCCGCCACTCTGTGGCTCTTCTGTCATCCCTTCAGCACCTGTATGCCTGCTGTAGCTAGACATATCTACGTCCAGGCACCAATGATACAGACCAGCATTACACTTTAAATGAGCTCCCACAGTGTCATTCTTTCTACACTGCCGTGAAATATTAAACTGTGAAATACACAATGCTGTCATCTGCCACACTCACTTCAGTTGGCGTCGCTAAAATATACAGTTATGGTCACCACTAGTTGCAGTATAGCGAAATTTGGTAATGCAGTGGACATGTGAACAACCCAACAGTGCCTTGCTATTGCTAAGACTGATGACGCAGACACCGGTAATTATGACAAGACAGAACCAATATAGCAGCCATCAAATGTGGGTGGTCTCTGTAGCCAATGAGTAGCTTTGATGTAGGTGATACGTATACTTGGGATTGCGGGAGTATGTAGCCAGTGAACATTGCTGCCGGTGAGGGTGACGTGGTACATGTAATTTAATCATCTGCCTCCCATGGTGGCAGACTGCAGTGGTACGCTGACCATGGAATCCCACCCATCCTGTCTGTGTGTACTTATTAGTGTGCTATATTGTATAGTTTATTGTGTTTTTATTGATTGATTGATTTTGCTTTGCTGCTTTATGGTGTAATAATAAATAATAATAGCAGCATTTTAGATTCTCTGTGCTGACATGCACGTGAAGTATGTGGAGAAGTCTCACCGGAGACTGGATAGAACTGACATACATTGTTGACCGCATAAACATCAGTATCAGCATGGGTATGGGACATCGGCACCTTGACAGATTCTGTCTCGCCCGTATGTGGCCTGGTATTTGCATTATGTGTGTGTCACACACACAGACCACCCACAATAAATCTATCCATCCAGTGGCTGCTGCACCAACCCATGGCAATGAGTAGCATGTGTAATCAGCACTGGCTAACTGCCGATGGTTGAGGCAGGGGAGAGTATCTGTGTCCAGTAGTCGTGCACTGTTGAGACAGTTTCAGGAATGATTGCATGTATTTTCACTCATGGGATTGTGTATAGAGTTCGGATCCTGCAGGAAGTGAGTCCCATTAACTACCCTACTTTAGATCCCGTTTCTGCAAGCAGGTTCATAATGTAATTATTATACTACAAACTGTATTTCATGCATGGTTTGATGTGGCAATTTATAGCGAATATTTTGATCAATGCTTATTTGATATATTCTGTACAAGAAATCAAGAATGATGATGCTGCAGCAGTTGCATAGTGCTAAAATGGCTGTAAATCCTGATTTACACCCTAATCCTGGCCTTTACCACAACCGTGCCAATACTAACACTAATCCTAACCTTAACCCTAATCTCAAGCCGCATTTATAGCATGATCCTACTGTGATGGCAAATACTACAGTGCAAGTGTACCACAAATTTAACAAGAACTTAGCTATCGCAAACAGATCGCGCGTCAGCTGCGCACACAATACGTCCAGGGCATCTATAGGCTTAATTACTGATAATCTTGAAATCTAGGTCAAGGGTCACTCAAGGTCACTGGAAACGGAACCATTGGATAAATCATACACGACTTACTATTAGTCGAGTTATTTGACGTTGAATGGTTGACCCGACCTTGAAATGTGGGTTAGAGGTCACTCAAGATCATTGAAAATGGTACCATTTGAAAGCTTGGGTATGGTTTTCTATTCGCCTTCCATAGTAACTATGACGTATCTTTAGCCATTTCGCAGATATTCAGCATCAGAGAATGGGCTGACCTTGAAATATGGGGTTGGGGTCGTTCAAGGTCATTTAAAATGGCGCAGTTTGATAGACCATGTACGACTTTCTATTGGTCCGCCATTGTAACCATTTTCGAGTTATTTGACGTTGAATAATATCGTGACCTTGAAATCTGGCTTAGAGGTCACCCAAGGTCATTGAAACTAGTGCCATTCGAAAGCTTGGGTGCGGTTTCCTATTTGCCTTCTATAGTAACTATGGCCGTATCTGTAGCCATTTGTGAGCTATTCAGCATAAAAGCATGTGATTTTGTGAACTGGGTTAGGGGTCGTTCAAAATGGTGCCGTTCGATAAACCATATGCAAATTTCTATTAGTCGGCCATTGTAACTATAGCTCTATCTTGTACATATTTTCGAGTTTTTTGACATCAAATAATATCGTGACCTTGAAATAGGGGTTGGAGGTCGCTCAACGTCATTGAAACTGGTGCCATTCCAAAGCTTGGGTGCAGTTTACTATTCGCCTTCTATAGTAACTGTGGCCGTATCTGTAGGCGATTTTGAGATATTCAGTGTCAAAGAATGGCGTGACCTTGAAAATTAGGTTAGGGGTCACTCAAGGTCATTGAATATTGCACCGTTCAACGTATGAGACTTTCTGTTTGTCGGCCATTGTAACTATAGCTCTATCTTGTACCATTTTCGAGTTACTTGACGTTGAATAATATCGTGACCTTGAAATCTGGGTTAGAGGTTACTCAAGGTCATTGAAATTGGTGCCATTCAAAAGCTTAGGTATGGTTTCCTATTTGCCTTCTATAGTAACTATGGCCGTATATGTAGCTGTGAGATATTTAGCATCAAAGAGTGGTGTGACTTTGAAAACAGGGTTAGGGTTCGTTCAAGGTCATTAGAAATGACAACATTTGATAGATCGCATACGAGTTCCTATTTGCCTTCCATAGTAATTATGGCGATATCTTGTATCGTTTGCGAGATATATCGACTTATTGGTAGAAAATTTGGAAATTTTTATACCCCACCTGTATTTAGTGCCCCCTGAGATATATCATTGAAGATAAACATCTCATTAAATGGTTGTGAAAATTATCTAGCAAACATTTGTTTTTGACAGAAGATGAAGTCTTGATGGGTTAAAGTCATTGATCAAAAATCAGTGCAAGATTTCTAACTTTAGTAGGCTGTCTGTGGTCAACCGTAAGTAAGTAAGTCTGGATATTTATATCCGGTGCTAGAATAATGAAGACGTCTCAATGGCGCCGGGTGGTCAAGAACAGGTGCGTTTTCAGTGCCCGCTTGGAGGCACTCTCAGACAGATCCGATGACTGTAGTGCTGGTGGCAGATGGTTCCATGTGGCTGGTCTGTTGACTGCGAAACTTCACTGTCCAGTTGCAGTCTGGGCACGTGGAACCAGTAGAGTGCCAGTCGCTGCAGATCGCAGATGCTGACGACCTGAGATGGCAGTAGCGGGTATACAGAGGTCACTGAGATAAACTGGAGCAACAGCATGAACATACTTTCAGACCATCAAGGCTGTCTTGAAGACTATTCGCTGACTAGCAGGCAGCCAATGTAGATCTTCAAGAACTGGGGTGATTTGTTCACTTCAGTGCACTCCAGACACCATACGAGGAGCAATGTTCTGCACTGACTGAAGTTTCTGAAGATAAAGTTTGGCCACTCCAGCCAGCGCAGAGTTGCAGTAGTCAAGCCTACAGTGAACAAAAGCCTGTATAAAAGAATGGAAAACTTCTCTAGTCAAGGAGCTCTTGGCTGATTTCAGCTGACGTAGCTGGTAGAAATATGAGCGACAGACATGAGTCAATGATACCACTGCTGTCAATTTCTCCATTAAATATTTAAACCCACTAAAACTCTATCCTCTGTCAGGAATCGTCTTAAGAAAGCGGTTTGCTTCATACTTTTTTTATTTATTCACGAGCATTTAATTAAATATTGATCTTCAATGGTAAATCTCATTGCTGTAATACCAGTTTTACTAATGTTCTGTTTATGTTGCTGCTAACACAGAATGTTTAACAAGAATGTTTATTTAGATTCGTCACTACCTCAGCTATGTTGTCTGGGGTTTTCATTGAAATTTATTGATACTTCTAAGAAATATACAAGTAAACAAAAGTGAGCACAATGTACATAGAGAATTTTCTTATGAATCACCTGGTGAAAGAATTTTGAAAATCAGTCCACATTTTCCAAAGTTTTTATCAAACACCAAGTGGCTTACTTTTTCTGGGACACAGTGTATATGATGTAAAAGGACAGCCTTGTTAAATAGCTTAAATTAGTTAGAGTAAGATGATTTTTAAAACAAAATAGGAATTATATTTCTTCAGACAGAGAAAAAGAATGGTTTTTGAATGATTGCGGAATTTGGATCCCTTTTTTACATTTTAGAATCAATCGAGTAATTACTGTACTTCATTTGAATTTGAATTTGCATCAATGCTTCTATTTTGAAAGATGAAAACAAGTGATTTACTGCATAGCACTGCAATAAAAACTGTAAAAGGGAAAAACAGGAAAGATTAAAGCAGTTTAGCATTATGATATATACCATAAGCTATTGTTAACAGCTTTATTCATTCAATAGTTTGCATTTATTGCGTGTGTGTGTGTGTGCACCTGTTTAATATCTGATAGTTTTGTGCTGTTATATGGCATTTTCAGAGCAGTTCAAGGTCAGGTTGATGATCAAGATGTCTACTGTAGATTTGGTTTAAAGCTGTGCGGTAATGGCGATGAATTAATTGTAGATCCTGACGGATGCCAGGCCATCGTGAAGTACGGTAAATTGACAAAAAAATTTTTTGTTTTAATAGGAAAACAATGTTGTTAGTGGTCAGTAGACAAAAATTTTACAAAGGGTTGTCTGCTTAAATGTTACAAGGGCATGAATAATTGCATGTACACACATTGTCGGACTTATACCGATGAAGATAAGTTTTTGTCACTACGACACAATTTATCTGCTGTATACTCATATCAACATTATGTCATCAGCAAATGTTGTTGTGAATAATGAATACTTTTGCTTAGTTTGGGCTGAGTAAGCTCCAAAATTCATTATATTCAAGTTTGAGCTCATTCTTAACATATTGGCAAATTTCATCTACTGTACTTTAATGGCTCCTCACAAAGTTTCATGCCTTGGGCCCTTGCACCAACGTCAATCAACTTTAAATTCGTAGCTTGCGCGAAATTATACTGCGCCGCCGTCAGCCTATCTAATAAGTATTCATATGCCTGAGCTAGCGCGCTGTTTTTGTCTGCTTCTGGCTTCCGGTAGCCAATGAAATTATAGGTCAAGGCCATGCAGGCCTATAGGCTATGGGCTGCCGTATGCACACACTATTTGCAACTTGTTTACATCGGTCATCTGAGCAGCCAATAGAAATCATCGTTACATCGGAGGCATGCTTAAAACTCCACTTAACTAATCAAGCATTAATTTGTGTCGGTGCAATGAACACGAGATAGGTGACGATTTAAGCTCCGCTTAAAGTTAATTGGAGATTAACTAAGTGGCGATTTAAGTAGTGTTGGTGCAACCGGCCCTAAGAGCACAATAGTTTCTTGAATGTATTGTTGCATATTATTTGGCATTATTTTATGCTTTTAGTTTAAGTGGTCTTTAAGAAGTTGATTTGATTTTAGTTTTTTCTCAGAGAGTAATATGGCTTAAAAAGTTCTACTTTTGTTGTTGCTCTGTAGAGATCTAACTGAAATGTGTTTTGCAGTCAGATTATCTGAGCGGTGTTACTGTGCTGAACTGTAGGTGGCCTGAAACAGCACGAAGAGACTTGTGAGTATGCTCTTGTCACATGTCCGAACAGCAACTCTGAAATTTGTGGCCTTCATAGACGAAAAAGTCTCAAGAAGCACACTGATTCCTGCCAGCATGTGCCATGTCCTCATCGCAGCAAAGGTTGTACAAAGGACGTGCTCTTTCTAGCTGTATAGAAATGGCTTGTATTTGCTGTAAGCATTTCTGAACGATGTCTTAATACCAAGAGTAGCTGCAATAACTGACTGAAGATTTTCTCATGGAATAGTTTGATTTAACAGAGTACTAGAAACTGTGCTTTATTATTTACTGATGGTTCAGTTTTGTCCTGAAACAAGCAATTAACTTAATGCATATGGTAGGTTCAATATCAGCAGGTTTGTATCTTTTGTAGGTTGTACCTTCAGTGGTGGCTCAGCTGAAGTTTTATGTCATAAACTTACGTGTGAACATAGCAATTTACAACTTGATGCCAATTCTCAACAGGTATTATTTGCATATTATTTATTGTTTACTCTTACTCACAAGGTATATTTATTGCATTCTTTTACTAATAATTTCTCATACTATTCACAAGTTTTCGGCAAGTATTGTGCCAGTGCCATGTGTTTGTATTTTTTATTACTAGTGTGTGTTTATTGTATACAAATAATCTGCCCTGTCTGTTCTGTTGTCTTTTTTCAATCCTTTTATGGGCCGTGGCTGCATGAATTAAAATGATTTGATTTGATATATTGATGGTTTGCAGCACAAAGGTACTATGTCCACAAAACTTGTCTTGAAGAAAATCGCAAAGATTCGAAGGTTGTATGTCCTGTTATGTGGACATACGACATTTGTGCTTTTGACACTGGCACATACTACGAATAGTATTGACAAAATCACAATATTTTGCAATGATGTTAACAAAACAAGCACTTCCGTCAAATTACTGGCAATAAATATTCTACATTACATGTCATAAAGAAGTAACGTAGGCCTAGGATTTAAGTCAACAGCTGGATTTTTAAAACCTTTGTGGAACAGTGAAATGGACGTAATGCCTTTGTGCATCCGCTCAGGTTTGATGAACTGCTTCAACAAAGTCATTTTCTTTATTTCTGTAATGAATTAAAATTTCACATTTTGTTCAAAGATTGGAAAATGCTTGGCTGTCACTCACTATCAAAATCTCAGTTTAATCAAAAAGCAGACATAGCACCTTTGTGTTGCCAACCATCGATGTGTGTGCTACTGTGATCATCTTTATCATTGGTGATGCATGACCAGATAAATTACCAGTGGTGTTTGTTTGTGGTGATCACTGTACATTGTTCTAACTGAATACAGTTGCATGATTCCGTGGGCGGATTAAATATGCACATTTCTAGCATAGAATTTTTTCCTTTGCTAACAAACACAACTTAACCCATTTCTAATATTCAGGAAAAATTTCTAGTGTAGCACAAAATTTCTTTCCTGGCTCTCTTGGCCACGCCCACGTGAGATGGTGGCAATCAATAAAAGGTTTGTTTTTATTTTTGTATTTTAAAATTTTTACATTTGTGCATAGCATGTTTAAAATCTAGCCATTTGCATTGCTTACAGATTTGTACAGTCAACAGCGATCATGGACACAACTTGTAATATATAAATAAACATTTTGGTCACGTGACATGCAATGTAGCATATGTAGAAAGTGGTTAATTTAATTTCTAACGTAAGTAAAAATTTCCACGTTGGGAAAATTTGCATTTAATCTGCCCGTTGTAGTGATGCAAGCAGACTTATTCAAAGTACTGTGATAAAATACTTGAGTAAAAGTAAAAGTAACCTATTAAAATTTTACTTAAGTAAAAAGTTAAAAGTACTCCATAGGAAAGTTACTCAAGTAAAAGTAAAAAAGTACTAATAGCAGATTTACTTTTTAAGTAAGAAGTAAAAGTATCGATAAGTAAATAAGTAAGTAAATAGATTTATAGTTCACCAAATCCAATTTAACCCACATCACTGTGTGGCTGTTTTCTGCATTAGCCAAAGTGAAAAGTTTTCAATATTTATGAATATCATTCTGGAAAATGAGTTTTTGCAGAATGCAGTAATATATTAAGAACAGCACTATGCCGTCTTAAAATGGTTTTGATATTTTTTCAGCAAACACCAACATGCCTCAGAAATAGCTTAGTGTCTACCGCAACTGATAGTCATAAAATGAGTCCCTATCAGTCTCGGCCAGTCAGCTCGTTACTGATTGGCCTTCAGAAACACCAGGTTCTCAAAATGTTTGTGTGTCAGTTTTGTTCTTTTCTGTGACATGATCAGCCCTGCTGAGCTGAACAGCCTTTCTACTACAGTGCTGGCTGCTAACGGGGAATTAAGCTTCACAAACAAAGTAGTGAATGTACTGAAGTTTGTCACTGGATGTGCACTGTGTACGAAGGCTATTGTGCGATATTACTTGTAACGAGACCACGTATTCCAGAAAGTAATGAAGTAAAAGTAGCGATAAATCGATAAAAAGTTACTTCATTACAAGTAAAAAGTAGTCCTTAGTTACAGTACTTCGTTACCGCACGAAGTACTGCAAAGTTTACTTAAGTAATGTAATGCGCTACTTTTACTTCGTTACTTTACAAGTCTGGACGCAAGTCAGCTTGACTAGACAAGATAACTAAGCGCTTTGATTAATTCTCTCAGTGGTGATTTTATAGAGCTGGATGCATGTGCTGAATGAATCAGAGTGTATATGTATAGGTTTGCATTCTGCTGTCGTCGTTTGATGAGCTGGTTAAAAAGATAGATCATCTGTCGGTAAGAGTCGATAGCCTTGAACGAGAGAAAGCCACACAGTCGACACAGTTGGATGACTGTCTTCGGTCTGTTGCAGCTATATTGTTTGCTTTGTTGAATGTCCGTTTTGTTGTGTTGCATCATCATATAAACTGTCAGTTTGTTTTATTAGTGAGCCAGACAACAGACTCGACTCTAGCATATCTTGTTTGCTGCACACACATCACTTCTATTGCATGACTTCAGCGGTGTCGCCATCTTGCCTTACCACTATGGTCTGTGGCCCCAGGAACTGTATAATAAGTCTGATCCATTTCCTGACCAGATAGCATAAAAGGCAACCTGAACGCAGTTATTGTGGGTTACAAGATAACCAAGCGACCAGCCAGTATACTCTGGTGTTGCTCGCAAGCCCAAGTTAATTGGGAGGCTTGTAATACAAATGGCATCTGGTATAAAATCTCCATAGGGTCGCTGTTTTGTTAGGTTTAGTTTTGTATATGTTTGTAGTTTTCATTGATTGCTGTTTAGGTTTCTTTTGTGTTGTCACTTGGTTGTGTTTATGTTTGATTTTGCTAGTACCAGACAAGTGACTGGCTGGGAAGGTTGTCCCTGAAATGACCTAGTACCAGACAAGTGACTGGGTGGGAAGGTTGTCCCCGAAATGACCTTGTACCAGACAAGTGACTGGCT
>Ga0209149_1002711_pt1 | contig 10140 bp, 8 predicted proteins | sample WorMetTyACAVOLI2_FD_187423 | JGI IMG/M metagenome (GOLD analysis project Ga0209149, IMG submission 187423) | Marine gutless worms symbiont microbial communities from Max Planck institute for Marine Microbiology, Germany - Olavius algarvensis... ... | reverse complement strand
TGAGATGGTCAGCTATGTCTGGGTCACCAGACTCCTCGTACTGCTTCAGTAAATCTTGGCACTCCTCATCCAAACACGGAGTATACGTTGGGCGGAAGCCTCGTGGAATGGAATGGCGGGCTGCTTTATGCATAGCACCACAGAAACGCTGGTTTGATTCCTCAACGCTGATGTTGTTGACAGGAATCAGCGGAATGGAACGTTCTGTGGCGAGAGTATAGCTTGCCCAGTCAGCTTTCCTGAAGTTCCATCTTCTGCGTTGGACTCCTCGGATAATGGGAAGTTGGAGGCCGATGTGAATAACTGAAGGTCAATGCTGACTGTGGGGGAAGTCACCAAGAACCACAGAGGAGGCAGGCTGTGAGCGAACGACTGTTGCTGAGATCCAGCACAAGTCTGGCGAGTACTCACGTTGCCACCTTGCAGAGTGGAACATGCCACGTTGCTTGGCGTCGTGCAACAACAGATAGTCGCTGTTCAGTGCCCACTCTTGCAGGGACTCCCCGTTCAGATCAGCCTCCTGATATCCCCAGTCCGAATGATGGCTGTTAAAGTCTCCAATCAAGACTGGAGGATCAGGAAGGACTGGTGGCAGATTTGTGTTGTTCCAGTGTTCAGTTGGTGGTTTGTAGATGTTGGCAATGTGATATCCGCCCACACGAATGACATCGCAGCACAGAGACGACGACACACGTGCAGCATCAGAGACGTCACTGCGAACATACGTCGGCATGCATATGTTTGGCATGCAGTGTGTAGCTGATGATGTCGAAACCTGAGATTGTGAGGCGGTCGGACTTGTCATCATTGACGTGTGTCTCCTGAAGACAAATGACGTCAATGTGATGGATCTCTGCCAGTGACTGTCTGATGTGACGTTTTGCGGATGACAACCCCTCGACGTTGAGCTGCATGATGCACAGAGGCCTACGGCTTGAAAGCCCAGGTCGGCGTTATCGGAGAATTCTTCCTGGCTTTGTGACAGGGATCCATAAGGATTCGGTCCGCAGGTGGAATCTTTGGTTTCCCTCGGCTGGTGTATTAGCCGAGGTACTCGCGGGGAGGGTGACGGGGACGCAGATTATCTTCCCCATCATTTTCAACGATTTGTGTGATATAATTGGTCCAATTAGTCCGCCATCAGATGGGTATAGGTACATACTCACTACGTAATGTGATGTAATGTAAGTTTGACAATTTATAGGGTGCAGTAAGCGGAACGAACTGCTTCTAGAGCGCCTAACATAGTCAATGTACACATAGTCACAAGCTCTACAGGCTAGAAAAAGACAGTAAAAAGAGGTAGGATTTCAGATGTTTCTTAAAGTGTCGAATGATGGTGTAGATGTTTGAATGTCAGATGGTAGGCTGTTCCACGCTCGTGGACCGGCCACAGCGAACGCACGGTCACCGATGGTTGAACGGCGAGTTGAAGGCATGACAAGATCAGCAGATGACACCGAGCGCAGGTGACAACGAGCAGTACTGGCGACAGGCACTTCCAGCTCTGTCAAATATCGCGGCGCCGCTCCAGTAAGGCAACGGTGCATGAGCACGCACAGCTTGAACTTCACACGCTCAGGCACTCATAGCCAGTGAAGGTCCATCAGCAGTGGTGTTACGTGGTTGTACTTGCAAGCGTCTGCTGACAGGCGGGCAGCCGTATTGACGACCGACTGCACACGGTCAAATTCACGAAGTGGTAGACCTGCCAAGACAACGTTACAATAGTCCACCTTTGACATGAGGAATGAGGAGACAAAGGTCGTCAGTGCTGTATGAGATAGCAAACAACGGATGCTACGAAGTTGACGCAAAATGCCGTAACACGAACAGACCAGCTGCGTGACATGTTTGTGCATTGACATGTCGCTGTCCAAGTACACGCCGAGGTCACAGACTGATTCACGCGAGGCAACTGAAGTTGACTGAATGGTCAATTGGTCGACTGGCAGCTGATGACGACGGCGTGGTGGTACACACCGCATGAATTCCGTCTTTCTGGCGTTCAGCTGAAGTCAATTTGAACACATCCATCGAGCTACATCCTCAACGCAGATGCCAAAGTCACCGCAGAGTGATGCAGAGTTGTCTGGATGACATGACAGCAGCCGTAAATCTGCCTGTCATCAGCGTACTGATGCACATTGAGACCATGCAGCTGTACCAGGCGCACTACGTCGGCTGTGTTAAGCACGAACAATATCGGGACCGAGTACGATGCCCTGCGGCACACTGAACTGAGTAGTCATCGTCGCTGACTCTACGCCACGATGTGTCACTCCATGACTTCATCGTTCATCATAGTTCATTAAATCAGCTGGGCTGACATCATACACCAATCTGTCTCTCTCTTGGAGTCTTGCCTCAGCACCAACACGTCCCACCGGTACACAATATATGGCATAACACATACAAAATAGCAAAACATTAGTACAGAATGTCACAACAAATATTTACAACAACTATATACACACAACAGATATCTGGGTAGACTCTCTTTACCCAGGTAAACTTTCTTCTGTGGCAGAATCGAGCCTTGATAGGCAATCTGCCACCACATTTTTTCGACCCTCCTTGTATTTAAATGTGACGTTGTACGACTACGGAGATAACAACCATCTCATTAATTTTGCACTCTTTGTGCTAGATTCTGTCATATACACGTGAGTTGGTTGTGATCACTATATATTACCGTGGTGGACTGGTGGGTTGCCCAAAAATCCAGTTTCTGAATTTTTGTAAAGCCATTTGGGCCTTACACACATCTTATTTTGCTCCCACACTGTACTGGCCCACAAAACATCTCGTTGGGGTCCCCCTCTAATTCTCTGAGGGTGCACAGAGCTCAACCTGAACAACTCTTGAAGACGAGCCTCTATCAATGTTTTCAAATCTTCTAACATATAGTTGACCTTTAGCCTCGGAGGCTTACAATCAGCAGAGTTATCAAACTCATGTTGGTCAACGGTGACAAATCCGGGTTTTTCAGAAAAATTTTCTAAATAATTATCCAACAGAGCCAAAAATCTGGTCCTCTGTTCTACCGACAGATGTTACAGTGTCTTTAAGTCAATTCTTTGACTCGGCAACAATTCTGGCTGTCAAAATTGATCAGTGTGCATGGCATCTACTGATCCAACACTATGGTCTTCATTATAAATCACAGCACAGTGATTTATTTTAGTTTGGTCATGGCCTGTTGTAAACTTGTCACACATGACCTCATTGACTTGTTTGTGATATTTTCTGATGCTGACGAGCTCCAAATTTTTGCGGCCCTGAAAATCTACTGGGACCTTACTGCCAGTGACCTTATCCTTTTTGATAGGCATGACTGACACTTTATCACAAACTGCCACCCTTTTCTTTTTCTGACATTGATGGCAGGACTCACATGCCTTCTGCACATCTGATGCAATGGTCGGCCAAGTAAAAGACAATTTAATTCTTTCTTTAGTCTTTTTGGCCCCTAAATGACCTGCATAAATTTCATGAGCCAATCTCATGACCTCTTGTCTACGATTAACTGGTAGCACCAGTTGTTCATAGTTCTGGCCTAGATACTTATAATTACGATACAAGACTCTGTCTCGTATATAATATCCAGCTCTTTGTCGATCAGCTAAAGCTCAACAGTTAATCAGTGACCTGTCTGACTTTTGATCTCGTCTTAATATCTCTGCAGATGCTTTTCGTGGATCAGACATACTTTCGTTTTTACTTTCATCATTGTCACATTTATCATTTGTGACCTCATTCTCATCAACATCATCATCATCATTATCATCATGAACAACATTCATCATTTCATTTGCAGCAAAACTTTCGTCCATAAGTTTTTGATTTAACCTATCGACTATATCAGAGCCAAGAATGAGAGCATAGTTAAGTTTTTCAACCACAGCACAAGTAATGTTGACAAATCTCTTGCCAGTGGTCAACCTCACCCGGGTTTTAACATCCGCAGGCACCAGATGACCATATAGCCCCTTCAGTTTGACTTGACCAAAAACAGGCAAGTCCAGTGATCTGACTGTGTCAGCTCGCACAGCACACAGTTGACATCCACTGTCATTTAAAGCTATAATAGTGTCTGATAGACCCTCAACATCTACCTCAATATATTTCAAACAAGACCATCCGTCTTGTAGAGTCTCATGAGATGGTAGTTCAGTATCACTCTGACTACTCATTAATCCATCATCACATGATGGCTTCACATGGTCTTGGCTATTACGAATCCACATGGTTTCTTTGGCCAACTGCATATGGTTGACTGCAGAATCACACTTAGGAATTATTGCATTAGCTGCACTGGATTCACAGCTACTCTCATATTGCAAACCAGTACCACTCACTGGGTTACGATTACTACAGGTGGCAGCACCTACTGAACGGTTACGTGTCACACGTGTATCATCATTTAATTGTTTTGGTGGATCAGCCTTTTGCTTGGTCCTACAGAAATTCACCTGAGATTTGGAAACAGGCTACGGTGTAAAGCCGCGACAACTGCTTCTCTGACGACACTCTGGTGCTAAATGTGCCGGTGAGTTACACAAGTAACACAGTCTCGGTACAGGTCTTGGTGCAGGAACTGGCCTTTGACTTTGTCAGTATATAAAATGCCAGACCTAGTACTAATTCTCTCAGGCATAACATTTCCAGGCTGGGTTTCACTTTTCCCATTACCTGGTTTAATTCCTGTTTTTGCCTGTGGTACAGGAACAAAAACGAGATGTACAAGAACTCTCTGGTAGATTCGCCAAGTACGAATCCAGAGGCTCAGCTAACCCCTGTCGGCAAATCCAACCTTCTTTGTGATTAGCCTCAAGTGACAACACATAAGGAGACAAAGCTGGGCTCAAACAGCTTTTTACTCTATCATACACCATCAGGTCAGTGAGTTTGTCATAACTTTGACCGATTTTTCTTGACTCTAGATAGTATTCAAACAACGACATTAGTCGGGTTGAAAACTGAGTATATGTCTCGCTCTTGTCCTGAATTAAAGAATTACACTTCTCCAGATATACTGCTGGAGACAAATGTAATTCTTTCAATAAAATTTTTTTAATGTTTTCATATTTTGCAGAGTGAGTCGGGTCGCACTTACTCATTAAAAGCTTTGTGCGGTCCGAAAGGCAAGGCCGAATCAAAATAGCCTGCAGATCAGCAGGAACTGATAACTGCTGGAACAGTTTGTCAATACTGACAAACCACGATACCACATCAATGCCCTCACTAGGCATCTTAGTAATCGTATTCCTCAGGGCATCACCCCAAGTATTGATTTTCACCACTGTACTATCCTTATAAGCTCTCTCCTCTCTCCATTTTCTCTCCTAGAACTCTCTCTGCCTAAGCTGCTCTTCCCACTGCTGCTCACGCTGCAACCTCTGTTCTTCTCGCTGCAGTTTTTGATCCTCTAGCCTTTTCTCCTCTAATTCTCGCTGCTGCTGTAATTGCATTCTCATTTGTTCCTGTTGCTGCTCTCTCTGCAACCTCTGCTCTTCCCGTTGCAATCGTTGCTCTTCTAATTTCCTCTCTTCAAGCAAAATCTTTCTTTTCTCCATTGCTATACGCCTCTCCTCAACCGACATCTCACCACCGGCAGTATGTTGCACACCGGCCTTACTCTCAGCAAACTCAGCCTCCTCTTCACTATCACCAACACCATCTTCATCTTCATCTTGTTCCTCCTTAGCAGGAACATATGCCGTCTCAGCCAGTAACACCTTGGCATAATACTCAAGTAGGGTAGCCCGGTCAAATGTAGATATATCTACTTCACGGTATCCAGCCTGCACTAGCTTTTGCCGCAATCGGGCTTCACTCATTTTAACAACTTTTTGCCTAACCTCTGGGCTTAGCTGTTCCATACTGAATTCAATACGTATGGGGAAGATTTACAAAAATTCCCACTACTACGATATTGACGACACGCACATTTTACGGAATTTAAAATAAAAACTGCAAAATCACGCCCACTCTGCAATGATCTCACTAGATCAAACCTATCCTATAGTCTACAAAGAGTACTAATAGGATAAAACAGATCAAGTATCTAAATCTGTTCTAATCTTTTACTCTCATTGATAAGAGTTTAACACCCTACCTGTGGGTCTGTGATCCACAGGTCTGTGATCTATTATCTACAGGTCTGTGATCTATTATCACAGACCTGTGGTAACTACAGATCTCACAAGATCTTACACACAGAGAACTTCTGAGTATAGTAGTTCTCAAATCGTGAGACAGAATTCTCACAGATCAGTATAGAACTAGTCTATGTCTGATCACACCTAATCAAATTTAGGTTACACAGTAGTTAATCAAATCACATCAAATAACTCAAGGCTGAATTCAAATAAATTTGAATCAACCAAGAATTTAGCCAAAAGCTACTCAGATTAGCCAAAATCAATATGCAAAACTATCAAAATACAACAAAATGACAGTACACCCGAATCCTCCAGAAGATGATGATAATAAATATCTTCCACAATATATTTATCAATTCTGTTGATAACTTGGCTGATCAATCACCACGTACCCACACGAAATTTTATTAGATGAAATGCTCAACACAAACACAAATAAACACAGTTACAGTTAGTCAAAGTCACCAAATGACTCATATCTCAATTCTACAAATAAATTTTGCTCAAATTCTACTCAATTTTATCATATCCTGCTCAAATTTTATTCAATCCTGCTCGCAGCGCCATTAACTGTAACAACTATGATGGAGGGAATATGATGATATCTATTATTATGATGTTTCAATGTTTCGAACTCCAAAATTTCAAAAAGAAATTTATATTCTAAGTGAAACGTTCAAATGACATAAGAAAGAAATAACTAACAATCAACACAAAATCAACAATATGTAGAAACTGAGCAACATCCCTAAAACTAGGTAAGATAGTCCAAACTTTCAGTAATGTTCTTTCACAAATACTATTACAGAGAACTAATGAGAACGTCTAATTTTCTCCATACACACAGTCTATCACAACAGGATCAGAACAGACTATCACAACGATCCTACAGTTTCTTATATTTAATAAAAAAAACTGCAAAACAACAGATTTGACCTATGCAAATCTTTATACAGCCGAGTAATGAATACTCATACAAATCACTCTGCTGGCCTAATGTAACCAGCCAGAGCCAAACTTCACCTACATTGAAGAAAATCAGTAATTCCCTTCTCTAAGGTGAATTACTTTTCCAACTACTGATTCACAGACACTATGAATCTACACAGACTGTCCGGCTAAAATTAATCACCAAAAACACGTTCACCGACAGTGAACTGGTGAGAAATATCAAACATACCGCTCTATCACGTTCCCACAACAGAAAGAGAAAGATCCGATCGCACGATCTTCACTTATATACTAACAAAACTCCTAGAACATTCCACACCTTGCTAGACTCACAAGCTACCCTGTCCTTGGCCTAGATCTTCGATCATCCGGACAATTCGTTACCGGACATAATATCTAAAAATAGATCAGGAACCGAAACTACAAATTCAACAATGCAACACAATAAGTAAGTAAGTCAAGTCTTGTCTTTGCGAACGTGACAGCCAGTGAAAAACTTTTTAACTTGGTGAACTAAGAATTGAATAAGATCTCTCTGTGCCAAAAATAATCAGTGAACGTTGTGAATTGGTGAAGTTATGCCATAATAATCGGTACGGTCCAGTTTTTTGAAACACAGTGTAGATGCGGGCTGAAAACAGCCAACAAGAATCATTATCATTATCATTATTATTATACATGCATTGATAACATGCACAAATTCAGTAATGATACTGAACCGGAGGCGCATAGAACAAATTGTTCCACTGCAAATGTGACTGCTCTGAAAGCACACATATGACTATGAACTTCTGCATTATACCACGTGTCCAGAAAAAAGAACCCCTCATATTTTTTTGCTACATCTTGAGTATTAGTGTTTGAATTTACATGATTTTTGACAGAAATCTTCCTCGATTGTGCTTTAATAAAAGATCATTCAAGTTGCTGTAGAGAGACGATTGAACAAACAATGTGCTATTGACTTTGATGAAGTCTGATTGACAGGCTGCTAATGCATCAGTGAATGAATAAACTGACTGAAAGACTATAGGCTTACTACACAGCTTAGAAACTGTGCTGAAACATTAGCTAACCAGCACAAAATGTAACTATTATTACTTGCCAGTGCCTATTGTTATTATTATGCACAAAACAATGGCAATGGAAGCAGCAGAAATGAGCAAACATTAGTCGGACAATATCCCCTTGCAAATAAAAAAAACAGTTATTTGGCTGCCGACAGCAAAACCGGTTCCACCTAGTTTGGAACATGTTTTCGTGAGCCCAACTACGTGGAGTGATATGAATTTGTTTACATATTGCTGAGGCAACGTAAATACAACACTGCGATTTGTGACGAGGTAATGATGTCACATGTCAACAAACACATTCACTGGATGACAGATTTAAATAGTTTGTGCTAATTGGACAGAGACATTCATTTATTTTGACTCCATTATATAATCGATTACTTTCGATGAAAGTGGTCTTTGACAGTGAGAGTTCGACGTGTGCTGGTCAATAGTGGGACGCGGCTTTTGAGTCGTAATTATCAGAGAAAGAGTTCGTCATTACTGGCCGAGTCTTCCAATACGCGTGAAGCGATATAGTTTCTGTTTCATTTCACATCGAAATGATTCGTTTTCAGAAAGACCGCTGTGCTATTCCTGATGTGGTATAGTATGGTTTAACATCCCAATCGACACATTATAGGTCATTTCGGGGACAATTTTATGGGTCACATGTAGGGTTCTAATCGATAAGGCAATATCACGACATCGCTCGTACATTTTGTTTCCTACAATATCGATATCGCGGACATCGTGGAACCAATTAGCATTCCACGGCCGGTGTAACTTAAAAAAGATACCAAACGCCCTCATGTTGTCCAGAAGGTTAGCTGCTATCAGTGTTCATCTCTAGTGATGTTTGGCTTGGCCACACTTAGTCTGAGCAGTTGTCTGACATAACCCTCCCTCCCCTCTTCCTCCTCTCTGTGCCCCTCTTACAGTGGTCACTGTTAATTCTCTGATGGTGTAGGTAACATGAGACACCCGTAGACACAGGAGACAAAGCCATGTGTTTTCAATTACTGCTGTCTGAGCAAAGCTGTTGAGACAGACCAGCAATCACCATGTTTCATGCTGCATTTGTGTCAACCAGCAGTCAGTCTCGTGCTGCATGTTTTAACATTTAATGCCGGTGTTGTTAAACAGCGGTTATATAGCTGCAGGATGGTAACATAGACAGTGCACGTCCTGCAAACATATATCCACTGTTTAATGCCATGCAGGCAACGTTGCGATATAGCCCAGTACGATATCGCGACATGATTATTTCCTACGATTCGATCCCTAATCACATGACCCTACCAACAGCATCATAGCACTGAAGGACAACCAGGTCAAGGGCCAATCCCACAAGGCTCAGGTCACTGAGAAGGATGTAAGCAAAAAAAATTTAATACCTATATAGCACCATGAAGACCGAAGACACAGATGCGCTTGGAAGAAACAGAGCTAAACCAAGCAAAATCAAAACCCGATACAGTCGACTGACCTGTAAGAACTGCTCGTATCTTTGTGCACCATTATAATAGTACACAATACTGTAACACAGAGACAGTTTTCTTAATATTCCCATTCCTCCTATTCTTGATGTAGATGTTGATTGATGTGAATGTTGACTGATGATTAAGGATCAATCTGCTGCAGTGACATATTCACAAATCTGCCACCAGTCCTTCCTCATCCTGCAGTCCTGGTTAGAGACTTTAACAGCCATCATCCAGACTGGGGATATCAGGAGGCTGATCTGAACGGGGAGTCCCTGCAAGAGTTGGCATTGAACAATGACTATCTGTTGTTGCACGACGCCAAGCAACGTGGCACGTTCCACTCTGCAAGGTGGCAATGTGACTACTCACCAGACTTGTGCTGGATCTCAACGACAGTCGGTCACTCACAGCCTGCCTCCTCTGTGGTTCTTGGTGACTTCCCGCACAGTCAGCACCGACCTTCAGTTATTCACATTGGCCTCC
>Ga0209149_1002710_pt1 | contig 10141 bp, 5 predicted proteins | sample WorMetTyACAVOLI2_FD_187423 | JGI IMG/M metagenome (GOLD analysis project Ga0209149, IMG submission 187423) | Marine gutless worms symbiont microbial communities from Max Planck institute for Marine Microbiology, Germany - Olavius algarvensis... ... | reverse complement strand
GTCAGCCGATCGCAGGTGGCGACGGCCAGAGATGCCGGAGACGGGTTGGCAGTAGGTAGACAGGTATTCAGGAGCCATCTTGTGCAGACATCTGAACACCTGGACGCAAACTCTGAACCGAACCCAGGTCGACAACATCCAGCCAGTGTAGCTGACTTCGCCGGGAAACGGTAGCGCATCAGAGGCGTGATCACGACGGTGCGCAAATTCACTTTTACTTTAGTTTGCCTCACCTCATCAGTGCGTCACTGGCCAGCGGCAAAAAGGTAACTGGATTTATATAGCGCTTTTATTGTAGGCTCAATCTCAAGGCGCTCAGGTATGGATCACACAGTTTTACCAGCAAATTACACCATACCTGCCTTTACCTCGTAAGCGTTCACCAGACGGCGCCACTACTGGTTGTAATAGCAGACATCTAATTGCAGCTTACTACTCATTTATCGACCCCAAAAGGATGAAAGGCTGAATCGGCCTCGTTAGCTGATCTATAGCAGACGGTTTGCCCACATAAGTGGTCACCCGTCAGCTGCAGGTCGAGCGCAGGACAGGGAAACTTCGCTGAGGTTCTACCACTGTGCCACGCAACTAACCAAACAAGAAAGATTGCTAGTGCCGAACCTTGAGGAGGAGCTGGTACTTCATGATTCGCTGGATCGGTTTAATGAGCATGTCGGGGATCTGCAGTCGATGTCCAAGCTTCAATCGCATGTCCTACAAAGAAACAACACATCAATAATGTCTTTCGACTGTACACAGCTTACGTGCCGTCCCCGACGGAACTGTTTCTGACTCACGGCGCGTAGAGACTCTTGATGTTAGGCGCCGGATATAAATAATCTTACTTACTTACTTACTTAGTAACGAAATGTGTAGGCGAATGATCAAAGAATACGGTCTGTCATACGACAACCTAGATCCATCCGCAGTCCCTCAGGGATTGCTACTATTGAACAGTGGCGTGTCAAGGATTTTTCAATGGCGTTGAGTGTAGGAGGGGGAGGGAGGCAAGGTTCGAAACGGGGGAGTGGTTCTTGGGGAGCGAGCTCACGTCCCTACCAGATCGGGGATCTGGGGGAGCGCTGTACGCTTCCCCAGCGGGGTCCGGGGCACTGCAGTCCCTACTGCCTGAACGTTCCCCTTCTCGCGGCACTTGAGATTTTCTGCTGGTTTTTGATCCGTCGCTGCCTGACGCACAGCCTGTCGATCCTTCCACGGGTAGGCGGTATGAGTACTGGAAATGGTCACGGCCATCGCTATGGAAGAAACGGTGAGTCCTGTGTCATAGTAGGTCATGTAACCAGCACTGCTGGAATACTTAACCCAATGGGTTAAAAGCGCTAGCTGTTAAAGCTGTTAAATGAGCCAGTCAACCGGCCGACGCGGGTCGTATGCTAGCTTAACCCTTTAGTATTAAGAGGCAATTATAGTGCCACATCGAACAACATGAAGTTGGTACACTGGCCGTTGATGGCCCCTCCTCGCTGTACCAAATGTAACAGTCCACCCATCAGCGGCCAGTGTACCAATCACCGTATTGCTGTATAATGATCCGTTGCTCTGATGTATTAATGTGGCCTTAAAGGGTTCGCTGGGCTTAACCTTCGCTAGCTCAAATTAAAGTAAATGGGATGAGCTCCCTTGCAACACGCTTTGCCCTATGCGGAATGTTCACTATCATCATCACCATCATTTATTATGCCCCCGACCGTAGGAAAGGGGGCAATAAGCGTTGCTTTTGTCCGTCCGTCCATCTGTCTGTCTGTCCGTCTGTCGCGTACATAACGAATAATTCGAGAACCCAAAGGCCTAGCGTGCCCAAATTTGGAAGGAAGGTTCCCCACCTTAGATGCGACTCGCATACCAGTTTCAAGGTCAAAGGTCAGGGTTAGAGGCGGGCGGGGGCATACCGTGTCGGCCGAACCCGGCGGCCACACTGCTTGTTAGTAACGGAAGGACCCGAGGACCAATGGGGATTCCAATCCAGGGCTGTATTTGCCAGGGGGGTCGGGGGGTTGGACCCCCCCCCCCCCCCCCCGCACGAAATGGCTGACCCCCCTCATGCGGTCGAAAAGAAGGCACCGAGGGGGGTCAGCTTTAACCCCCTGCGTCGATTGAGTGTTAGTTCCGCCGAATAGTTCATAATTTCTTGCAAAGAAATCAATCTCTGCACTTCTGAAAATGGCAAGCACGATTTCACACACTCTTATACGGTACGAAAAACACGTGCCGTTACTTCAATTTTTTGTTTGTTTTGCTGTTCAAAAATAGTCTGTGCTGTTTGCGCACAATTTTCAATCTGTTTCATTGAGGCAGTATTCATTTTATCAACAGAATACCTATGTACCAAACACTGTTCTATACTTTTCTACTTTATGTTTTTATATGGTTTGCTAATAAATCATCAGTGTGTGTGTACAACTTCTTTAGCAACACTTTTGCTGACTTTACTTCGAGACCGCAACCGCTAACAAACACACCGTCTACGGCACAATGTTTGCACACAGTGCAAAACACTTCGCAAATGCACCATTGTACTATTGGTTATCGATAAGTGTCCTAGACTTAATGGGAATATCCACTTCAGACTACAAACGTCTCTCAACGTCGACACTTCAAGTTTGGGGGTGGTTTTACCATACGGGATAGGCAGCAAGCTGCCATGCGCTGAGGCCTCCGTGTGGGCCCAATGCGCTTTGAGTTTCGGGGTGGTGTTACCATCCGAAACTCTGACCCCCCCCCAGCTGAAATTTGACAAATACAGCCCTGTTCCAATCCCATCAAACCCACCGAACCCCCTCCAAACGCCGCTGCTACCATTGCAAAACTACAGTTAGAAGCTAAGCACACAAGGCCCTTCGTTGACATTGACAGTAATGGGCGTATTTTTAAAAATCCAGAAAAGCTTTGCTGCGTGGTAGCTTAAGCTAAAATTCACGCTGTCTTAACCTGATCAGGATTATGTTACTAAACCGGCACTCGACGGACTACGCCCACACGGAGTTTCGGCTTTCAGGTACAACAGCCGGCGACTTTAAACGACAGACAGCTTGACTGCAACAGTGAACGCAACTGGCCGTAAAACATGCTACTGTGTGCTTAACCCTTTAGACTGCAAAGTAAGTAAGTAAGTAAGTGGTGCAATAATCCAAAAGTCCGGGGATGCGTCGCATTCCGCGTGAAACATATTTTTTCAGTTTTCAAAGGTTCAACATCGAATAATATGAAGTTGGTACACTGGCCGTTGATGGGTGGGCTGTTGCATTTGGTACAGCGAGGAGAGGCCTGGGCTGGCTGCGGCCCGCCCAGTCCCCTCCTCGCTGTACCAAATGTAACAGCCCACCCATTAACGGCCAGTGTACCAATCACCGTATTGCTGTATAGTGGTCCGATGCTGTTCGGTTTTGAGGTGAGGATTAAACGGTTAATTCTACAGCGGGATTTACCAAGCACGCCTACACGGAATATCATAATATCTACGTAACATCAAAGAACCATAGATTATCACTAGACGTTTCACTATCCACCAGCACAACAGGCCTCATGTAGTAAGTAAGCAAGTAGGTAAACTTCAGGCCTACTTACTTACTTAGGCTTCATGTAGCCTAAAAGCGCAACTTTTTAAGCGCCTCACTCACTTTACTTTAGTAAAAGAGGCGCTTATTGAGATAGGCTGTGTCGTGACGTCGTTGGTCGTCACGCGCGTGCACTGTGGCCAAACGGTGCATCCTAGGCCTATAGTTACTACGGAACACTAATAGGAACCACTACCCCAGGAATTCAATGGTACAAATTTCGACCCCGTGGGGTGACCCCTAACCGGGGAATGGGTCCCTGTGAGGCGCTTTTTGTCAAATTACTTTGACCTCTTGTTAATCTAGGAAACGGTTTCCTAGATTAAAAAGTTGCGCTTGGAAGCCTACTCGACCCAAGAAGGTCGAGAATGATGCCGATCCGCCAGGCCTCCAAATCTAACTTCGGCCTCCTGTGACCTTGACCTTTGACCTCCTGACCCCTGAAGTTGATCGTTTCATGCCCCCCCCCGGACCAGTTGTGCCAATTTGCAGTAAATTCGGTTCATTCGTTTTAATCGTGCCTAGAGCTAGGTCACCTATTGCCTATCAAGTTTGGTCGCCATCCATAAAACGCCGGTTTAGTGTAGTGGTAACACGTTGGACTTGATCGATGTAGTTACTCTACACTAGGCCCGGTTAGTGCCTGGGTGGGTGATCGTCTTTGGACGGGTAAACCACCTCGGCGCAGAACCAGGCACCCAGGCCTACTCAGCCCGAGCCCGCCCTCTGTGGGCAGGCTGGAATGAGTATCCGGCAAAAGCTGAGGGTGGAAATAGGCACATCGCGTGATACACTAGCCCGTAGCGTGGTCTTGCAGTGTGGTGCTGGTGCCTGGCTAAAGGGACTAGCTAGTGGAGATCAGCGCCGACCTACTAAAAGCGGTAGCGCACTAGAGGTGTGTTACACGTAATGCGCTATACAAATCTACGTTTACTTACTTACTTACTTACTTACTTACTTACTTATAGACGGACACACACACAGATAGGCACACCTTGGTGAACACAATACCTATACACATGCATGCAGGTAATCACTTACATATTTACAATACAATTTCTTTACACGAACTTTGCAATTTTGCGTGCAAATTAAGTGGACATTCCCTCTGAACATCGACGGCTCTTATAACCAACCCTCCCAAAAAGTAGGATGTGTGGAAAACCGAAATTCTGTTTGGATTCGATTCAGCGAACCGTCCAAAAATTTGACATTTGTTCAGGCGGTTTTCCGATATAAACTGCATGCATGCAGTGCGCCATTCAAATAAAAAGTGAATAGAACTAGCTTGCATTAAATGTGCAGATAAAGAACGTTTTAAAACACGACCAAAATAGAGTTTAGCATAGGTTTTATAATGCAATTAAATTACTTACTTTTTGTCATTGTTGTGAGTGACGTTGTGAGTGTCGCTGTAATTTTTGCTGTAAATTAACTACATGCCAGAGTTAGGTTTTACCTAACATTTGTGTCCTTTTTGGGCTTTAATGTTTTATATCTTGAACTGTTCTTGTGTTTCTCCTAAATAAAGATCCATTCATTCATTCAACTATCACATGAGTGCGAGTAGCAAATAACTATAAAATCCGAACCAAACCGTATGTTTTTTGAACCGAACCGAACCAAACTTATCCTGAACCGAATCCGAGTTTTTTTTCCAAAAAAACCGAACGGAAATAAAAAATCTATTCCGCACATCCCTACCAAGAAGGCCGAATTCGTAAAAAGCTCCGAGCTCAAAATACCTCGAAGAAGTCGATGTATTCAGCCACGATGTACTCGGACTTAGGCTTGTTCTCGCAATATTTCACGTACATATACAAACGTCGTTCCTACAATAAATAAGCAACGTTATTCATCAATAACACGGTGCCAGTTACAACAATAATCACCGTTTAACGGCTCGTTTATCCGGGACTATTAACCCCGATGAGCTGGCACTAGAACTCTCAGAAACATTAACCCAATATACCACCGCCATCATTGGCCCCAAATTCCTCACAAGCACTCCCCACCTTCCCTCCCAGTCTATACCTCTAGGGTCTAATACTAGGGGAAACTCGGGAAAACAAACAGATAAATTAAACATGAAGAACCCAAGGATCGCACTGCGCTATAAATCACTGATCGAATTATAGGGAGGGAGGGAGTTGGCCCCACCCACTTTCTTTTTCGTCTGTTGCCTCTGCAGCACAGCAGCAGCCCTGCACAGACAACAATAGGCGTAGGATAAGGGTAGGAAATCCTACGTCTGCGTCGGAACGCCTCGGGCTTAGTTTTATTAATATAGAGTTCTACCCTTGGGGTAGGAATATTCAAATTTGCAGCCAAGAATCTCTGCGTACCTGCAGACAGCAATGGTATCCCATGTTTCCTCCCCTTGAAAATTGCCCCCCCCCGTGAAATTTATGTTTGTGGCGGGGGCTTACTCGTGACCTCCATAAATGTGCCACATTTGTTTGTATTCACAAAGGTAAAGATGAAAGTAAGTGTATTTATATAGCGCATTTTTTGTAGTACCTCACACTCAAGACGCTCAGGCATGGATCACACGGTGTTACACCAATGCCTGCCTTTACCTCGTAAGCGTTCACTAGATGGCGCCTCCCCAGACTGCGGTTGCGGACATCTAATAGCAACCTACTACTCATTTATCGACCCCGAAAGGATGAAATGCTGAACCGGCCTGGTTGGCTGACCTACAGCGGACGGTTTACCCACATAAGTGGTCACCCGTCGGCTGCAGGTCGAGCGCAGGTCAGGGAAAGTTCGCCGGTCGAAGACCAACGTTCTACCGCTGTGCCACTCAACCAACCATACCACAACGTACGCAAACATACGTATACCACAATTACGACGTAGCTATGAAATCGGTGACGACAAAAATACAATTCACCTTGTAAGTAAGTAAGTAAATGATTTATAAAGCGCCGACGTCTATAAAGAATCAGGGCGCGTTGGGAGTGGGTGGTCATTAGGGGTTAGCATAGGCTGACTGAAAATAATGTGTTTTTAGATGCCGGCAAAATGTAGGGATTGATGGAGAATTACGGATACTAGCAGGCAATAAATTCCATATTTTTGGTGCTGAGATTCGAAATGCACGCGAGCCAAATTCAAGGTTGTGTCGTGGAACAGAGAGTTGAGAAGAAGAGGAAGATCGCAGGTTAGCTTGATGGTGTCGCACAACACTACACTAGTCCTTTCCCTGGGGTTGCGCATTGGGCCAACCTGTGAGGCAGGCCTCAGCGCTGGCATGCGATGGGAACGTGTGCCACCCCAAAGGAGAAAGAAAGGTAAGTTTGGTAACCTATGAGCACCAATCTAGCACATCGTTCATAATGACAACGTTTGCATTCTTCGTCTGACGTGTACTTAAATAAATAGCTAAAACTGTCAATGCATATCATATTTATAACACAACACTCACCACACTGTTCAGGGTCCTCGTCCCAACCGTTACCACAGTCATCGTTTCCATCGCAGAACAAAACTCCAGGGACACACGGACGAGTTGCTGAAGCATTACAGTATTCGAAGCCACTGGGACATGCATTCCCTGCAATTGATAGTGGCATTTATTTACATTTTTGTACAAAACTTTAAAATAGTCAAAATCCACTGCGTGGGAATTTGTCAGCCTCGCAAACCATATGCAGCGAGTATAGTACTACCGAAACTACGCCCATCGACAGCTAAAACGGCCAATTCTCCGTAAGAGTAGGCACTATTTTAGTCTGTTACCATGAACGTTGGTACATATCTCCGTCTCCGGCTGAGGTAACTGGACATAATTTTCGGCCAACCAACAGGTGAGAGACATGGCTAAGAGGCAGCTTTGTCGGATTGAACGTTAAAGACCTAAATTCGAATCCGGTGGCTGGCTGAGACGGAATTTGTAAATACACTGTGATGCAAAAAAATTGCACCCTTATATTTTTGCAATAACTTCGTTAACTTTGTATTTTGATAATTTGTGGCAAACAGATACTAAAGTAAATTTGCAACAAAACTGCAACAGAATTGTTCACCTCTCCTGGTGGATGTTTCTACCGTACCTTGTGAAATATAATATGCCGTTCTGTTAATAACCACAGCTTATCGGTGATGTATGACGACCCTTGCTGTTTCCGATAAACACATTCCTGAATGACTGTCCATATCCTGTAGTCAACAAGATTGAGGTCTGGTCTATTGGGAGGCCGCATGTCTGGTGTGAAGTCCAGAGTCTTGTGTCGCAGCAGTTCGGTGCTCATATGTAGTGTGTACGCGTGGTGCACTGGAAAGTAAAAGTCACCAGCAGTTTGACAGATGTATGGCAGCAACTGTTTGAGCAGCAAGACATCACAGTTATAGTCCTATGCACCATTCACTTTCACCCCTGGCTGCATGAAAATCACACCAGTGCACCAGCACCTGGAGACTCCTACAAAAACCGAAACGCTTTATCAGAAACCAGCGAGGTATGTCCATGAGCTGAAATGACATCTGATTGAAATATGGTCAGCGACCAGCAGAGTTTCATTGATCAATCGATAGATCAGTGACGAGATTGTTTTACTGCGTGTCTCAAAGACAAAAACAAACACTTTGAACATTTGCTATGATGTGTTCTTTATGATATGTAACTGTCATGACTTTTAAAGCTTACACTACTGCTGTTATGAACAAATTAACTATTGTTTCGTTTCACAAGGTAGGGTGAGAAAAGCTGTCAGGAGAGGTGGTCAATTTTATTGCAGTTTTGTTGCAAATTTACTAAAGTATCCATGTGCCAAAAATTTTGAAGTTTGACAAAGTTATTGCAAAAAATAATAAGGGTGCAATTTTTTTTGCCTCACAATATTTTAACAATAATTTACACCGCATGTTAAAGAATACGTGCGTGTTTGCTGTGTCCAATTTGTAAAATTAAACATGCACAAATTTTAATGCTTAAACGGGTTAATGGGATACACCCTGACCCCCTTTCGGCACCCTGGCCCCATGGCCGGAAAACAGACAAAGTCGCCATTGGTTTAGCGATGCACGGTTTCATTGCCGCGCGATGCTATGCATAAGCGCGGCCCATGCCGTCGCGCGATGTCCGCCTGTCCGTCTGTCTGTCACGTTCGTGAATTCTGCGTAAACGAATAAACATATCTTCAATTTTTTAACCATCGGGTAGCCACACCATTCCGTTTTTTCCATACCAAACGTCACGAATGGGATATTCCGACGGGGAGCCCCTTAAGGGGGCGCCGACTGCAGGTGGGGTATGAAAAATCGCTATTTTTGACCAGTATCTCGCTTAATCCCGTGTTGTCAACGCTGCCACCGTCAAGTGTTATCAACACCGTGCCGCCGGACTGCGGCAAGTTGGTGACACTCATCGTTGGTATAGCAGTCAGCGGCGGAGTTTGTTGATGGCGGGAGACGGACGACAAAGTGTTTGTGGCAAGAAGCCTCAACGTTGCGCCGAAACAAGAGAACAACACTTAATTGCACGCAGTTGTAAATTTCAAGCCGAAGTAACCAATAATAGAAGATTGCGCTTGAGGTATCGTACTGTTGGAGCTAACTACTGACAGAAACGAAGCATCGCGCGGCCTCTCTGCAGAGCTTCTTGTCTTGTCACACCTGTGGCTTTGTTCCGTACATCAGAAATCATTATCACGTTCGCAAACGCAAATAAGCGGTCCGCACAACTGGGAATGAAACTGCAATACAACAAAGTTTTATTGCAATTATGTGTAACGCTGTATAGTAAGACACGCTTAGCGTTAGTGTAGACGCGAGTCGGAAAAGTAAGAACGATTCAGCGAGTTGGATTCAAAGGGTCAAAAGTAGGCGCGAATGGGATATTCCGATGTTAGAAAATTTCAGATAAGTGGTCTTTAAAAATTTTTAATTAATGCACAAAAATACTAAATACTTGTTTCGTAACACTTTACCGCCGCAGATTTCATAACTTTCGTCGCTAAAGTCTCTGCAGTTATAGAAACCGTCACAGATGGAGCCTTCCTCTACGCATTGTGCAGAGCCTGGGCATTTGACGAAACCAGTTGAACATTCGAAGTTTTCTAAACATACAGCAAAGATACCTCATATTATCATCATTCTTAATACTTTGTCGTCGGCAGTAAAGTTCCCGAAGGTTAATGTCAAAATAGAAAAAAATGGAACGGCTATGTAAGTTAGACACATCCAGGTCCTCACTGGGTGTGTGGGCAAAAGTGCCTTGTGTCACCGAGGCTTCCGTCTGGGCGGTCTCGATGACTGCGGGAATTAACTCAAATGTAGATGTATGTGAGGAAGCGAAACACCACACGGAACTCTTCTGGTTTAAGTTGTATAAGTTATATTCGTCACAGCACTCGCTCGGCATATTGTACAGCAGATTCAGCAGATGTAATAACTCAGACGAAGTAGCGAACTTAGCGGATCGGCTAGACCGACTTGCTCCCACTATGACTACATTTTGACGGTGAAGAAGAACCAAATGCCACGTGTGCTCGTCCTTATATAGTCGACACCGTTTGGGCATCAGCCCGGGGACTAATTCTAACTCTCAATATGGCAACGAG
>Ga0209149_1002709_pt1 | contig 10143 bp, 9 predicted proteins | sample WorMetTyACAVOLI2_FD_187423 | JGI IMG/M metagenome (GOLD analysis project Ga0209149, IMG submission 187423) | Marine gutless worms symbiont microbial communities from Max Planck institute for Marine Microbiology, Germany - Olavius algarvensis... ... | reverse complement strand
GCGCAGATGACACATGACCAAAACTCGAAACCGGAACTTTTTTTGCGTGACGTCATTATTATGATGAATAAAGATGTATATATTGAACGAATGTCGGGAACATAATAGGTGCGCTGATGTCAAGGCCCACAAGAGCTCTGAACTTACAGATCTTTAGTTTAAGCCTACGCAGAACTCACCTGTTCGCGCTATTGTCTAGGTTACTAATTTGTGATACGCCTCTTACGTACTAACTGTAATAAAAAAACAAATATTATATAGAAAAACTGCACATAGTCTATCTAAAGTTGTATAAGCCAAAGCTCTAAAACAGCAAAAATTAAAATGTTTATTAATTACATGTATAAGCATAAAACATATGCGCTAGCTTAGACATTTAAAGCTGGCGGTTGACAGATTTAAATGTGCTGGCGCATATATTTCACGCTTATAATTAATAAACATTTTAATTTTTTTGCTGTTTTAGAGCTTTGGCTTATACAACTTTAGATAGACTGTGTGCAGTTTTTCTATATAATTAAAAAAATATTGTAGATGCTTAGAATCAGGACTACATTAGTTGTGTTGTCTACAATTTTCATTGAAATTGGTTAATTTTTCTAAGCATTATGCAAGAAAACAAAGGGGGTGTTTTACTGAGCACACTTCGTCGCGAACTGAAGACTGTACTTTTCCGGTCGTCGTTTGACAATGACTAGGCGATCGTGATTGTACTGCACAGTATAACTGTTGTCTGCCGCGACTACTGACTGTCAGCGATTCTGTCGTTTTGTCTTTCTTTTCCTTTTAATTTTGTACGGTGCCCCTGCAATGTCTTTGACGTGATAGTACATTGTTACTTACTTACTTACTTACTTACTAATACAGAGGTAATAGGGAATGCCCACAAGTTTCTCTAAGTACAAACAGTGAGTCCGAGGGATTTTGTCCTACTACAAGTCTGTCCGTCCGTCTATCTGTCCTTTGTCACACGCCGGTATTCTGTCTTAAACGGTTATACATATCCTAAAAGTCTTTTTACGATCGGGTAGCCCCACCATTCTAGTTTTTCCACACCAAACGGGATGGCAATATTCCGACGCCTCCGCCCAAACGGTGGCGTCGAATGCAAGGGGGCAGGCGCGGATTTAGCTATAGGCGGACCAGGCGGCCGCCTCCCCCTTAGGGCTTGGCTCTGCGCCTGAGAAAATAGAAACAATTTAATGTACATTACAGGCGGGGACTTCTGAATCTGAAGTAAAGCCGCACTGCTGTGCTTCGGAATTCAGGTAGAGCTAGGGCGACTAGGGCCCTACAACTGGTCACAAAAAAATGAAGTAAAACTCACATACAGTAATCTGGCTTTCGTCCACCGCAGTGACCGCCTCCCCCTTAGTGAATTCCTGGATCCGCCCCTGCAAGGGGGTATGAAACAAGTAGCTCTGCTGTCGCAAAGAGGCCGCGCGATGCTTTGTGTCTGTCATTAGCTTCGCTACAATACGTCGACCGCAAGTTCTGCTTTAGATTTAACACTGCGTACACTGTTCTGTTCTGTCTTCGTCGTAGTCGTGCATGCTGCAGGCTGCGATAAATATAGATTCGCTGATGCGTCGCCGTAGGTGCATGGCAGATAGTCGCAGTTGTTGTTCACAGGTCCAGCACGTCATCGATCGATAGCCAAGCCAGCTATCGCCGACGATCCCGATTTGTGCCTTTCACACCTGCATTCAACGCCCCCGTTAGGGGAGTTCCTGTCCGACTATTGCCATGGCGTTTGATATGGAAAAAATAGAATGGTTTGGCTAACCGACGCTGAAAAATATAGCTCTATTTTGTACCGTTTTTCAGCTATTTGACATTGAATAATATCGTGAGCTTGAAATCTGGGTTAGAGGTCACTCAAGGTCATTCAAACTGGTAGCATTTGAAAGCTTGGATGCAATTTCCTATTCACCTTCCATAGAAACTAGGCTACGGCTGTATTTTTAACCGTTTATGAGATATTCAGCGTCAAAGTATAGCGTGATCTTGAAAAATGTGTCAGGGGTTGCTCAAAGTCATAGAAAATGACGCCGTTAGATAGACCATATACGACTTCGTATTGGTCCGCCATTGTGAATATAGCTCTATCTTGTACCGTTTTTAGTTATTTGACGTTGAATAATATCGCGACCTTAAAATCTTGTAGCACTATGCTACACCGGCACACCGGCTGGCCGATAGGTTTTTTGGCCGTAGGCCTTAGCTAGCCGCGGCCAGAGGGCTTGTTGGTCTGCCTGTTGGTCTGCCTCTTTAACGGCTGCGGATGCAGTAGTTGCTCAGTTGCTAGCGAGATTTCTTCAGGTGAAGAGGTCTGGCTAGTTTCTCATTTATCGTTGTCTAATAAACTTATTCTTGAATTCATTCCTATATTTTACGATCACCAACACCTCAAACATGCCAAGCGGGTTTAGCGGACTACCAATGGGCTAGCGCCTAACCAAACAGCAAGACGCTTTGGGAGTAGATTATCGGATACCCTATCAGCACACCTTAAGACACAATCTGAGTTAGAGGTCACTCAGGTTCATTCAAACTGGTGCCATTCCAAAGCTTGGGTGCGGTTTCCTATTCGCTTTCCGTAGTAACTATGGCCGTATCTTTAACCGTTTATGAGATATTCGGCGTCAAAGTATAGCGCGACCTTGAAAACTGGGTTAGGGGTTGTTCAAGGTCACTGAAAATGGCGCCATTCGATAGACCATGTACGACTTTCGATTGGTCCGCCATTGTAAATATAGCTGTATATTGTACTGTTATCGAGTTATTTGACGTTGAATAATATCGTGACCTTGACATCTGGGTTAGAGGTCACTCAAGATCATTCAAGCTGGTACCATTTGAAAGCATGGATGCGGTTTCCTATTCACCTTCTGTGACGTTTCCAAAGACTCGTCTTACTTATTTACTGTATCGTACGGTGATTTCCAGTTTCGGTTTTTGGTCTATTTTTAGATGATATATTTGTTGTTTCCGCCTCGGGTTTTTTCCAATGGCTTAGGCCAAGGCCAATGATAGTGTGTAGGTCAGGAATGTGGGTCTGGCGACTGATCGAAAGTTCCAGACCGAATATTCGAGAAGTTTTAAGAGTATTTAAAGGAAGATCATGCGGTCGATCTTTCTCTTACTTGTCATCAGCTTGAGAGAGCGTAAGTTGGGTGTTTTCACCAGTTCACTGCGGTGAACGTGTTTTGGTGATTAGTTTAGCCGGGCAGTCGGCTGGGTGGGATTCATAGTGTGGATGAATCCGTAATTAATTAGTGGGGTAATTTGCCCTAGATAAGGGGATTACCGTGTAACCTCATTGTAGGTGAAACTTGGTTCTGGCTGGTTACATTTGACCAGCGGAGTGATTGTATGAGTACTTGTTACTCAGTGGATGAGATATGCATAGGTCAAATCTGTCGTTTTGCAGTTTTCTTATTACAGATAAGAACTGTAGGATTGTTGTGTTAGTCTGACCTGATCCTGTGGTGATAGGCAGACTGTGTGTGTGTAAGGAGAAACTAGATATTCTAGGTCGTTCTCTGCGATAATACTTGTATCAAAGAACATTGCTAAAATTTGGACTATCTTTTACAGATTTTGCTCAGTTTCTACAGATTGTTGATTTTATGTTCATCGTTAGTTATTGCTGTCTTGTGATAGTTGAATGTTTCACTTAGAATATAAAATTTTATTTTGAATTCTTGTGTTTCAAACACTGAAACGTCGTAATTCTAGATATCCTAACTTTCCCTCTCTCATAGTTGTCACAGTTTATGGCGCTGCGAGCAGGACTTGAATAAAATTGAGTGGAATTTGAGCAAAATTAATTGGTAGAATTGTGATTTGAGTCATTTTGGTGACTTTGAATAACTGTGTTTGTTTGTGTTCGTGTTGAGCATTTCATCCGATCATCGATATTATCAGAATTGGTCATATATTCATATTTTGCTGGGAGATAATTGTTATCGACATTCTCCAGAAGACAGGACTCAGGTATACCATCATTCTGTGATATTTTGATAGGTTGCATATCGATTTTGGCTAATCTGAGTATCTTTTGGCTAAATTCTTGGTTGATTCAAATTTATTTTGAATCCAGCCTTGAGTATTTTGATGTGATTTGAGTACTACTGTGTGTAGTGTAACCTAAATTTGTTTAGGTGTGATCAGACATAGACCTAGTCTATATTGTCTATACTGATCGGTGAGAATTTTGTCTCACGGTTCGAGAACTACTATAGTCAGACCTTCTCCGTGTGTAAGATCTTGTGAGATCTGTAGTTACCATAGATTTGTAATCTATTGGTAGGGAGTTTAGTAGGGTGTTAAATTACCCTAAACTTAAATTCTTATCACTTAGAGTGAAAGAATAGAACAGATATAGATACTTAATATGTTTTATCCTATTAGTACTCCTTGTAGACTATAGGATAGGTTTAATCTACTGAGATCAGTGCAGAATGAGTTTGATTTTGCGGTTTTATTTCAAATTCCGTAAAATTTGCCTGTCAAATTAAAGATGTAACAGCTAAGCCCAGAGTTAAGGCAAAAGGTTGTTAAAATGAGGGAGGCTCGATTGCGGCAGAAGCTAGTGCAGGCTGGATACCACGAAGTAGATATATCTACATTTGACTGGTCTACATTACTGGAGTATTATGCCAAGGTGCTATTGACCGAGACGGCATATGTTCCTGCTAAGGAGGAACAAGATGAGGAAAAACAGATGAAGATGGTGGTGGTGATGGTGAGGAGGAAGCTGAGTTTGTTGAGAGTATAGCCAGTGTGCAACATAATGCTGGTGGTGAGATGTCGGTTGAGGAGAAGCGTTTAGTGATGGAAGAAAGGTGGATTTTGCTTGAAGAGAGGAAATTAGAAGAGCAACGATTGCAACGGGAAGAGCAGAGGAAGCAGCGAGAGTTGGAGGAGAAGAGGTGTGAACAGCAGTTGGAGGAGCAGAGATTGCAGAGAGAGCAGCAACAAGAACAGCAGAGAATGCAGTTAGAGGAACAGAGAATGCAGATGGAAGAACAGAGGTTGCAACGTCAGTGGTAATACCAGGAGCAACGCAGGCAGAGAGAGTTTGAGGAAAGAAAATGGAGAGAAGATAGAGCGTATAAGGACAGTACTGCTGTGAAGATTACAACTTGGGTTGAGGCCCTGAGAAACACGATTACTAAGATGCCTAGTGAGGGCATTGATGTGGTATCGTGATTTGTCAGTATTGATAAGCTGTTCGAGCAGTTGTCTGTCCCAAATGATTTACAGGATATTTTGATTCGACCTTACTTGTCGGACCGTGCAAAGCTTCTGATGAGTAAATGCGACCCGACTCACTCTGCAAAATATGAAAACATTAAAGTTTTTCTATTCAAAGAGTTACATCTATCTCCAGCAGTATATTTGGAGAAGTTTTATTCTTTAACTCAAGATAAGAGTGAGACATATACTCAATTTTCAACCCGATTAATGTCGCTGTTTGACTGTTATCTAGAGTCAAGAAAAATCGGTCAAAGTTATGACAAACTCACCGGCCTGATGGTGTATGATAGAGTTAAAAGCTGTTTGAGCCCAGCTTTGTCTCGTTATGTGTTGTCACTTGAGGCTAACCATAAAGAAGGTTGGATTGGCTGACAGGGGTTAGCTGAGGCCCTTGATTCGTATTTGGCGAATCTACCAGAGAGTTCCGGTAGATCTCGTTTTGTTCCTGTGCCACAGACTAAAACAGGAATCAAACCAGGTAATAAAAAAAGAGAGACCCATCCTGGAAATGTTATGCCTGAGAGATTCAGTGCTAGGTCTGGCAGGTTGTATACTGACAGTCAAGGTCAAAGACCAGTTCCGGCACCAAGACCTGTACCGAGACGGTGTTACTTGTGTAACTCACCGACACATTTAGCATCAGATTGTCCTCAGAAATGCAGCTCCCGCGGCTTTACACCGAAGCTTGTTCCTAGACCTCAGGTGAATTTCTGTAGGACCAAGCAGAAAACTGATCCGCCAAACCAATCAAAGGAGGGTGCACGTGTGACACGTGACCGGTCAGCAGGTGGCAGCGCTGATCCTAACTGTAGTAATTGTAACCCAGTGCGTGGTGCTGGTGTGTAATATGAGAGTAGCTGTCAGTCCAGTGCAGCTAATGCAGTAGCTCCTAAGTGTGATTCTGCAGTCAACTATATGCAGTTGGCCAAAGAAACCACGTGGATTGGTACTACCCAAGACCATGTGAAGCCGTCATGTGATGATGGGTTAATGAGTAGTCACATTTACACCGAACTACCATCTGATGAGATTCTACAAGACGGATGGTCTTGTTTGAAATATATTCAGGTAGATGTGGACGGTCTATCAGACACTGTTATAGCTTTAAATGACAGTGGTTGTCAGCTGTGTACTGTGAATGCTGACACAGTCAGATCATTGAATTTGCCTATATTTGGTCAAGTCAAACTGAGGGGTATATCAGATCATCATCTGATGCCTGTAAATGTAGTTAAGATCCGGGTAAGGTTGACTACAGGCAAGAGATTTGTCAACATTACTTGTGCTGTAGTTGAGAAACTTAATTACGCTCTCATTCTTTGCTCTGATATAGTCGATAGGTTAAATCAAGAACTTATGGACGAAAGTTTTCTTGCAAATGAAATGATGAATGTTGTTCATGATAATGATGATGATGATGTTGATGAGGATGAGGTCACAAATGATAATTGTGACAATGATGAAAGTAAAAATGAAAATATGTTTGATCCACGAAAAGCGTCTGCAGAGATATTAAGACGAGATCAAAAGTCAGACAGGTCATTGATTAACTGTTGGTCTTTAGCTGATCGACAGAGAGCTGGATACTATGTACGAGGGAGTCTTGTATCGTAATTATAAGTATCTGGGCCAGAACTATGAACAACTGGTGCTCCCAATTAATCGTAGACAAGAGGTCATGAGATTGGTTCATGAAATTTATGCAGGTCATTTAGGGGCCAAAAAAACTAAAGAAAGAATTAAATTGTCTTTCACTTGGCCAACTATTGCATCAGATGTGCAAAAGGCATGTGAGTCCTGCCATCAATGTCAGAAGAAGAGACGAGTGACGGTTTACGATCGAGTGCCAATTACGCCCATTCCTCGGGGTGATGTCCCATTCGATTGTTTAGTTATGGGTTGTTTAGGCCCACTTTTTAGTAATAAAAAAGTAGAATACAATTATGCACTGGTTTTGTATGACAGCAATACCAGATATCCATTTGCTGTGCCATCGATATTACGTACACTCACGGCAAAAAGTGTGTGCAATGCTTTATTGCAGATTTTTCAGCTAGTTGGCATTCCATCGACTATAAGATCGGACTGCGCTAGTAATTTCACTAGTAGTTTAACTACTACATTTTTGAAGATCTTAGGCTGTAGTCCTAATTTCAATGTGCCGGGGCGACCACAACGGACCGGTCTGTGTGAAAGATTGATAGGTACATTGAAAAATTTGATAAACAAAGTGGCGTCGAATAACCCAAAATGTTGGCATAAACATTTAGGATTTGTGCTTTGGGCTATTTGTGAGACTCCTAATTCAACGACTGGGGTACTCCCAGCATTGTTAGCGTGGGGGCGTGTCCCAAGGGGTCCGTAGGCAATATTGAAGGACACAATCACTGGCAAAGTGGAGTTACCCTTGAATTTGGGGAAAACTGCCAGTGAATATTTGGAAGAATTAAGGAGAAATCTTGAACTAGCCCAGGATCATGCTACGGCACATACAGAAAAGGCTCAGCAACGATACATTTCAAGGTATAATTTGCGGGCCAGCGAAAAGTCATTCGAGATTGGACAAAAAGTTTAGGTTTTAATACCAGACACAACAAGTTCCAAGACATTCTCGATATGGGTGGGTGCAGCTGTCATTATGCTGTAGAGATCAATGGATCTAGGAAGCATCTACATGCTGACAAGATCAGGAAATACCATATTCGGATTGATGAAGCCACGTGTGACATAGTCACAACAGGCCATTAGCACACTAAAATAAATCACTGTGCTGTGATTTATGACGACTATGGTGATTTTGGATCAGTAGATGTCATAAACACTGATCAATTTCAACAGCCAGAATTGTCGCCGAGTCAAAGAATTGACCTAACGACACTGTCACATCTGTCAGTAGAACAGAGGACCAAACTTTTGGCTCTGTTGGATAAATATTCAGAATGTTTTTTTTCTGAAAAACCTGGCTTATGCACTGTACTTCAGCATGGAATTAATGTTTCAGCTGATTTTAAACCTAAAATGTTGAGGGCTTATAGGGTCCCAGAAAATTTGAAGCCAATGGTGGAGGCTTAAATTAATGAATTGTTGAAACTTGAAATCACAAAGCCATCAAAAAGTGAAATGGGAAGTCCCATTGTTTGTGTTTTGAAAGGTAAAGATGGCAAGGATGGTGTAAGAATTGCCACTGATTAGCGGTATTTAAACAAATACTGTGAGGGTGATGCTTATCCAATGCCAGAGATTTCTGATCTGATCCAAAAAGTTAATCAGGCCAAGGTTATTAGTCTCTGTGACATCAAAAGCGCGTATCACCAAATTGAGGTAAAACCGGAACACCAATGGCTTACAGCTTTTGTGTGGGATGGTGGACTTTTCCAGTATACTAGAGCACCCTTTGAGCAAAAGGGATCTGGTAATACCTTTGTTAGAGCTGTGCAGCAGGTTTTATATCCAATAAGGGATATTACAGCATCATTTGTGGATGATATTGCTGTGCACTCGGATGAATTTGACCAACATTTGGGAGATTTTGAAAAAATTTCTCAAGGTCATCAAGGAGTCAGGTTTCACATTAAACCTAAAAAAATGTCGTTTTGCACAGAGTCAAGTAAAATACCTTGGGAATCCGGAGGCCGGATAATGAGAAAGTGGCTACTGTGAAAGATATACTAGTTCCGGAAACCAAGAAACAAGTCAGGAGATTGATTCGGGATTACATTCCCAATGTTGCTGAAATAGCTCAGCCATTAACAGATTTGACGGGAAACGAGTCCCGAATAGAGTACCATGGGGTGAGAAAGAAAATTTGGCATTTGAGAAATTAAAGGAGGAGTTGTGCAAGGCCACAACCCAGTCCATGTCCATTGCCGATTTTTCAAAACCCTATTTAATTGAGGTGGATAGCAGTGCTAATACTGTTGGAGCAGCATTATTACAGTCTGTGGAAGGCCAAGGCAACAAACCAATTGCTTTTTTGCTAGTCAAAAGTTGACTACCACTCAGAAGGCATGGTCTACCATAGAAAAGGAAGCTTATGCAGCTATATGGGCTTTACAAAAATTCAGAAACTGGATTTTTGGACAACCCACCACAGTAATATATAGTCATCACAATCCACTCATGTATATTACAGAATCTAGCACAAAGAGTGCAAAATTAATGAGATGGTTGCTATCTCTGCAGTCGTACAATGTCACATTCAAATATAAGGAGGGTCGGAAAAACGTGGTGCCTATCAAGGCTGGATTCTGCCACAGAATGAAGGTGACCTGAGTGGAGAGAGTTTCTCCAGATATCTTGATATCTTGTCTGTATATAATTGTTGTAAATATTTGTTGTGACATTCTGTACTAATGTTTGGCTATTTTGATGTGTTATGCTGTATATTGTGGTACTGGCGAGACGTGTTGGTGCTGAGGCATAACTCCAACAGAGAAACAGACTGATGTATGATTTCATGAACTGTGATGAACAATGAAGTCACGGAGTCTTATGTTATGAACAGTGAAGTCTCCAGCAGCGGTGTATGCTCAGATGAAGTCTCGTCTTTGTCTCACGTCTGGTTTGGTGACGTTGCCTCGCCGATTCCGTCTTGGCATCGTCTTCGGCGGGGAGGTGTGACGTTTACAAAGACTCGCCTTACTTATTTACTGTATCGTACGGTGATTTCCAGTTTCGGTTTTTAGTCTATTTTTACATGATATATTTGTTGTTTCCGCCTCGGGTTTTTTTCCAATGGCTTAGGCCAAGGTCAATGATAGTGTGTAGGTCAGGAATGTGGGTCTGGCGACTGATCGAAAGTTCCAGACCGAATATTCGAGAAGTTTTAAGAGTATTTAAAGGAAGATCATGCGGTCGATCTTTCTCTTACTTGTCATC
>Ga0209149_1002708_pt1 | contig 10143 bp, 5 predicted proteins | sample WorMetTyACAVOLI2_FD_187423 | JGI IMG/M metagenome (GOLD analysis project Ga0209149, IMG submission 187423) | Marine gutless worms symbiont microbial communities from Max Planck institute for Marine Microbiology, Germany - Olavius algarvensis... ... | reverse complement strand
ACATGCAAGCCCCAAAGTACAATGTGCAGTTTCTGAGATCTGAGGCGTTACGCAGTAGCAGTAGTAGCAGCAGTAGCAGTAGCAGCAGGACGCGGCAAATTAAAGAATGTTAGATATAGGCTTTCAGCCTACAATAAACTTTGACAAAACGCAAAGTAGCAAAAATGAAGCAGACGAGAGATAAACATAATCTAGAGTACACAGTCGTGAAATCGTAAATGGATGTGTGACTAATATATCCGAACCATAAAAAACATAACAACAGAATTTATAAATTCAAACAGCAAAAGACTGAGTGGCGCCAGGCAGAGCAAACATCGCTGCGCGTCACATTGCAGGTGCTGTCACCTGGCGAATTTAACGGCATTATCATAAAGCAATTGTCCGTCAATCTGAAAGCTTCATTATGACAGATGCAATCGATTCAATGTAATGTTGCAATGATCAAAAGCTTCATAACAAACACTGCTGACCAAAAACAACATCTTAATGCCAGCCATCACCGGAGCGAGGTAGTGATAGAGTAGGATGCTGCAGCTTTCAGACAGAAAATTAAACGAGTACGCACTGTGTCACTATAGTCTTCTCATACGATACGATAGCGTGTATTTAACGTGCAGTACAAAGCTGACGGGTAGCCAGCTTAGTCTACCACACGGAACAAACAAAAAATAAATATTAAAAATTAATATGTGAAACTGAAAATAAAACGATGAGCATGATAGGTGTGGTCCAGTCCTGTTGTCATGAAGGCAGTACGGTAGGTAAAAGAAGTCTAAGGTGGAAGAATTTGTTGACAAGGTAGGTTTTGAGCCTGGAGTGAAAGAGTGAAGGAGTGATGGATGATGAGAGTGGTGATGATAATAGAGATGAGCTGACAAGTGAATGAGGAGGTGAGTCGAGACATGACCGGCGAGGCTGATGGAAAGAATCCGGAAGTTGATTCCACAGACGGGGTGATGCATATCTGAATGAGTGATCTGTGATTTTCAATGAGGAGATGGTTGGTGGGCGAGAAAAAGTGACAACCGATGCGGAGCGGGTACTGTGAGGAGGTTGAACAGAGAGATCAGATTGTTAAGATAGCTAGGTTGACTGGTTAGAGAAAAAAAGTTTATATTCAATGCGTTCGTTGACCTTAAGCCAGTGGAGAGATTTGAGAATGGGAGTGATTGTGAAGATTTAGGAGCCTTAACAACAGCACGAGCAAGAGAGTTCTGGATCTGTTGGAGCCGGTTAAGTTGATGGTTTGGAAGGTTGTCGTAGAGAGAGTTACAGTAATCAAGTTTAGAATGGACAATGGAGGTGGCAATGGTGCTGGCTGCTTTGAAGTCGAGATATGGGCGGATACACCGAAGTTCACGAATGTGATAGTAGCAGGATTTAGAAAGTGCAGAGATTTGGTTGGAGAAGGTAAGAATGTGTTCATCAAAGATAAACCCAACGTTGCGAGCAGAGTGGTTTATAGTGAGAGGAGAGTTCTGTATTTTAGAAAGCTGTTGTTTAAGTCTCTTAAGAAGAAACTCAGTTTTAGAAGAGTTGAGAAAGAAGGCAATAAACGAAGAAAAACAGCACAAAGAAAAGCTCAAGACAGAAAATAACTGGTCGAAAATCACGCCGATGTTAAATTGGCACTAAAAGTCTGTCCTAAAACAGAACTAAGGTTAGATTAGGGAAACCCTGACGCAGAACTCAAAGAATTGGGTGTGCATCACCTTGTCTTTGGAATTAACTTCCAGATTCATTCCGTCAGCCTCATCAGTATTGTCTCGATTCACCTCCTCATCCACTTGTCAACCCATCTCTCATCATCCACACTCTTATCATCCATCACTCCTTCACTCTTTCATTCCAGGCTCAAAACCTACCTAATCAACAAATCCTTTCCACCTTAGACTTCTTTACCTACTGGACTGCATTCCTCATGATAACGAGACTGGACCAAACCTATCACGCTCATCATTTTATTTTTAGTTTCACATTTTATTTTTTTGTTTATCCCGTGTGGTAGACTAAGCGTGATACCCGTCAGCGTTTTACTGCACGTTAAATACACACTATCGTATCGTATCGTATGACGTTTTGACTGACCTGGCACTGATGTTGACAGGGTAGGAGTTCTCTACACCTGGCTGCACACGGTCTGTGTCTACCTGCCTTAGCACATGAACTGCATGTCCCTGTACATCGATGTCCACACGGCAGCACCGCTCCACACTTGATCGGACACCCTTTCGAGTCGCAGTCGCAACACTTGGCCACGAAGACATGTCTCTCTTCCCTGGGACACGTCAGCTGAACATTGAGCGTACACTTCCTGCGTGTCGCCTCGTTCTGTTGGCTACAGATTGTCTCGTGTTCATGTCTCTCATCGTCACACAGTCGTATACTCACCTACAACAGCAAACAGTTTGGCTTAGCGGTAACGCGTTGGTTGCGCTACGGCACGCCCGGTTAGTACCAGGATTGGCAACCGTCTTAGGGCGGATAAACCATCTCGGTACAAGACCATCCACCCAAATATACTGAGCTTGGCCATCAATCCGTGGGTGGGTGGGTGTAATGAGTACCAGCGAAAGATGGGAAGTAAACAGACATACCACGAGATGCATCAGCCCGTATCCGCGGTGGTCTCGCACTGTAAGCTGGTGCCTGGTTGAAGGAGATGAAACGGAAACCAGCGCCGAAGTACAGGAAGTAGTAGCGCATTAGAGGCGTGTTTGCGATAATGCGCTATATACAAATACATGTTCACTTTACTTCACAAGCGACATGCCACGTTTCATGTACAACATGCTGTGCGGTGTCTAATGGGTGTCTGTCACGTTCGCCTATTGTTTCGAAACGGCTAAAGATACAGCCATAGTTGCTACGGAATGCGAATAGGAAACCGTACCCAGGCTTTCGAATGGTACCACAGACAGTCTTCCCGTTATTACAGTGACATAAAATACGCTAATATTTACCTTCTGGTGACATTTACGTTCAGTCAGGTCCTCGGAACACCCTGCAGTGACTGAGTGACCACAATCCAGCGTTCTCGTCATGGTGAAGTTGCACGTAAAGTTGTCAGGATTACGGTAACAAGCCACCGTCAGCAAGTGACTACACGGCCAAGCACGCTCCTTGACAATCACCTTACACTCTTTAGTGCACGGTCTTCCACAAACCTCTTGGCATACGTGATCGCAAGGTAGCACCTTGGTACATGGAACTCTACATTGGAAATTCTCAGGTTCGACGTGACATCTCATACTCTGAACATGACCACAAGAAGGTACAGTCTTCTCCACCATGTACTGACACTTTCCGCATTCTTCGAAACACCGCTTCAAGCACTGGTGTCCGTGCTCACACAGAATCTTCACGCAAGGTTTGCGGCAAACGTATTCTTCGTGGAGTCGGTCGGCCGGATGACATTTTCGAATACAAACGTGTCCACACGGCAGTCGATATCCACAATCGCGCATGCAACCGCCTTCCGGAACTTGCCGAAAGTCCTGACTGTTCTTGGCGAAGATCACATTATCTGGGTGGTTCTGGCAGGCAAGTGGTAGTGCGTCAACCAGCTGGCTGTTGGCTTTCAGGTCCTTGATGATGCCGTTCCACAAGCTGCTGGCGTCAGCCATCTGGTCCATGTTGCCGATGACGTAGAGACCCTTCCTGGCTCTCGACAGAGCGACGCATACACGGTTGTGGGTCTGCAGGAACCCGATCTTCCCCAGCTCGTTACTGCGCACCAACGATAGGAGGATTATGTCGTTCTCTTCGCCCTGGAAGTTGTCGACGGGAGTTATTCGGACTCCTTCGAACAGAGGTCTCGGCATCAGACGACGAAGCAGGAACATCTGGCCGGTGTACATGGTCAGCACAGTGATCTGGGACGGTTTGTAGCCTTGCTGCAGAAGATAGAGACACAGCGATGAGAGGAATCTGGCTTCGTGCTCGTTTGACTTACTCTTCGTATCATCGGTACTCTTCTCTACCTCGCTGTGCGACATGAAAAACAGGTTCCCGTTGATACCGCAGATGTTTTCGTAGTCGAGAACTGACTCGTGGTTGATGAGAGATTTGTAGACGTGCGGGACGATCAGTTTGGCGATTTCTGGTCTCATGCGGTGCTGGATGGTCAGCTGGTCGCAGTGCATCTCGTTCTTAACCATTCGCTCGAAAAGTGAGATGTCGAGGCGGTACTTCTTAGCCAGGGTGTAGACGGTTGGGTTTGGCCTTAGCTGTTGGTGGTCCCCGATCATGATGAGATGGTCACATCTCGGCGACAGCGTCGTTACCACGTGCGACTCCATCACCTCCGCCGCCTCTTCTACGACGACGATGCATGGGTGAATTCTCTGCAGCAGCTGGCGGTACTTGGCCGCACCTGTCGTTGTCATGCCAACCACTCGTGCTTGCCTCAGTACCTGATAGTCCTGCTCGCTGTTGAGTTCACTCAGGCGACTGGCACACCTGTTGTACTGCGCACTCAGGTTTCTGATGAGAAATGCCTTTTCCTCGCAGAACGACGACGCCCAACAATTATAAAGGCGCCATCTATCGCGCAATGACAAGGCCCATACGTTGCCCACAGCCAGCCACTCAGCTTCAGACATCGGCTGATAATGTTTGCGTTTGTATATAATTTTGCTAGTATCTTTCCTGTCGTGTTTTCTGTTACCTATTTCCTCCCATGGATTTGGATTTTCATCGTCGTAGTCGTCTGGAAAGTCATCTTCGTCGACCAGGCCTATCTGCTTCTGATAATCCAGAGTCACGTCCTTGATCGACTTCAGATGCTGCTGTCGTTGAGTTAATGATGACGTGTTCTCTTCCACTTGTCTCTCTTGCTCGAGTTTCATCACTTCATCTTCATCGTCTTCAACTATCTCCTCATCGCCGCCTTGAGCGTTTCCCGGCGCCGGATTTCCATCATCCGCGTGCGAGGAATCATCTAACCGCAGCCACTGGCGAAAGTAAGATACGCAGCTTTGCTGGTTTCCGCAGAGCGACAGCGACTGCGCCTCGGTCATAAACTGCTGCAGGTGCGTCTCGTGTATTACGGATTTGCGAGCGAATTCCATTAGTCCAACGAGGCACGTAATTTCTTCCTGAATACACTTCATGTCGTCTCTTGTTTCGACGACTGCATTCTGCACATTTACCGTGTTCCACATGCCCCGCTCTTTCTTGATGTTATACAAACCGCAAGACTTGAGAATGTGGTTCTCTGAAGAACTACGTCCGCCAACACGCACCAGCTCTCCAGGAGAAAGATCGCACATATCGATAATTCCTTCCAGAAACTGATCCAGTGCGTGATTCGTAAAGCAGACGACGAGGATTGGGCTCTGGTCTTCGTCCCAGTGGTGACGGTTCTCCAGCAACAGCTGCACGATCTTCAGACCGACGAAGGTTTTTCCAGTTCCTGGTGGACCTTGGATCGTTACGAACTCTTTCGTCATCGCCGTCTGCAGAGCAGAATACTGGGACTCGTCCAAACCCAGTGTATGCGCACTCGGCCAATCTTTAAGACTAAGTACCGGAACATTTAACCATAAACGTTGTGGTCCTTCTTTAACAAGACAACTGAAATCGTATGACTTGTTGTGATACATTAAATAGCGCGGAGCATGAACGTCGCTTTTTGCGCTTGTCTGGTTCAGAAGATGCCTTTTGAATGGTAAACTATCTGAGTCGATCTCCTGAAGACCTTCAAGAACGTGTCTGTACGCTTCGAAGTAGGCTGAACATTCCACCATCTGGTATAACGTGTACGGGTTTGGATCAATAAGGCAGGCATTATCATCTTCGAAGCAGAAATCAACCCCACCCTTCTTTAGATGTTCCGGATTTCTGTTTGCCACGGTCCCAAAGATAATGGTTTCAAAATTGTCGTGGGAAATTCCTACCAGCGAGCCGAAGATCAGACGCTTGCTACTTTCCCAGCGAACTCTCGGGAACTGTGACACATCAAACCTGGCGCGGTACATTGTGCCTTTCTGTGTACAATACGGTGTCAGGATCTGGACACCGCGATAAAATCGGATGTCAGATATGTGATTCACAGGATTATTCTTGTCCATGCATTCGTAGAGGGTTCTCAGCCCCTCTCTGAGTGGGCAGATGAAGTCCTCACGCAGAAGTCTGTACTGCACATCTAGATAATGGTCGACATCTTTGTAAGCGCCGTAGATAATGTTGGCGCGAAGAAATGGCGGCTCGTCAGACTTTATTTCCGCCGCCGACGGAATCGTCGGGATTTTCCGGAAGTCATCCGCGGGCTCTTCTTCGTCTGCGGCGGGTTTTTCCTGGTCTCGAAGTAAATCGCCGCCCTTTATCTGTTTCGTGACATCCCTCATGATCTCCTCGGCACTCTGAATTCCCCTGACAGTACCGACTTCGCTCACGTTCTGCTCTTTCCATAAATTCAGCTGCGACAACAGCTGAGTGACGTTGCTAAGTGACGAGCTTGGCAAATGATGCAGCAGCGATTTGATGATGCCGACCACAGCGTCGACAAATGAGGCGCTTAACTCACCAACATGAGATACGAAGTGATGGTAAAGAGGGCCGTTGAGAAAGCCACTTTCATTAACCGTCTGCAGCAGGCGACTGAGTGACTGTGGAGAGTAGGTTGACTGGCAAGCCTTCCACAGAGCAGCCACCATCGACTCCATGAGTCTCGTATCATTTATCTGTGAGTAGCTAAAGAAATTCAGAAAGCCGGAACGCTTCGACATAAGGCCGCAGAGAGCTTCTCTTGGACTTTCAATGGACAACGCTTTGAGTCTTTCGTGTGCAGGAGCTGCAGACTCTGGTGGTACGTCACGATTTCCAGGACGGGACGAGCCTGGCTGCCTGCCACGCGTGCCGCGTGGTGGCCACTTTCCCCTGTTGTCCGAGAAGCCAGAGTTGCCGACTGTGGATCGCCAGTTCCTATTAATATCTGCATCATTGTTAGACCTGTTGCTGGAACGGCGGTTAAAGTTCATGACATTCTGAGGTCTAGACGCACCTGCTCGATTCATATACGACGCTGCTGCTGCTGTGGATGACGACGATGAAGTACCAGTTTTCCTCTTGAAACCAAAAAAACTTGTCGATCTGTCGTCATCAACACGTTTTGATCGCCAGTTCATCGTGTCTGCTGTGCTGTTAAACCTGTCCTCGAGAAACGTTGTTGGGTTCTTCGCCGGTGTATCAGTAGTTGATGAAACAGCATGATCACCAGATGCTGATCTTGCTGCTGCTGCGGATGATGATGATGATGGTGGTGGTGAACTAGAGCTAGGCAGGTTGCTATCCGGAGTCGCATCTCCTGCTGCGGTTTTGCACTCTGTTCCGCTACTGGTCTCCGTTGCTTGCTGTCTAATAATGTCGCTCTTATTAAACAACGAAAGTCGTTCGACTTGTCGACTCCACATATCATCAAGTAACAGCCTGTTGTCAGTCTTCTTTCGTGGAGATTCCGCATCTAACACCGGCTGCTTCTTCTCCATATCCATGTTTCGGTCTGTATAACCAACAACAACAAGTACTGCCATGCACTGCAGACACGGCAAACCTCGCCCCGCCGCGACGTGTTAGACACACCAAACCACAACGTTTTGTTTTTGGTTGACTTTGTGTTTACGATGTTTGCTACAGTTGCAACATTACTGGAATATGTCTTCACGAAACTTTCACAGTAGATGGGCAACGGCTCTACAACGTTGCTGTTAAATACACAGCAAGTTTTGGTCTGCCCTCAGTGGCCCCACTGTTCTGTTTTTGTTTTCAGTGTCCGAGCCAGGAATTGAAATTTGGGGAGGGGCTACTGTCCCAGACGCTGAGCGGTTCTTGCTTATGCGGAGTCCAACTGCTTTGATTTTTACTGCGGGATGCTACGCAAAACAAAGATGTCTATACGTCCGTCCGTACGTGTCTGTCACACGCCGGCATTGTGTCGACACATAATCAAAATAATCATAAATTTAACCACCTTACACAAAGAGTGGTCAGTGGTTTAAAATAGTAAAAAGTAAATAAAATATAAAAAATGAACGTTCACTGGATAAAACAAGTGTATCGGAGACGATACGAAAGCCGCCGCTCGTCAAAGCCCCAACTGCATTAAAAAACAAAATAAATAAAATATAGCGAAAACGATTTTTAATACGGCGGATGGAATTCTTACACCCTGCAATGTGGCACGATCATGACATCGATTTCACCCTGCAATGTGGCATGTGGCTCTGGAATCATGACAGTGAATTCACTAAGTGGCAGCACCCTGTAATGTGATACGTGGCTCTGGGTGACATGCCGTTGAATTCGCCCGGTGGCAGCACCCTGCAATGTGACACGCAGCTCAGGGATCATGACATTAAATTCGTCAGGTGGCAGCACCCTGCAATGTGGCAGGTGGCTCTGGGATGACATGCCATTGAATTTGCCCAAACGTCCGCCATATTGGAATTCTACATCTGGTTTCGATTTTGACCATATCACCAGTCTGCGAAATTTTATTCGAATTGGACCACCCTCAGCAGAAAAAAATTGACGTCGTGTCGATTTTCAAGATGGCGGATCTCAGCCATCTTGGATTTTAGGGGTCCAATAATGTGTTATTTGAAAAGCCCATGTACGACTTCCTATAGGTCGTCAATAGACACCATAGCTCTAAATTGCTTAATTTTTGAGAAAATTGCTTTTTGCATTTTTGGCGACAGACAGACAAACAAACAGATGGACAACATCGATGCACTAAGCCGCTCTCGCTGTCGCGAGCAGCGGCTTAATAAAGTGTAAAAACTAGTTAGTAATCTAAACTAAGAAAGAACTCGTTCATATATCCAGCGAAACGCTCAAAAAACTTAAGGTTGCAGCATTTTACGGCACTTTCGCACTGTTATCCGTGGCTAAATAAAGAAGTGTATCGGAGACGATACGAAAGCCGCCGCTCGTCAAAGCCCAAACTGCATTTTTAAAAACAAAAAAAATAACATATCGCGAAAAACGATTTTCAATATGGCGGATGAATTTTAACACACTACAATGTGGCACAATCATGGCATTGATTTCGCACCCTGCAATGTGGCATGTGCCTCTGGAATCATGACAGTGAATTCACCAAGTGGCAGCACCCTGCAATGTGATACGTGACTCTGGGATGACATGCCGTTGAATTCGACCGGTGGCAGCACTCTGCAATGTGACACGTAGCTCTGGGATCATGACATTGAATGTCATGATGCAATGTGACAGGCTTCTCTGTGGTCCATATGACCGCATTCGACATGTCATTCTGCGCCAGTCTGCGAAATTTTATCCAAATCGGACCACCCTCAGCAGAAAAAAATGACGTCGTGTCGATTTTCAAGATGGCGGATCTCATTCATCTAGGATTTTATGGGTCTAATAACGGGTTCTTTGAAAAACCCATGTGGATTATGATATGAACTCTGTATTATATCCAGGGCGCTTGAGGTGATGAAAATATTTTTGCTGTTTTATATGTGTCACTTTGCTATGGGCCTTACACATTGTTATAAAACAACAGTTTTTTTACATTTATACTTTTAAGGCGCGCCCTGTAGAAAGAGTGGGAACATTTCTTCTGAAAGTTTCAGTTAGTGACGTACTTTTAAATTTAATACCAATTCCTTCGATTGTGAACTCGGGTCTCGGTATTTTCGGCAATGTAATTTTCGGCAATCAGTATGTATTGGTATTCCGAATACCGACATCGGTATCGTTTTTTTATCGCGCGTCAGCATACTGACGCGCGATATTGATATAACAAATCTGTCCGTCCGTCCGTTACGTTTCGGTATCAGATGAAAACGGCTTAACATATCTTCATATTTTTTTCACCACACGGTAGCACAATCATTCTAGTTTTACCAGCATCAAACACCTTCACGAAATTCCGACGTAGTCACCCCCTGTGAGGGCGCTAAATACAGGTTGGGTATAAAAATTTCGCGATTGTCTACCAATAAGTCGTTATATCTCGCAAACGATACAAGATAGCGCCATAGTTACTATAGAAGGCGAATAGGAAACCGCACCCAAGCTTTCGAATGACACTAATTTCAATGACCTTGTGTGACCTCTGACCCACATTTCAAGGTCACGATAATATTGAACGTCCAATAACTCGTCTAA
>Ga0209149_1002707_pt1 | contig 10147 bp, 7 predicted proteins | sample WorMetTyACAVOLI2_FD_187423 | JGI IMG/M metagenome (GOLD analysis project Ga0209149, IMG submission 187423) | Marine gutless worms symbiont microbial communities from Max Planck institute for Marine Microbiology, Germany - Olavius algarvensis... ... | reverse complement strand
AAAGTACAATGTGCAGTTTCTGAGATCTGAGGCGTTACGCAGTAGCAGTAGTAGTAGCAGTAGCAGCAGTAGCAGCAGTAGGACGCGGCAAATTAAAGAATGTTAGATAACAACAACAACAAAAAAAATACGTTCTGTCGAACTCGGAGTCTATCCAATGCAACTTTTTCATTTTTGATCACGTGACGTTCATCCCGTTCAAAATCTGCCTCTACGTACAAAATTTCATGAAAATCCGATGATTTTTCAAAGAGAATGGCGATCGATTTCAAAATGGCGGCCGTCCGCCATCTTGGAATTGTTTTACCACCACACGAGACCACCCACGAAGTCTCTGTTGCTGGCCGCAGCTGACTGTCAAATTTCATGTCAATCTGATACACAGATCTGAAGATATGGCTATTTGAATTTTTTTCATATTTGGCTTGAAATGCTTATTCAGGCCCCCAAAATGGGGGTTTTGGGAGACTTTAGATCCCTAAATGTGATTATTCACCATCGAGACCCCCAAAAGGCACACCCTTGCGTAAATTCACGTCCTTTACGCTATCAACTGTAAAAATCCGTTGAGGGGTCTGACTTGTATAGGCGAGTTGACAGAAAGTGTGACGGACACACAGACGGACACACACACACAGGTAAATTTATAATATGTCCATGCATTGCACTGGACAGACAATAATGATATTTATAAACAGCACAGCCTTAAGTAAAATCAGACGTCCTGCAGGCACATGTCATTCAGTGCTGACGAAGAGATGCGCTTTCAGGCGTCGTGCGAAGGTGGCTATGGACAGTGTCGACAGACGCAGTTCAGCTGGTAAACTGTTCCAAGTCTCCGGACCGGAAACAGTAAAGTTCCTGCGACCAATGGCTGTGGCTGTCCGTTGGACGTCGAGTTTGCCGGAGGCGGCCGACCGCAGGTGTCGACGTCCTGTGAGATGAACGACCGGCCGGCCGGCAGAGCTCAGCGAGATACGAGGGTGATAGGCCGGGCCCCAAACATACAGCAACTGAACTGCCTGACCAACACGCAAACAACAGTCACATTCACACGGTGGTCACATCACATCACACACATCACATCATAAAAGTTATAGTGCCCAATCATACAGATTAAAAATCGACCGATTGTGCATTACAATGTCAATGTTAATATAAAACTAATAGTCAAATGCTGAGCGGAACAGATGTGTCTTTAGCGCACGACGGAAGGCTGGGTGGGAGTCGATGGTACGGATGGTGGCGGGGAGAGGTCACGCGGCGTCTGGCAATGTTCAGCTTGGGGCAAGATCTTAGACGATATGGCGCTTTTAAACTAGTAGCCTAGAGTTTCAGTTTCTGATAAGTTAAACTTGTCGGTTTTAGTTACGTTATTCAAATATAGCACGCTGTCAAGTGCAGACGTCGGAAATATCAAGAAGTGAAAATGCGAGTCACCACTTGGGCTACATCCCCGTGCGTGCTCACATTTTCACTCGACATGTTCACCGATGCATTTTCTCGTGCATGGTACATTATGTCATCACTGACAAAATACAATAAAGCAAAGGCGTCAATCCATCTGAAAATCTGGGGTGTCCAGCTTCCCCTCTCATCACCTCGCCTCCTCTCCCTTCCTATTCCCCTCCCCTCTTTTTCTCTACCTTTCCCTTCCCTTTTTTCCTTTCCCTTCCCCGGGGGCCACCCCCTAAACCAGCTAGGGGATCTGGGGGCGCTGTAAGCTCTCCGTGTGGAGTGTGGGACGAAGCCCCCTGCAGCCGACAAACGATTTGGTGCATATCTGGGCCAAAAGGATCAGCTCTGGTGGCAACAGTTTTTGTGGATTTTCATAAGAATAAATTAAATTTTCTGCAGAAACGCAAAACTGCAAATAGTGTATTTTGGTGCATTTTACAGAGATAATAGACATTATATGCACAACAGCACACATACAAAATTATCAGCTGCTGCAAATCATTTTTTACTTTGACCATTATTTAACGGTCGGCTGACCGAAAAATCTGGGGTGTCCAGATATTTGTGGACACCACAGGGCCAAAAACTGGGGGCGGACACTATGGACACCAATGGATTGATACCTGTGCAATAAAGTAAAGATTTAACAGGACTCGTTGGCAGAAATGAGTTGCCGAACTATAGGGGCCTAATTATGTAAACAATTGTGCTTAAATAAATGATGGATGGATGGATGGATTACCGATAAACTATACTTAACATCATCTTTCATGTTCAAGTCGCTTGTCAGCATTGTACTTTTTGTTCAGTGCTTTCTATCATAAAGATGTATATATTGCCGTGCTGATTGCGTCCGTCCGTCCGTCCGTCCGTCCGTTCGTCTCACGCTCCGGTACTGTATCGTAAAGGCTTACATATCACCATACTACTTTCTTCAGCGTATGGTACTGGTAGCCGTATCATTCTAATTTTCGAAGTACTAAACATCTTCTGCGAAATTTCGACGGGGTCCGTGGGTGGGATACAAAACAGAACCATATGCACAGTGCCCCTGCGATAGTGTCACTATAATCCTGACATTTATAATGCGCTGTATCGAACCGTGACATCTCCGATGACCTTGAGTCACCAAGCTCGCTATCCGTCAGCTTTTTACTAAACACTATCGTAACGTCATTTCTGTTACTTATTTACTGCTGTTACTTTGTGTGCGCAGCTGACACGCGACCTGTTAGCGATAGCTTAGTTTCTTGTCATCTGTAAAATGACGAGCAATAGATTTTTTAATTCAGTTAAATGTCGCTACGTATATCAGTTCAGTTCTATCTGAGCGTTCACGTCAGACGTCACTCAGCGTGAAAATAACTATCCTATTTTGGTTACACGTGTTGGACGCCAACGTGCAATAAAGCTTAACTAAACGGCGTATTACGTCCTGCACGTGCCGTCGGCTGGACGAACGTGTCTTCACCTCGAGGCCCCATCATTCGAGATCCGTGTATTCTTGGTCTAGTCACGACCCCCCATGCAGCCGGCCCAGAGGCGACCCGTGAGATTGGCACAAATCAGGCGAGAAATCCGCTGAAAAGAATTGGGGTGGGTGGGTGCATGCCCGGAGGAATTGATGTTTGTATCACTGGGCAACTGCGTATGAGTCAGCAGAAAATATGCAGAAAGACAGACACGTACGTGCACTATTTTCTTTTGAAATGCGTCACACAAACATGAAATATGAGTGCCTGGATGTGCAGTGCATGTATGCGAAAACAGCTTTATACGCTTCATAAACCTAAAGTTTAAATTTTGCTTCTAAGGCTTTGCGGCGCATCGTGACTTTTGATTATTGCGCCATATAAATACTCTTACTTACTTGCCCGCACACCTGCACCGGGGTTTGCCGCTAGGCCCCGCTGGGACTGGGGCCCCTGAAATCTGGACCCCCATACGCAAAAAAAACTGCTACGCTCCTGCTCTTGGTAGTCATATGACACTAATTTTGTGCCCGATTCCTTCTTCACTTTAAATCAGTTTATGTTCGCTGCTGACAGTAGTGTTTGGACGCGCGAGCCACGGAGATGTTACAGAGCGTACTGCGGTTCTGCTAGTATAAGCCGTGACACTGACACGTGCTGCGTTTCACCAGTGAAGTGTGTGAATCTGAGTCTGACTGGACATCAAATACACTCGTTCACACGCCTCAACTCAGACGATCCACGTTCCGTCGATTGTGGGACGAAGTGGCACCTAAAGCGTGGTCGAAGATGGAGATGCTTTGGTACTTACATTGTAAGGAAAGATAACGATACCACGTGTTGTCTACAAAGCAAGCCCGTTCCGCAGAGTTCGTCTTCTCTTCTTTGTGGCCTTTTGAGTCGGCGACAGTTAGCCTACACGCAATTAATGACTCAACAGCCAGCACCTTTAAACTAGTCCAGCATGCCAGACTGCCAGTACCGCTGGTAACAACGTTTACGATTATAGCCACAGCTCGTCGTTGTTTAGCTGTCAATAGCAGCCATTGCCATTACTCTTTGTGCCTGTACCCACGGACAGGTTGCCACTGCCACAATAAAGTAGGCCTGCAGGTAGGCCTAGCTAAATTTTACCCGCGCGCAGACGACTACCAATCTCGCTAATAGCCTAAATGGGCTTAACGTAGAGGAACGTGGCTGATTAAAATCAGCTTATTACCGTAAATCCAAACTGCGTGGCACATTGCTATGTTTCACTCATTGGCCGGCATCAGCGGCCGTCACAGCCATGCCGTGTACAAAAAGATTCCCACACGGTTCGATGATAACAATAATAATAACAAGATATATCGCCGCCGATGGCTCGACACGGTAAGCCTCCGCCGTCATCAGTAGACTGAAATATTACCTTGAAATCAGTGTTCAAAGTCATCGCAGGAGTCCAAAAACGGATTATTTGAAAAGTGAAAAGCCCATTGGTCGTCAGTAAAGACCATAGCTCTCAATTGCTTAGTTTTTGTGTATATGCGTTTGGGGGACAGACAGACAAACGGACAAACGAACTGACAAACAGAAGAACATCACCGTCGCGTAAATCCCACGCGGCAGGGGCGGGGATAAAGCGTCTGTCGTCCATTTATACAGCGCAAAATTAATAGATATACTGCGCTAGTATATAGCATGCAATACAGGCTACAGCGTGGAGTAGGCCTACTATGTAAGCAAAAATGTTGTCGTCTACCAAGACAATGAGTCCTCAGCTCAACAGCTGTAGCTGTGCCAGTACAGTCGTACTGGAAACCGTCAAGTTCCTCGATGTTGCTGAGTCTATTCAACTTAATTGGTGGTACGTCAACACGAGGTCCTGCTGCTGGCGTGGAGAGATGCTTGAGGAAGAACGGATCGACAGCCATGAAACTGACGGGTCGTCAGCTGCATAATGTTGTCGTTATATCCGCTAGCAAGTTAATTTTCGTTTGTACTTTGTCAGAAACGCTGCGTGCAGCCACCGCGCCTCTGAGGTGTTGCGGTCAAGCGCAGCGGAGTAATTACGAAGGCGAAGAGACGGAACGGTTGCATGTGGAACTCATCTCGACGCGGTGGGAGTCCTGTGTGCATGTCTGAGAGCTGTCTCTACTCTCTAGACCCCGGGCAGTTTCAATAGCAGAGCCACACTGGACGTGGACGGTTAATCCCCATAAAACTGAACAATATTGCGCATTTTAACCATCCATCCATCCCGTCACCCGTCCGTCCGTGTTTATTTTAGACAGAAGTCCGTAGTTAACATATAAAATACATAGAACTGTATTTTTAAAGAAAAAATACATATCAATATTAGGAAGAGAAAAATGTTGTACTCTTGAAACGCGTGTACTGGAGTCAATACAAGAAGCCCCCGCTCGTCGCCAGGTGCTGCCACGTAGCGAATGACTTAACAAATTTCGCAGGCGACAGACCTACCAAACAAATGGACAAACAGCTGGACAGCATCATCGCGTAAAGTCCCCCGCATTTGCGAGCGTGGGTTTTACAGTTAGCATAACTAGACGCAGCAATGATCCGCTCAGCTGGCATGTTACAGCCCATCTGTTCGTGCATGTCGCGGGATTTTATCAAATCTTATTAGGCGGCGACTGCAAATCCAGACTTTTGACGTTTCAGCCGGCGCAGCGCCGGTGTGAACTCGTCAATGAGTTCGCTGTTATGCTAGACTGTACATGTTAACATTGTGTTGACAGTCACCGGCAAAAACTGAATATTAGGTCTTGACGGTCTTTGATTCCGATGCACGGTTGTGTGTGACACGATGTGTGTCCTACTGTTCTTCACGTTGATGATGTTGCGATTCAACGAGTTGTTAGTGAGACAGTCTCACAGACGCAAAACCATATACACTCTGAGACTGACATGGCAAACATGGATCTTTTTAGGCGCGGCAGCATAGCACACCTATACAAAGCGCAAACTAGCTGCGGGCGGCATCGTCCGTCTGCCACAAGCCGGTACCATGTCAAAACAAATGAACGTAGGATAACGCGGTTTTCACCGTCAAGTAATCCAGATGTTTAGTTCGTCACACCACATGTATTGTCACCCAGTGTGACCGTCGGATGTTGTTGATAACACTGAGCGTCCTACTTTGACGGTCACTGTGGCAGATGCATGACGACAGTTAAGACAATTTCACTGACTGCAGTGTCGTTGTCAACGTCAACCATCATAATAGAAAATGTTAAAATGACACGGAGCGTCGCGCGGTTTCTCTGACATTCTGCACAGGCATATTAGGTGTGTTTGTATCACTAAATACACGTGCTGTCGCGCACTTTGTCGGTCACAGCTGAATATCTTGCTTTGAACGGAGCAACGAACATACTCATTTCTGGTAGCAGGTCCGTTGACGCAGCGGTTCGACGAGAAGCAAGATAGACCAGACTGCATGGCGCCTGAAATGTGCCGCGTCTTGTTCTGTAGAACAAAACGACGCCAAGGACCGTTTATGTTTAAAGTTTTGGACGTAATCGCGGCGTGTCGGGTCGGCAGCTCTGGCAGTGGCAGTGTATATACGACCTCTGGCCCACCCGCATTTGTCCTGCCGTCGGCGCTATACCGTCAATGTGTGATGGCCGCCAGACTGCAGGGAAAACTTCGCCGCACGATATCAGCGCGGCTTTGTGACGTTATGGCAACTATAGTCTTATTGCCAGGAATGTAACGATTTGGATATAAGCGTGTAGAATGGTGAGATGGACCCTAGCACAAAGGGTCATATTTCTCATTAATCATGGAACAAATGTAGCATATAGACCTGCATGTACAATAACAATGTGAACACTGCTCGCGTGCAGCGTCCACTGCCATTTACAGAACAGTATGGATTTATTATCACATGATATTTGCTGCAAAGGCTAAGCCGACTAGGCTTGGGCTCTGCATCTAATGCTCCCCCAGTTTAAAACGTTAATATATTCATCTTTATTCACCATAAATCACCAAACGACGTGAAGCCTACGATTCGCCTTGGTCCTCGAGTCTTTGGCGCTATAGGACCCCTTTTGGCTTCAACCCCCAAACTTAGCATTTTCACTGCGGCCAATAACAAGGCACGCTGTTATTAAGCGCCTCACTTTACTTTAGTAAAAGAGGCGCTTATTGAGATAGGCTGTGTCGTGACGTCGTTGGTCGTTGGTTGTCACGCGCGTGCACTGTGGCCAAACGGTGCATCGTAGGCCTATAGTTACTATGGAATACTAATAGGAAACCCTACCCCAAGAATTCAATCAATTGTACAAATTTCGACCCCCTGGGGTGACCCCTAACCGGGGAATGGGCCCCCCGTGAGGCGATTTTTGTCAAATTACTTTGACCTCTTGTTTATCAGTTAGTGTCAAAACCTTGCAAATCATTCGGCGCTGTATAATAGCAACGTAATGACAATTCCAGAGGATAATCAACCTGGAGTCCACGACGTAGTCGACTGGCCAGGTTGACATTTCAGACAGTCTACGTATGGATTGACGTCATCAGCCTCAAAGCAGTAGCCGTTGATGATGCACGTATCGGACTGAAATGAAAAACAAGAAACGTAGCTATCGCCAACGAGTCGTGCTCAGCATCAATAACAGTCCATCCAGTCCAATACTACAGTAGAAATAATTGCTCACGCATAACTTCCGACCACTGTAATTGGCTCCGTACATTATAATTTTATGCTGTGTTATGAGACACAGACCAAGAAACCATTTTAACAGTACCTGAAATGACCTTCAAAGGTCGCTCAAGGTCATCATCCTTCGTTCGATCGTCTGGACTTAATCAGAGACCGGAAAAGTAGACTACACTTATTTTCAGACAAAAGTGGTCGAAATGACCTTGAAGTTAGATCAAGGTCATTGACGACAGCACAGTTTAAAAGTTCACGTCACTTTGTATAACTGGTCTCTAGTAACCACGTGTATATCGTGTATCGCTTGTGAGACGTTCAACGTCCAAAAAGAGTTGGCCCTTGAAATCCGGGTTGCAGATCATTTACGGTCATTAAAAGTGGTATATATGATTATAATGCTCTGCTGGGTTCCTCGAAATTCCGACGGGGTGACAGCGACCCTCAAGTGGGCGTTTTGTACAAAAAAAATCGCACTTTTACACCAATATCTCGTTTTATCTCGGAAACAATACAAGATAGGGCCACTGTTACTGTGTTGTTGACGAAATTCCAAATTTTAACGGCTTTGGGGCCGTAATCGAACCTTTCTGCTGTGATTAAGATAAAATATGACACGGGGGAGCGGAGCCCGTGCAAACCTTCACATACATCGGCACGTAAACCCATTTTAGACGACTCAGTACACAAAATACGAGCACCTTGCGTTGCCCAGCCGGCAGTCGTGCCAGTAAAGTATTATAACCAATTTACAAATTGACTGACCATTCGAGCTGGACCCGATTCGGTGCACCTTATACACGTTTTATGTGACAACGTGTATATTTGCGACGAGCCGCTGAAATCGTGGCCGTTGTTGCTGACGGACACCGTGTAGATCTGCCGGGCGCCACCTAGCGGCAGACTGCTGAAGTTGGAGTCTGCAGGTTGCATCGCTGTGAAGTTGACGACGTGTACCAGTAGCGCCTGTTGCGGTAGGTCGCATGTCATCGTTTCCCGTGTGTCTCTTTTTCCCGTCACAATATACGTGCCACCCTGCATAATTGCATTTGGCCAAAACCGTTGGATACTTACTGCACAAGAGTGGAAGCAGACAAGTGGCGATCCTAGCGGTAAAACATGGAACTACCGTGGCATAACGTTGCTATATAACTTCACGACAGCCTTGCTATATATGGTGAGTGACACACGGCGCGTTTTTTACATTTGTTTACTTACTTAAATTACTTACTTACCTCACAGGGGAATGGGAAGGGCTGGATGGAATAAAAGTCGGAGGGTAGGGAGTACATACTCTGTATGGCGGGCAATAGTTAAGTAAACCCTTAATGGGCACGAAAAAACCTATGCAGTGATGAGATCGTCGAGATCAGTCACGAGTCTTGTGTACATTTTCTCTTGCAGTATGCCGTATGACCCACACATTGTAGTCAACTGGATTTAAATCCGGCAAATTTGGAGGCCACAACAGAGGCGGCATGATTGCGCATGTTCTTTCTTCTTGCGAAAACGGCATTTTTCAATGACGTTATAATTACGTCATCATTACTTAGTGTCGTGCAAGTATTGACGGGACTTTTTTTATATTTTTCAATCACTCGATATGTCAGGGTGATTCGTGCCAACAATTGTGAAACGTTGCCTAAATTTGTCAAAGTAACGGCCAAAATACTATCGGTCCTTTTTTAACGGACACGATGTGCAGTGTTGAATAAAGATTCTCAAAGGCCAACGCCTTTATGTATATGTTTATGCTAGAGCAGAAATTAAGGTACGTGTAACAACCTGACAAGATAGGTAATAAACTGAATATTAATTGCTTTTGCTTAGGTATTCATTTAGTAATATCAGTTACACATAAATTGTTATTAATTTATTATTCGAGCTGGTATTAATTTATTATATTGCATGAGTTTGACGGTGTGCTACAAATTGTCAATGCAGCTTTCAAGGCCAAGACCGAGGGCAAGGCCAAGACCTGAACCTTCAAGCACAAGGCCAAAGCTACGGCCATGTAGGTCCGCCAAGGCCAAGGCCATGAAATGATTGGCCTGCATGGAGGCGCCTCGAAACCAAGGCCTGGTCTCGAGGACTACATCACTGATGTCATGAAGTGAATTTATTCGTTTATGTCATGTGATGTGCGCGGGTCTTACCGTGTCGACTTGGAATCTGCACTTGGCGTCGTACGTGGCGTCGTCAACGCTCAGTCCAACCCTCTTGCAGTCGTCTATTTCTGTCTGTGTGCAAGCATCGCCTTTGCAGTCTATAGAACAGCAAGCACCGAGATCCAAGATGCCGGTCACTGACGGGATATCGAACATGTTCAATCCGCAGTCCACGTCGATATAGCCTGCAACGAATATAATTTTCTTACGCAAATTTTACATACTTGGACTTTACGGATAACATGCATAACTAGAAATAACATGCCACGATGGCATGTTGAGAGTCGAGCGCCGACGATATGGATCCGCCCCCGACGTCAGCCGCGGCGTGTCTGACCGTCGGACGGACACCTGAAAGAAAGTACTGGGCGTTGTAATAGCAT
>Ga0209149_1002706_pt1 | contig 10148 bp, 6 predicted proteins | sample WorMetTyACAVOLI2_FD_187423 | JGI IMG/M metagenome (GOLD analysis project Ga0209149, IMG submission 187423) | Marine gutless worms symbiont microbial communities from Max Planck institute for Marine Microbiology, Germany - Olavius algarvensis... ... | reverse complement strand
ACTCGGAAGACTGCACTGCCGTTGACAGACTGTTCCATATTTGAGCCGCAGTTGAACTGAACGCACGGCCACCGATGGTCACGTGTTCAGTGCGAGGAACATCGAAACGTATAAACTACAACTCTCAACGCCAACTACAACTGACAAAATCTATCAAAACAACACAGATCTTGCTAGCGTGACTGGCAGCCAGCACGGCGCCTGTATGTGTATGTGATCCCATTGACAAGTGGCGTCCCGTAGTTCTGAGGTGAATTTCACGAAGAACTATACGCTCCTTTACCTTTTACCTTCCTTTATGATATTCTGATGTGTAAAATATTCTCGAAAGAGTTGCCAATATTTTGTGTCACGTTAATTCATTGTTAGTTAAGTTTATTCTGTGATATTTTGTTTTCTTTTTTCTACGAGTGAACAGTTCCGTGCGCAAACGTGGCCGATTGTCAGATAAGTAAACAGTCGGTTCTATCGAAATGCCTTCCTTCCTCGCATTCCGCAAAACTACCAGTTACGTCACTGTCAACGCGTCACATTCGCCTCCTTCTTCGTGGTCGATTGTTACGCCACTGCGAGTCATCACAGATTTGTGTCTGTCTAATCCGTGAACCAGCAGATAACCCCACGGAGGCCTTCCCACTGAAACTACCCCCCCCCCTCTTTAAAAGTCTCCCCGATCAAGGTAACTCGCGTGAGTCGGTTAACCGTTTAGACTCCAGAGGCAATTAGTGCCACATCGAATAATACGACGTTGGTACACTGGCCGTTGATGGGTGGGCTGTTACATTTGGTACAGCGAGGAGAGGCCTGGGCGCGCTGCGGCCCCGCACAGTCCCCTTTTCGCTGTACCAAACGTAACAGCCCACCCATCAACGGCTAGTGTACCAATCGCTGTATTGCTATACGATGGTCCGTTGCTCTGCGATATTAATGTGGCGATTAAAGGGTTAAGGTCAGGAGTACGGGTTAATGCCAGTATAAGAATTTTCGTTTTAAAAATGCTGCTACACACTGCAGGGGTTATCTCTGGGGGGATTTTTCGCTAGGGAGTGATCTCAGGTGAGAATGTCACCAGGGGTTATCCTAGAACCAGGGAGCGGCTGCCATTGGTCACGTGACTCGTGGATGTGTCGACTTGTTCACGTGTACGCAATGCACTACAAGTGATAATGTCCAGCGACAACGACGACGTCACGTGATACTGTTGTCGTTGTCGACAGACTTTTAGATCGGCGTCGTCGTCGTCGACTATTGTCGGCTGTATAGCATGGACGGACGGACAACGCGGACATCTTGCTAGGCTGGTACTCAACTCCGTCGCCGCCCGACACGACCGTTGCTGCAGCTGGTCAAACAGCGCAGCGAAGCAGAGGTCTGTCCGTCGACTAAAGCGTTTTGTCAAGAGAACGAACCAATGCAAACAGACGGCCGAGCGGACGGCGAGCACTTAGTCGGCTTGTCGACCGGCACGCGGCAACAAGACACGCTGTCTAATGGAATGACAGCTGACAGAAATTCAATTTCCGATGAGTCCGGCACGCCAGACATACACACGCCACGCAGCCACTGCGTCGACAAACACTATGTTTACTATTCAATTCATCACGCTAAATTCGCAGATATCCGACAAACGGTGCGCACAAATACCCCCCCCCTAGAGATCTCCCCCCTCCGCCCAGGACATTACCCTTTAGTTAGATAGGGTCGGAAGTACTATTTTATTCACGTGTATATACACTGTGTTTCAAAAAAAAATTCGCCCCTAGGACTTTCATGATAACAATGTGAAATGAAAACCAATTTAAATAATATTTGGCAGAAATGTACCTGACAAAATTTGCAACATAACTATGTGCAACAAATTTGAGATTTATTCGTTGAGCGTCGCTACTTCAAGTTTCAAAATGAGATTCAATTTTCTTCCAATTCAATAATGGAACAATTGAAACATCACGATTTAGACAGCTTTTATGATCGCAATAGGAGTTGCTTCTACCAAGTCTTGCATCGTATTACTTGCATGACAGGTCTTTGCTAATGTCACGGGGTAATATCACAGTATATATTGTTATACTGTGGTAATATTATTTTTTAGCTTTTTCTCTCTCTTACTTATTTAATTCGATAAGCACCTAACGTGCGTGCGCCGCGTTGCCTGTTAGCAGACGACGCTTTCATGTAAACATGGATTTTAGCGATGATGATCGAATTTTGGCCGTCACTTCGAACATTGCAACTGGAACTTGTCTAATTTACAGGGTTCAGAAACCCGGGTAGATACCCACGTAAAAACCCAGCAAAAAACCCACCCCAAATTTAATACAGTTTGGTGACATAATTGTGTGAACTAATAACAAATAAGCAGTACTGTTTTTAATTCAGCTTCCAATTTTTTCTTTAAATTTTAATTGCATCACTTAATAAAAAAGACATATTGTCCTGTGGAGAAATTATAACAAAAGTGCAGTTAATTATTTTCCCTTACACATTCATTTGATGTGAATAGCACCTAGCACTGCTCATTGAAATTTAAAAAAACCGCGAAAAACCCAATAAAACCCAAAAAACCACCGGGTCGGTTTTTTAAAACGGTTTTTTAACCCTGCTAATTTAGGCTGGCTGATTATCTGATGTTTGGATACTTCACTTGTTTGTGTTGCGTCGTTCTCTCTTGCATCGTGTGACGTAATTGCGTAATAAACTTTACCGTCTTACTGTGCATAATATTCATGCGTATGTTTTACCGTGTAATGAAAGGAATATACCAGTTTGCTGCAAATTTACTCAGCTACATTCCCACCAAGTATTATTGTAATCGGTCAACATCTGACTTAGTTATTGCAAAAAGCGAAAGGGTGAACTGTTTTGAAACTCAGTGTAGTTACTGTTTTCTTTCTCTGATTTGTGGTATTTGTCCTAGTGTAATTTGTTTGCGTAATGGTGCAATTTCATTTGTGCTCCTTCATTGCTCAAGTATATTGTAACAATAGTGCGATTGTCAGTGCCAGTTGTTACCGCGCGATGCTATGCATAGCGCGGACTATGCCGTTGCAAGATGTCTGTCCGTCCGTCTGTTTGTCTGTCTGTCTGTCTGCCCGTCATACGCCAGTATTCTGTCGAAACGATTAAACATTTCCACCGTCGGGTAGCCACGCCATTCTAGTTTTTCGAATGCAGGGGGGGGGGTATGAAATTATACACGATACGGCCATAGTTACTATAGAATGCGAATAGGAAACTGTGCCGAAGCTTTCGAATGATACCATTTTCAATGACCTTCAGTGACCTCTAACCCAGATTTCAAGGTCACGCCATTATTTGACGTTGAATGTCTCAGAAACGATACGATATCCAGACACAGTTACAATGGAGTACTAATAGGGACTTACACACGATTCATTTCGAATGACCTCGAGTGATCTTGAGTGACTTAGCGAAATATTTAATGACATGAAGCATCGAGCGATTTCTGTGCGACAGCTGAGCTTCTTGTCAATTTTTTTCTAGAGGTAATCTCCGGGTGAATATCTCCAGGGGTGTAGCTCACAAAACCCGACAAACACATCGACCTGTCATCTCTGTATATTCCGTGATTCGCTCTCAGTTTCAGTTTCGTTTAGTTAGATCGGTTACAGTCTGTTGCATTTATTTGTTTACTGTTTAATGCTATGACTAGACATTCATTTGTACCGACTGAATTCTGTGATGGCATTATCGTTCCGTTGTTGAAATGCAAACATGGTGACGCTTCCCAGTTACAGTGCACATGTATCGTTGAATTACATTATCACCAGTTCTATCTAAACTGTTTCAATCTGTTTTACTTGACCTGTTTGGTCTGTTTTTAACCAGCAATGACTTACAGTTCGGTTTTAAAAAGAATCTTAGTTGCAGTCATGCCCTGTTTGCATTTAATGAAACGGTTCGTTATTTTATGAACAACAATTCTCGTGCTTTTAGAGCATTTTAGACATTTCAAAAGCATTTGATAAAGTTCTACACAACGGTTTGTTTAAGAAATTATTAGATAGAAACGTACCTGTATGCCTGGTGTTACTTCTTAAATACTGGTATGCTCACCTGCGGTGTGCTGTTAGATGGAAAAATGCTCTTGGTAACTGGTTTACAATTTTGAGTGGTGTTCGTCAAGGGGCAGTACACTCCCCAGTCCTGTTTTCACAGGCTGCGCGGTAGCGTCAGCACTGTGTTAACGGCGACAGGCCAAGTCAATGGGAGATGGCAAATTTTGACTCCCTACAGAATCGCAACCCCTGAGCCGATTGCCACAAAATTTTGCATAATTGATTACGTCTGTAAGAGGAGTAGAGGACCCCCTAAACCAAATTTGGTACAAATCCATCCACTGGGAACTTATGGGGAAATGGGTGGAATATAACGTTTATGTGCCTTTTTTATTTATTTATTTATTTATTTATACTTTTTTCTGAGACTCGCGCACAGGTCAGACCGGTTTATGGATTTTTACGCGCGATAGCTCAAAAGACGTAAAATCACGCAAGGATGTGCCTTTTGGAGTCTGAACGGTATGCCCCTAAATTTTGGGGGTAAACCCCCAAAAAACTGAAATTTTGGGGCGTGAATAAGACTTTCAAGTCTGAACGACGAAAAATTCAAATCCTTATAGCCTAACTTGAAAACTACCTAGCCGATCATGACGAAATTTTACAGGGAGTACGCACCACGAACGCGCCTTCATGGGTGGTCCCATGGCTCTCCCAACAAATTTAAGATGGCGGCGGCCGCCATCTTTAATTTCGGAAAATGTCAATAACTCCAGATTGGATGAAGATATCTGCACTAAATTTTATGGGAAGATGCATCACCGCCACGCGCAGATGACCACTTGACCAAAAAACCGGAAGTTAATTCGCGTGACGTCATCAAATGAAGGTCTGGAGGATAAGTGCGTCGATCTCAGTGACTATAACAGATATTTGAACCAAATTTGGTACATAACACACATACCACACTATAAACACGCCGGAATGGCCATATTCACATGACCTGAAAATCCAAGATGGCGGCTGCCGCCATCTTGGATTTCGGAAAAATGTCAATACTGGATAAAGATATCTGCACCAAAGTTTATGGGAAGATGCATCACGGCCATGCGGAGATGACCACGTGACCAAAAGTCGAAACCGGAAGTTAATTCGCGTGACGTCATAAAATAAATGTCAGAATCGTAAGGGCGTCGATCTCAGTAACTATAACACATAGTTGAACCAAATTTGGTACAGAGCTCAAATACCACGCCGGAATGGTCAAATTCACATAGCCTGAAACTCCAAGATGGCGGTCGTCGCCGTCTTGGATTTTTAGGTTATGTGAAAAGATAAATGTCAATAACTCCGGACTGGATAAAAATATCTGCATCAAATTTTACGGGATAATGCACTGGACATTGGCTTATACAACAGATTGTACTATTGTGATCACGGCTTGTACGGTAGTACAAGCTGTTCTCACAGTAGAACGGTAGTAAGTTGCAGTAACAACTTTAGGACCAAATTTAATAGTGGCTGGCTGGGCTACGGGAGCACCTCAAAAATTATGCGGACCATGTATACCGTACCACGTACTATGTACCCTGAACAACGTAACAGCTACATAAATGCAATAAAACTGCAAATATAAATGTAAACAAATGTGGTTTAGACACTAGTTAACGGCGAATGACAAATCTAAAACTGCAAAAATTACAAAAAGGTGATTACTCAACAAAACATTTACATTTAGGCGATGTGCTGGTGGGTAATCATTTTTTTCGTAATATTTGCAGTTTTAGATGTGTCATTCGCCGTTAACTAGTGTCTAAACCACAGTTTTTTTTTACATTTAGTGACGATCTCATAACTGATTTGAAACTCTGTGGATATGGTGCAAACATCGGTAATATTTTTGCTGGGTGTCTCTAAAATGCCGATGATATTGTACTTTTGTCTCCAACTTGCCGTGGTTTGCAAAAACTTATCATTGCATGTGAACAATATGGTAGGTTGTGGGATTTGAAATTTAAGTTACCGGTACTTAAAAGTTAGGTAGCAACTTTTGGCAGGAAATGCCCAAATAACCCAATAATCACCTTACTTAATGCCACATTACAATGGGCTGACAAAGTTAAATATCTTGGCCTGTATATTGTGTGGAACATGGCTTTGACAGACATTTCAAGTCATGTTAGACAATTTTACAGTCGTTTTAATAATGTGTTGTCCGTGATTGGTAAGGGTAGTAGGGAAATGTGTACACTACATCTTAATAAAGTTTATTGTTTGCCATCATTGCCATACGGCTATGAAACCGGATTTTGGAGGGAAAGTGTCAAACCATTGCAATACTTCTGTCAATCTTTACCGATTTCGTATTTTATAGACCAAAGAAAACTGCTGTTCTGGAGAAAATTGGCCATGCATAACAATAATTTTCTACTATCTCTTTCACGGCTGTGCAAACCCGGTTTTATGCCATTGGCAGCGTGTATGGTATCAGTGCTATTTCTGCTGCAGTTGGTCAAATTAAGTTGGCCGCCTGGGCTAAGTTTGCAGAGACTGTTTGAAAGTTTTGTTATGTTTGTATAGGTTAGTATATTTTCTTTTAGTTTACTGAGTTTTATCGATATGTCTGCATGCTCTGTTTTTTGATCAGCTTTATTCACCAAAAGGTAGACATAATAACAAAATAAAGAAGAATAGAAAATATATAAAATAACGAACTTAACTAGATATTACACAACATACAACAAAGCGCAACTTATACTAATTAGATCAACTTTCTACACGGAAGTAATGCGACACTATTCATCATTAATAATCATGGATTATAATGCACGGACTCGAATTTTGCTATGCGCTTGGACAACAGAGTGCTAGGTAATTCAAAGCCAAAAAATTCCTGGCAAGATTTAACAATTTCAATATTACCGGTGCTGAAGAGCTTCATAAAAAATCGGTCAATAGTAAAGTCCAGTGAGTCCATTTGAGACTTACTGAGTTCACAAACTTCCAGGCCATAGAGTAAGATGGGGATGCATTTGCTTTTAACCAACTGAAGGGTAACTTCTTCAGAAGCTATTCGTCCGATTTTACCAAAGACACTGTTAGCAGCTTTATAGAACGAACGTTTAGCATGATCTATTGAACATTTAAATCGACGGAAACGAGAAAAGTAGACACCAAGATATCTAATTTCAGATACCCACGCTATAACGGAGCCTGTCGAGCTGGTTATCTTAGCGCAGACGGCGTCACAGCGCGGTCCGATGCGCATACAGCAGGATTTTTTGAAATTAATTGACATGCCAATCAGTGAACGAATCGTATATAAGCTGTGTTTTCTCGTCCACAAGGCATCACTCGGACAATCGCCAGACCACATCACGGACTTGCTCCAGCCAGTCGCTGCCACTTCATCCCGGTCCTCACTGCGGGACGCCAGTCGCGGAGACTACGTCGTCCCACGGACAAACCGGAAATAGGCGGATCGAGCATTTTCCACCGCCGCACCGAGAGCGTGGAACCAGCTGCCGACTAAACTCAAAAGAACACAATCGACATCTGCCTTTCGCTGAGGACTGAACACGTTTCTTTTCAACCGTGCATATGCATACTGCCCCGAATAACACATGATATAATGACTATGTAATGCGCGGTGCGCCCTCGGTCTTACAGTAGGGGTCTGCGCAATAGAAAAACTTATTCTAATACTAATGCTAAGATGCGCCTCACTCAAGTGCTGCACATAAACTCCAGTGATGAGTATCATCAACTTTCGGCGGTTATATTGTGTTGACAACATCACTGGTGTGACGCAAAAATTGCCGCAGTAATTCCAAAAGTGGGATGCAGATCCCATAAAGGGTGAAGCTGGGGGGGGCGGAGGCTGAAAATGGTTATATTGAATTACCGGGGTAGGTTGCCTAGCAGTGTTCAATAGTCTATTCTGACGTCTTTTCTGAAAATACCAGACAACGTTGTAACTGCGTGATTCCTGTAAACTGCAGCGGTAACAACAAGAAACTTAGCTCTCGCAAACAAATCGCGCGTAAGCTGCACACACAATACATCGAGGGCATCTATAGTAACTCCGTGACCTTGAAATCTGAGTTAGAGGTCACTAGGTCATTGAAAATGGCACCATTCGATAGATCGCATACGAGTTCCTATTAGCGTTCCATACGAACTGTAATGGTGTTATCTTGTATCGTTTGCGAGATACAGCGAGTTAATGGTCTAAAATCGCGAAATTTTTATACCTCACCTGTATTTAGTGCCCCTGCAGGGGGTGACTGAACCCGTCGAAATTTTCCGAAGATGTTTTGTTTTTTGTTTGCTTTGTATGTTGAAACTGTAACGTATAAGAAGCTCAGCTATCACATAGAACCGCGCGACGTTCGGTAGGGTATCATCTGTGACATTTTTAAAAGATAATTCTATACACGACGGTTGATAACGAATCTGTGAAATTGTAGTAATGATCGTTTCCGTCTGCGACAGTTGATGTCAACTGATGTCGTCGAGCGCTCAGGCCCTCAGTGTCATCAACTTACTACGATCGAACTGGGTTGACACGTCACACCGGCGCGGTGTGACGAGAAAAAAAAACGAAGAAAATGGTAAGTCCAGAGTTTGTCGTCCTTAACAAGTGTATCCGAGACGATTCCAAAGCCGCCATGATGATTATTCGTTGAGATATGGCGATTAACGATTTGCAACATCGAATTCTACTTCCGGTGTCGATTTCGACCAGATCACTGTAGTGGCAAGTCATTCTGCATCAGGATGTCGAATTTCATCCAAATCGGACCATCGTTGGCAGAGTTTTGATGTTATATCGATTTTCAAGATGGCGGACGCTAAGGCGCAATTTTACTTCCGGTTTCGGATTGGCTGACGTCACTCTCTTTAGAAAGCCCGTGTCTATCAGCAAACCAAATTTCTTAGTTATAACTCAATCCACAGCTGAGATATAACTATTTCCGGTTTGGAAACAAACGTCTGCTATATTGGAATTTTACTTACGGTTTCGACTTTGACCATATCACCGTACTCGGCATGTGACTGTGCATTCGGCTGCCAAATTTCGTCCAAATTGGTCTACCCTCAGCGAAGATATGATGTCATATCGATTTTTATCGCGGGTCAGCACACTGACGCGCGAAAATTGACATTGCAATTCTGTCCGTCCGTCCGTAAAGTCCCGGTATTGGATGAAAACGACTTAACATAATTATCGTCATAGTTTTTCCACCATACGGTAGCCCAATCATTCTAGTTTTACCAGCATCAAACATCTTCACGAAATTCCGACGGGGTCACCCCCTGCGGAGGCGCTAAATTGGTGGGGTACACAAATTTCACGATTTTCTACATAAGTCGCTATATCTCGCAAACGATACAAGATATTGCCATAGTTACTATGGAAGGCGAATAGAAAACTGTACCTAAGCTTTTGAATGGCACCAATTTAAGTGACCTTCAGTGACCTCTAACCCAAATTTCAAAGTCACGATATTATTCAACGTCAAATAACTCGAAAATGGTACAAGATAGAGGTATATTTACAATGGCCGACCAATAGAAAGTCGCATATGGTCTATCGAACTGCGCCATTTTCAATGACCTTGAACGACTCCTAACCTGGTTTTCAAGGTCACGCCATTCTTTGAAACTGACTATCTCACAAACGGCTACAGATACGGCCACAGTTACTATAGAAGGCGAATAAAAAACCGCACCCAAGCTTTCGAATGGCACCGGTTTCGATGACATTGAGTGACCTCTAACCCCGATTTCAAGGTCGCGCTATTATTCGAATTTCGACGTCAAAAACGCGAAAATGGTACAAGATAGAGCTAATTGGCCGACCAATAGAAAGTCGCATATGGTCTATCGAACGGCGCCATTTTCAATGACCCTGAACGACCCCTAACCCAGATTTCAAGGTCACGCAAATATTTGACATTAACGGTACAAAATAGACACTATTTTTACGCCGACAATGGATCACAGTATAGCACGGTAGTGCTAACTGTTGTAAGGGTCATGATCGCTAAGTATAGGAAATCGGGAATTTGGGGTTACCGTAGCTCCCTAACCCCTGAACCGATTGAGCTGAAATAGTGCATGAGT
>Ga0209149_1002705_pt1 | contig 10148 bp, 9 predicted proteins | sample WorMetTyACAVOLI2_FD_187423 | JGI IMG/M metagenome (GOLD analysis project Ga0209149, IMG submission 187423) | Marine gutless worms symbiont microbial communities from Max Planck institute for Marine Microbiology, Germany - Olavius algarvensis... ... | reverse complement strand
GGCCGCCATCTTGAATTTCGGAAAAATGTCAATAACTCCGGACTGGATAAAGATATATGCACCAAATTTTATGTGAAGATGCATCACAGCCATGCAGAGATGACCACGTGACCAAAGGTCGAAACCGGAAGTTAATTCTCGTGACGTCATCAAATGAACGTCTTGAGCATAAGTGTGTCGATCTCAGTTACTATAACAGATATTTGAACCAAATTTGGCACAGATCTCAAATTTCACACTGTCTACACGCCGGAATGGTCAAATTCACAACCTCAAAATAGAAGATGCTGGCTGCCGCCATTTTGGATTTTTAGGTTATGTGAAATTAAAAAAAATGTCAGTATCTCCGGACTGGATGAAGATATATGCATCAAATTTTACGGAATAATGCACTGGACATTAGTTTATACAACAGCTTGTACGGTTGATCACGGCTTGTACGGCAGTACAAGCTGTTCTTACAGTCTGAACTACAGTAAGTTGCAGTAACAACTTTAATACCAAACTTGGTAGGTAGTGGCTGTTGGGTTATGGGAGCACCTCAAATATGATGCGGACCACGTACACCGTACCACGTACTACGTACCCTGAATAGGGTAACACTACAACTACAGAAACATAATAAAACTGCAAATATAAATGTAAAAAACTGTGGTTTATACACGAGTTAACGGCGCATTACACATCGAAAACTGCAAAAATTACAAAAAGGTGTTATTACTCATCAGCACATTTACACTTAGGCGATGTGCTGGTGGGTAATGACCTTTTTGTAATTTTTGCAGTTTTCGATGTGTGATGCGCCATTAACTCGTGTATAAACCACAGTTTTTTTACATTTATTTTATTAGTAATAATTTCGTAAATGCTGGTAACTAGTAGACTGCTTGTATTTACGGGTGACTTTTGTGTGTTTCTGATGTGAACAGGTGGGACTGGATTTACTGGTCCAAGAGGATTCACTGGGTCAGTTGGTCCACCTGGCCCAGTTGGCCCACGAGGTGGTCTTGGAGCAACTGGAGAGATCGGTTTCACAGGTCAGAGAGGCAGCAAGGGTGAGCGTGGAACTCCTGGTCAGAGTGGTGAACAAGGTGGTACTGGTTGGACTGGCACACTAGGCGATAGTGGTGGAACTGGTGCACCAGGAAACACAGGTGCTACAGGACCTCGAGGTGTGTCTGGAGGTATGGGTGACACAGGAGACCAAGGTCCTGTTGGCAGACCTGGTGGTGTCGGAGCAACAGGACCTAAGGGCAGTCAAGGTCGTAAAGGTGTGCTTGGTCCAATTGGTGACACTGGGGTGGTCGGGCCAAAAGGTGACCAGGGTGATACAGGTTCTGTAGGAAGCACTGGTCCTAGAGGACCAATGGGTGTTGCTGGATCAGCCGGCAATCAAGGGACTGGCTATCCAGGGCCTATTGGAGTGATTGGACCGGCCGGTGATCTTGGCCTACCTGGGCCTTCTGGTCAGTACATCATTTTTACAATAATTACCTCCGCCAATGAAGTTGGGAGGTTACTTAATCTTGTTGTTTTTTTGTATGTTTGTCCGTTGGCAGTTGTCAGGATTACTGCAAAAGTAATCAGCTGATTTCATTAACACTTGATGTTATGATTGAGCTGGCCTACCAAGGCTACCAGTGAGAAGAATCAGTTCACTGTTGGTGGTTATTCAGTCCCAGATACCTATTCCAGATCAGTTTTCCACTTCCCTCAGCATTGCAGAACAGGGCAGTTTAGGAGATTTATTGGTATTTCTTATACAGTCACCAGCCACTTTTCTTGAAAGTTAGTGAAATGAGTGATGTCATAATCATAATCATAAAAACGAACATGTTTACAATAGACTACAGACCAACGGTGCACTACATTGTGCGAGAGAATAAAAGAAGGACGGGTAGGCTTAATATGATAAATAAAATGTGGTAAGATTAAAATTATGAAAATGCAACATTGAAATACACTGTAGTAAGTTTTCAGCTGTCAACAAAATTATTTATGACTCTCTATGAGTCTCAGTGATGACGGTAAGCCATGGCGACGATGTCGACAAGGCAATGAATCCACTACATTTTTAGAGTGATCCGTTTGACATCCAGATGCAGATCTATCTGGAAATCCGGATTCAATTTTCATATCACTTTTGTTAGAGGTAACCGAAGTTCAAGGGGTCAGATGCACTTGGTGTTGGCGGAGGTTTACTCTCTTGTTTGAATCTAAAATGCTGCGAATATTAATGCATTGTTTAAGTCATCGTTTTACAACTTTGAATTATGTTCAGTTTGTAATGATGTATGAAACAACACTGAAAAAATTGCTGAATAACGTTTTTTAGCACAATGTCTTGTACTGTGATTTTCTAAACTGTTCTTGCCTACTAGTCTGAACTCAAAGATAAACGTTAGTTAATTGGCCCATAAAAAATGGGTTTTGGGGGTAAAATAGGGGTAGGTCAATCGCCAGGGGACATAACCCTCCAGGAAACAACTTATCACCAAATTACGTTTTTTGGGTGAATTGAGCACCAATCGACAATTATCTGGGTAAGCTGTAGGTGCATTGAAGGAACTAAAAAAACACGTGAGCTGACAACTTCACCCATATTCCCTAGATCTACCAGGCCATGTCTTTTTTTGCAACGACCGCCAATTCTGGCATTATGGGCCCTATGGGGTCGCATGTGTGACATAATAATTGTGCCAAATTTCGTGTAAATGGGTTCAAGTGTTTCAAACCACAAGGTGGCCGGAAATCGCTCTTCTCCATTGATTCGGCATATTGTTTTATCTTTTATAATAAATTTTTCTAACAAAATGTTCAAGACAGAATTAAGTGAAAGTGACTATTATTATCAATAAGTACAGACTACGAAATACTAATGATATAACAGTGGTCAAGTGTCAAAGAGTATGCAACAGATGGACTTGAAAGGCACACTCATAACGTTTGACTGTTAGTTTACTTTGGTCTTATTCTGCTTTGTATTCGTGTTGGATTTTATAACTAGTGATACCAGTAGCTGATGGTGAAGTGAAATGTATTGTAGGCCCAGCAGGAGCACCTGGACCACAAGGACCTAAAGGTGATACCGGTCCTCAGGGACCTATTGGGCCACCTGGACCACTTGGACCACTTGGACCACCTGGTGCTACTGGTGTTATCGGTCTTCGAGGGTTCACAGGCGACACTGGACCACAAGGTGTTCAAGGAGAAGTTGGACCAAAAGGTGTACCAGGAGAAACTGGCTCACGTGGTCCACTTGGCCCACCTGGACCACCAGGAGGTGTTGGTGCCTCTGGCGTGGCTGGACCAAAGGGAAGAATAGGAGACATTGGAGGTCAAGGACCTCGTGGCCCACCAGGAGCTGTTGGTGAAACTGGACCTATAGGTGTGAGTGGAGATACTGGCCCTATCGGTGTGCCAGGTTTCACAGGTGGCACAGGTGTTACTGGTCCAAAAGGCAGCACTGGATCACCAGGTCCGCGAGGAGATGTTGGACCACCAGGACCACAAGGTCTACAAGGTTTTACAGGTGCTACGGGACCTGTTGGACCGTCAGGTCCTATAGGTCAGAGAGGTAATGTCGGTGAGCAAGGTAATACTGGTCTTGTTGGTCCAGCCGGGCCTATTGGACCAGCAGGCCAACAAGGTCCTCTAGGTGTGCCTGGTCCTAAAGGAGATACAGGCTTCACTGGACCAGCTGGACCAGTAGGACAACAAGGACAACGAGGACCATCTGGTGACAGAGGTGTTATTGGGCCACAAGGAGCATTCGGTCCTCAAGGCCCTCAGGGTTCACAGGGACCTAAAGGACCACCAGGACCACGTGGTCCTACAGGCTTATTGGGTCCACAGGGTCCAGCAGGACCTGTAGGCTCAGTAGGACTTCTGGGCCCACCAGGCCACACCGGTGCTACCGGCACCACTGGATCAAAAGGACCTTCTGGACAACAAGGACCTCCTGGAGGTCGCGGTGACACAGGAGACAGAGGTCCAGCTGGGTTCCAAGGAAGCCCTGGACCACTTGGGCAAGGAGGTCCTCTTGGTCCTCCTGGTGCTAAGGGTGGACTTGGATTTACAGGACCCCAAGGATCTCGAGGAGAAATTGGATTACCTGGACCTCAGGGAGCATCTGGACCAGCTGGTATGAATTAATATACTTATACACATGTCTGCGTTAATCAGATAATTTTCACAGCTGAAGTCAAATATTTGTATTCTGTTATTGTACACCAGAAGAGATACTGAGATCGTCGTTGTTTTTTTGCTTTTACTTAACCGGCTTATTAATCTGCTGCAAAATGCATCAGTGAGTCTACTAGACAACAGTGTAAGATGTGGACGATTTAAGGCAGTGATATATATTTCAGCTTGTTGCTGTTTTATGATATCAATTTCGACGTCGGGTGGGATCTCTAGTGATCAGTTTATTTGGTGTATAGTGTTCCTTTTTTGACTCACAATGTAGATCAGTTTTAGTAAGATACTGGAGCCCTCAAGCTGTATGAGCAAACAAATACACAGGTGCAGAAGGTTTATTAATGTTACTACAAACAATTATTGTCTGAGTTTGTGGTCTGATTTGCTCTACAAGTAGATCTACCTCCGGCTGGTAATTTGATGTCCGTCGGGTCCCATTACCGACACACAATTATTATTTTGTCTTTTCATGTTAATGTCAAAACCATGCCAGATAATCTCTGCAAAACAGTGCATACGTCAGTTAACAAAGCGTTAACTACAGTGAACAGTTGATGTGTGCGTCGTCAGGTCCTGCTGGACCACAAGGTCAGCGAGGATCTCAGGGCAACTTTGGACCACCAGGACCTCCTGGATTCACTGGCCAGCTCGGACCACCAGGAAATACCGGCTTTGCGGGTCCACTCGGACCTATAGGTCCATCAGGTCCAGTTGGACCTGCTGGAAACACGGGATATCCTGGCGATCGTGGACTTCAAGGTCCTTCAGGACCTTCTGGGCCATTGGGACCACAAGGACCTCAGGGACCAATTGGACAGCAGGGACAGTTCGGGCCTCCTGGACCACGAGGTAGAGTATTGTATTATTACTGTTATTACGTGTAGGAGCATCACTTTGGGCTGCAATGTGTAGGGTGACATCAAAGTCCCAAACTTTCTAAAAATGACATGGTTTGACAGAAGTGGGACAGAAATGAACTTACATTGAATATTATTGTTTCAGTTTCAAAGCAGATAAATGTTTTAATGCTACTGCGTAAAAATACAATAGTGAAAACTGAAAATACAACAGTTACACATACATGACTAAAATAAATTACTTGTACGTTTTGCACTAGTTTTTGTTTATTTAATAGTCTTCAAACGTGAAATATTGTATCTCGCACTCCAAGAATTGACAACTGCAGACACCGTTTCGTCTATCTCTGTGTCCCATAAGTTAGTGTTTAATATTATATGACCATCAATTTATTAGCTCAAAAACGTGACAGAATAACATGTGCAACATATTGCCTTTATTAACAAACTTGATGGACTTTCAGTTCCGGTCAAGTGGAGATTCTAGTTAAGCTTGACTCTTTGGTTAGGCTGGTATTTTTCCAACCAGTTCTAAGTTAGACATAACATCGAGAGACATTTTGTTTATCGTAGTTAAATGCTACACACGCGTGTCGTTCATAATAGCAAGTCAGAACTGACATCATATGAAATCAGCATTTATGTGTGTATGGTGGTTGTAGGCAACACTGGTCCCATAGGGCCACCGGGATCTGCAGGCCAGCAGGGTTTTACTGGTGCAACTGGAGTCATCGGTGCTTCTGGAGATGCTGGTGCAATTGGACCATCCGGACAGAGAGGTTTCGCTGGTAGTCAGGGAGTGCCTGGTGCCACTGGAGAGACAGGTGCTACTGGCCAGACTGGATACAGTGGCAGTCGTGGACAACTCGGCTTTGCAGGTAACACTCGCTGCAGCATTGAATTTCTGCTAGCTCGACGTAAATATACACTTATTAAGTGCAGTTCCTCACTCAGAAAATAGAATGGTCTATAGCAATAGCAGTTTGATCTGTTTGAGGTGATTACTGGACAAAAGTAATTCATTGTGATAACAGGTGTAGTCTGCTTACTTGTCTATTTTATTTACTTACTTATGGGAGTAGGGCGGTAGCATAATCATGTTGCTTAACATGGGCGTTTGGTTAATTCATATATAGTAGATCCGATCTACTATATTTGGTTAATTCTTTTTTGGGTTGTTGAGGGGATGGGGAGGCGTTCAGTTTTGACCTGTATGTCCTTTTAGTATCCACTCATTTGTTGCATTATTTTTTCTTAATGTGCTTTTTATTTTCTACTGCTTGATACTAATGAAATTAATTTGTTTGTTTAAAGGTGTACTCCAACGAACTTTTTTTTATTTTAACTAATGAACGACTTATGTAGAAGTTTTACAAAAACTGTAATTATTTTATTTTTAAGTAAAGCAGATTTTATAAAAAGAACTTTGTTATTTCAATATTTTGTGCTAAAAATACAACCACCATAAAGGTACTATTTTAATTTCTTGAGTTCGTACGCCTTTACCATAATGAACAATGTCATCATGCGCGAGGAAAACTAGTTCCTGTTACCGTACATAATATTGTTTAAAAACGTTTTAATTTTCGGCAACATACTTTGTCTGCTGGCGTGAAAGAATATTAATTCTATAATTGCTGCAACGTATTAATCACGGAGGTACTAATATAATAGCCGTATTCAGTTTAGTTTTGTTTACAATTTACGTCGTAAGACTCTATGGAATCCCGCAACCACGAGTAATACAATAAATACGATGAGAGCTGGTACTCGGCAGTTTTGAAAATAAAAAGGTTGAAAATTGTTTTCTCGTTACTCAAGCGGAGTAAATTTAATTTAACTATCTAAAATAACTTGTATATACATACACTACACGGCGAGTATAGTTTTGGCTAATTCTTTTTTGTTGACTGGAGTACACCTTTAAATGCAGACAAGATCTAAGTAAGACTGAAACGTAGCGTGTCTGTCACATCATAGTGGTGTCGTTTGCTGACAGTGTCTGGATATTGTTACTGAAATAATGTCACTCACTTATACGTGTATTTTGAGTCTGCTGGTCGCAGAAGACTTGTCACTTATTGCTGACCAGTGGTAATTGGCATTTGGCATACCACAATCAGAGTGCAATGCCCGTGCTCCAAATGACGTAGCTGCGTGGTTGGCGGTGTTGCACTGATGACTGGCGGGACGAATTGAGATGACAAGTGGCTTGTGGCTCTTGTCATATTGTATTTGATGGATTAGGTACCGCAAAATTTGGGTTCTGTGCCCCTTTTTTGATTTTTGCTCCACAAACTACTGAAGATATTGATGTCGTATTGCCGTTTTGGCTCGTCGAATTGTGTTGGAATATCAAAATTGTAGTGACCTTCAGATGACCTTGGAGGCTATACGGGATGGCTGAAAGTTTGAATTCTGCTGGACTGTCAGATGAATTGTGCCAAATTGGCAGAACATATAGAGTTGGTTTTTGAATCTGCTGCTGCCCTTCGTGCTGGGCTATGTTGTCTTAGATATGGATCTGCCTCTAAAACCTAACCTCGAACTCCAGACTTCAAACTCAATCACTTTGATCATGGCGGTATTTGATAACGCTCTTTTGGTTCCTCGAAATTACGACAATTTTTTAAGTGAGCATTTGCAATTTTCAATCAATATATGTTTTTTTTCTCAAAGCGATATATTGTAGATGCTGCACTGTATACTTGCATCATACCTTTACAGGATGGTTACGTTACGTTACGCTGCAGTTTAATAATGCTGTTTGAGTTAGTCCACATTCCCGCATTATTACTACACTGTCTCTTTGAAAGTGTGCTGATGCTGTTTACCAAAAATTATCAAAATTATTCCTTGCTTGGCGAAACTACTGCTTGCCATAGTTGGCGCGTTTTTTTAAACACATGCAGTGTAGAAAACGATCATGACCCATGGGACGAGAAGGATGCCTCCGCCAGGCCTCCAAATCTCTTTGGCCTCCTGTGACCTCAATTTTTGACCTTCTACTGTCAAAGCTGACCATTTTATGTCCTTGCCTCAAGGATCACTTATACCAGTTGTCAACACAATCAGTTCATTAGTCTTCAAAATATCATGTTCAAGAGTTTGACAACAGACGACCAACCAGTCTGGCAAACGGATGGATGAACGAACGGACATGTCGAGAACATTATGTTAGTCTGTCATGTAGGAGCACAAACAGCTCAACTGCGTCTTGTTACTATTCATTTTGAGTCGGCTGATGTCGTTGATATATGACGTAACTCTAAATATTCTGTTATACTGGTAGCCCATTTCCTTGCCAGCCGTATTAATAATGTCTTGAATTTTTTACCACCCACTGTTAATTTCACTTCTTTAGTAAGTTTCACGTGATTATTCATTGAACATTATTTATTTCTCTACTCATTTAAAGCCTTCATAATGACATTGCTTTTGTGTTGATGTTGTATATCTGTATTTTACTGCTTGTGTACCTTGGACAACTGTAAGCGCCATGCTGCTCTCATGGCCGCCTACAGGAATTTTTTAAGGGAACGTACTCCAACCTTTCCGTTTCCTCTCCCTTCTTTTCCTTTCCCTTTCCCCTTCCTTACCTTCCTCTCCCGTCTCCTTCTATCCTTCCCTGTCCTGTCCACCCTGTCTTCCTCTCCCCCCGCCGCGAAGCGGCCCCTTAAATACAGCTAAGAGGTCTAGCTCCTCATGCAGCGGAGTCTGGGAAAACACCGGCCGCAAACGCATTTAAAACCCGTAAACGTATCTGATGGCAACGATTTTGGTGCTTTTCATGGGAACCAAAATGTTCTAATTGAAGCGAATCTGGCCTTTACATTTTGCAGGAGGTTCCGTCTTACCCCTGCCTTCGGGCGGGCGCCAATGGCTGCTCTGTGCCTTGTTGTCCGGCTCATACTACTGTCTCCGTATAGGCCTACTAGTCTTTATTTCAGTGTGCAATTTTTTTGAGCAAATAAAGTGATGATGATGATGAGATGATTATGAGGACGACAACGACGACGACGACGACGTTGGGTACACGAACTCAACGTCGTACATAATAGGTACGCAGTTGTCATGAACAGCGCGCTCCGATTGCGTTGTAGGAGGCAGTTTGCGCATGCTTATAAATTTTTGTAACTGATAACTAATAACAGCTGGATATCATCAGTGTATAGGAATGGCTCTTGGGTGTCATTAGTGTGGTTGCTTTTGTGAAGAACAACCATGTAGTATGGTGTCTGTGGTGAACTGAGCGTGTGAGCGAAGTTTAGGCTATGACTCTTTACATTGTCGTGCAGGTTTCACTGGTCAAGCTGGTACAACTGGTAATGCCGGACCAGAGGGCTCGCGAGGATTTACAGGCAGTACAGGATACACCGGCCAGACCGGATCTACAGGAAGCACTGGAGGGACTGGACCTAAAGGTCCACAAGGTTTTCGTGGAGAGCCGGGAGCACCAGGACAACAAGGAGCTCGTGGAGCGACTGGGTCCACGGGTCCAATAGGTTCGTATTTCATGCAGCAATATATCGTAGACATTAGCAGGTTTGCAGTATGAATGAAATTCTAAGATTTCTACTTGTAGACGAGACAATCTGACACTAGTTGGCTGTTTTAAAATCTGTGTTTCATTTGCTCTGTCATTAATCTGTTATCTGTCTGTCTTAAATCTGGCCAGTCACGTTCATCTGATGGATCAGTATTTTCTCCTATATATTGAAAATTTGACCTCCATCATGAAGTTAACTTCATCTCAACTCACTTTTCATTTTAAGCTAATTGAACATGTGTAGGTGCAACAATATTATCAAACAAACGTGTCACAGCAATGGTGTCGATGAATGAATTTGAATTACTTGATCTAATCGTAAACGTAACTGAAATGATTTCTTTGTGTTCATTCGCCTATTCATCCATCAAATCTCTAGTTCGAGCCAATCTAGTCTGTGTCTATGAAGCTTTTGATGACATTGAATGCTACCACGTCTGATATCGAGTGTGCTTTTAGTTAGTTTCAGTCTTTCTGTCATGTCGTGTTTGTGAATGTAAAGGTATTAGATGCCCACCAATATTTTCGTTATCTAATTTAAT
>Ga0209149_1002704_pt1 | contig 10149 bp, 5 predicted proteins | sample WorMetTyACAVOLI2_FD_187423 | JGI IMG/M metagenome (GOLD analysis project Ga0209149, IMG submission 187423) | Marine gutless worms symbiont microbial communities from Max Planck institute for Marine Microbiology, Germany - Olavius algarvensis... ... | reverse complement strand
TGATCAGAGTCAACGCCGTGCTGAGACTTCTGAAGAGGTCGACATACGTCAGGGGCAGAACGCACTTGGTAGTTTGTCGCTGTCTACCGGTTTGACGCCTCAACTCGTGACGTGTTCATGTTAAAGATCGCCTCCAGGTGGCAATCTATGAACCAGTGGAAGTCGACGACGACGGCGACATCTTCGGAAGACAGCGGATCAACGATGCAGATCGCATCTTCGTGAGATGAACATTGCTAGCTTCTCGATCCAAGCATCACCCGCACGCATTGCATGGCTTGAGCCTAGCCTAGATTAAACTGTATTATAGAATATACGAGCCACAATCGCGCTCCGTCTCACGAAGATGCGATCTGCATCGTTGATCCGCTGTCTTCCGAAGATGTCGCCGTCGTCGTCGACTTCCACTGGTTCACAGATTGCCACCTGGAGGCGATCTTTAACATGAACACGACACGAGTTGAGCTACGATCTCCGACCACCGTCGACGGGAAAGATGTTCGTCTGACCACCGGAATTTCTCTCCGAACCCGGGTCAGCGCGATACTCTTCCGCACCGTCAATCACAACTGTCGGATCTAACTATCAGACTTCATATAACGACTTCTTTGAAGTCTATTCCACAAAACGATGACTTTATCACCAAATGTTCAAACGGTGCTTTCACCGGTTTAACTCTCTGAATGTCAATCACGTGACCAATCATTCTTCGTTCTCATTGTTTAATCGCCTTGTAGCTGACGTAACCGTTAAGGTAGGTCATAAGTATGTAAATGTACACAGACATAAGTTGTTGATCCTCAGTGAAATCAATAATGGAGAATCGATGACAGTGACTGTCCCTCAACGCAAAGCTAGCACGCAACAAATAGGTCTCCTATTAGTGCCAGCAATTACAGGAGCTGTCTACATTAATACACATTCTATCTAGCCAGCCAGAGCTAACTAAATTACATAATGAAAATATTGGTGGGCATCCTTACACCTTTACAGACCTTGAGTGACCTTTGAAGGTCATTTTGGTGACGCACTTGCTGTTGTTAGGCTACTTTGCGTGCACAGCTTACGCGCGATCTGTTAGCGATAGCTAACTTACTTGTTGCATACGAAATATTGTGGCAAAATTCTGACGGGTGCCCCTAACGGGGGCGCCGAATGCAGGTGGACTATGAAAAATCGCGATTTTCGACTAATATGTCGCTTTATGTTGGAAATGATACAAGATAGACACGTCACAGCAGAACACTGGAACTTACACACAGTCACACACCGTACTCAACGGTGTAATTTCAAATGACATTAAGTTACCGTGGCAAAATTTCCAAAGACACGGAGCGTTGCGCAGCATCCCTGCAACAGCTGAGCTTCTTGTTGTCTGTCTAATGCTATGCAATGCATGGACAGAATATAAATTTACCTGTGTGTGTGTCTGTGTGTTCGTCAGACTTTCTGTCAACTCGCCTCCAGGCCAGACCACTCAACGGATTTTTACAGTTGATAGCTTAAAAGACGCGGATTTCCGCAATTGCATGGATGTGCCTTTTGGGGGCCTCGATGATGAATAATCACATTTAGGAGTCCAAAGTCTCCCCCAAAACCCCATTTTGGGGACGTCAATAGGCATTTCAAGCCAAATAGGCGAAAAATTCAAATAGCTATATTTTCAGATTTGTGTATCAGATTGACATGAAATTTGACAGGCAGCTGCGGCCAGCAACAGACTTCGTGGGTGGTCTCGTATGGTGGTAATACAATTCCAATATGGCGGATGGCCGCCATTTTGAAAATTAATATATCGCCATATCTCAGTGAAAAATCATCCGATTTTCATGAAATTTTGTACACAGCAGCAGATTTTGACTGGATGAACGTCATGTGATCAAAAATGAAAAGTTGCATTGGACAGACTCCGAGTTCGACAGAACATATTGTTTAGAATATTGCTATTTGCTACCCAACAGTTTTTACTGCGCAACGCTTTTGCATAGCGCGGACTATGCTGTGGCAAGATGTCCGTCCGTCCGTCCGTCCGTCTGTCTGTCACACGCCGATATTCTGTCAACACGGTTATACATATCCTCAAACTTTTTCACCGTCGGGTATAGCCCCGCCATTCTAGTTTTTCCATTCCAAACGGGATTGCAATATTCCGATGGGGACCCCCTAGCGGGGGCGTCGAATGCAAACGGGGGTATGAAAAATCACGATTTTCGACCAATATCTCGCTATATCTTGGAAAATGATGCGCTAGATAGAGCCATAGGATAGTTGCTATGGAAGGCGAATAGGAAACCGCACCAAGCTTTCGAATGGTACCAGTTTCAATGATCTTGAGTGACGTCTAACCCAGATTTCAAGGTCACGATATTATTCAACGTCAAATAACTCAAAAAACGGTATTACAATGGCGGACCAATAGAAAGTCGTATATGGTCTATCGAACGGCGCCATTTTCAATGACTTTGAACGACCCTTACCCCCTGTCACCCCCGGTCTCTCAACGACAGGACAGCTGAGCTTCTTGTGTGGACAGCGCGTTAAAACCCGTGCATTGTACGCTCGCATCATACATTCTTCGTGTCGAATGGCTGGAGGCCTATCGCGTGTATGCGTACAGGCTGTCGGCAGGCCTATAGCTGATGTATAATAAATCAAAGTGTCAAGTCATATAGCCTACGCTGCGACGCTGCCGTAAGGGCGGATGTTGTCACAGGCTATAGCGTTGTTCAGAGACTAGTAACGTAAAGCAAATTCGGTGAACGACAAATACGTAAAGCGTATGTTTGGCGTCCTGTGTGAGGCTGCCATTGATCGTTGTCACAAGTTGCCAGTGTTATCTGGACAACTGTAACAGCTGTTGCGTGTGCATTCAGGTAAAACTACGTGCAGGCTTTGGCTGCGGTCAGTATAGTAGGCTCTGATATGACTATACGATAGCAGCTCGTACGAGACACGTACGAGATGGCGATGTAGTAATTAGCAGACTAGCAGCGAAAGTTGGTATTGTTGGTTAGGTTTTTAGGTAAATGAAAGGTAAGTGTATTTAAATAGCGCACTTTACGTAGTACCTCACTCTCAAGGCGCTGCAGGCGTGGATCACACAGTGTTACCTGCAATTACACCAATGTCTGCTTTTACCTCGTAAGCGTTCACCAGATGGCGCTTCCCCAGACTGACGTTGTACCCCGAAAGGATGAAAGGCTGAGTCGGCCTGGTTACTGCAAGTAACGTTATTGTCTGTCCTCTGTCTGTCTGTCTGATGTTTATAAATACGGCTTTTGCAAGAAGGTGTTTTGGGGTGCGACACGTGACGTTGGTCCTTCCGTGGCTCCATCTGCCAATGTGGTCCGACCGTCCGATGTACTTCAAAGTTGGTAAGCAGCAACGAAAGATATATTGTTCCTTAAGGGGCGTGGCAGGGTCACGTTACCCTCAAAAATGCCTACTTTTTTGGCCCTTACTCCACTTGGCCACATCTGAGATGTGATGTTGGTCTGGAAGAAGGGGAATATAAATAAAAACTGTCTCTGTGTTACAGTAGTGTGTACTATTATAATGGTGCAGAAAGATATGAGCAGTTCTTACAGGTTGGTCGACTGTATCGGGCTTTGATCTTGCTTGGTTCAGCTCTCTTCCAAGCGCCTCTGTGTCTTCAGTCTTCGTGGTGCTATATAGTGTTATATAGATATTATTTTTTTGCTTACATCCTTCTCTTTATTTTTTAGTGAGCTGAGCGTGGTGGGATTGGCCCTTGACCTGGTTGACTAACCATCGTCTTCAGTGCTATGACACTGTTGGTTGGGTCATGTGACCCCTAAAATTGTCTCCGAAATGACCTATAATGTGTCGAGTGGGACGTTAAACCCTACTATACCATACCATACCATACCATTAGAAATAGTGGGATTTACTAAAGAAAAAGACCAAAATGTTCCTCGCCAGTCTCTTATAGCTCCGCTACATTTTGGTCAAGGTCAAAGGTCAAGGTCACGGACACGAAAAATGCCTAAATCGTTTTTTTTGCCGCTCGATGCTATGTATAGCGCGCCGCGCGGACTATGTTGTCGCAAGATGTCTGTCTGTCCGTCCGTCCGTCACACGCCGTTGTATTCTGTCGAAACGGCTAAATATATCCTCAGACTTTTTTTTCGAGTAGGCACCTGCACCATTCTAGTTTTTCCGTACCAAACGGTATCATGGTATGGCAATATTCCGATGAGACCCCCTAACCGCTGTCGCTAGTCGTCTCGCTGGTGTTTTCGCGCCTGCATGGACTATGGCAACGCGACGCTCGCCGGTCTACCTGGCAACCAGCTCGACAGACTACAGTCTGTGATGAACGCCGCTGCACGACTTGTTTGCTCTGCGCGGAAATACGAGCGCATCACCCCGATATACTCCGTGACCTTCACTAGCTGCGGGTGCCAGAGCGGATCTATATGTAATAATCCGACGGGTTTTGACCGTCCGACCGTCTGACCGGTCTTACTTAGTACAGTCTGCTCGCAGCACCCTGTCCCGTCTCCCCAGCGGAGCAGGGTGAGCGGGGACGGGGTGCTGATACAGACGTATATGCAACCCATACGGTCTACCCGCTGCAGATCAGATCAGATCAGAGTTGACGACAGGCGCAGGCTGTAGCCTCTATGCCTGTATCTCAAGAACATATTACATAAAAGTTATGCAGCGCGCATCATAGCAGTCTGAAACAACTTATGACCCCGTATCAATTACTCCAGCAGCAGGCATGGCGACGTGACCAGTGCGTGCTTGCATATTTACCCTGCAGCTTTGTCTCGCATCGTGCTGCCTACACACAAGCTATTAGTTCACGCAGGTCTGGAGTAGCAGCTGTGTCGTTGTCCGGTACTGTTCTCGGTCGTTGTGTAAGCTTACATGTATGGAATCCAACACGAATAACATTAGCTCTGCGTGTCTGCATGGTTCTGATCAGCGTCTGAGACTTCTGAAGAGGTCGACCTGCGTCGGGGGCAGAACGCACTTGGTAGTTGTCGCTATCTCCCCGTTTGACGCCGAGCCACAATCGCGCGGAGCTCGTATAGTTCAAACTCTCTGTGCTCGTCTTTCGATTCCTGCATTGTACGGCTCCGCCGTATCTGGCGAGCAAGCTACGTCGTGTGGCTGACGTGGATTCAAGAAAGAGGCTGCGATCTTCGACGACGTCTGCCCTTGTCACATCATCTTCGTGTCGCACGACGATTGGTGACCGCGCGTTCTTCGTCGCTGCGCCGCGTGTCTCGAACACTTTGCCATCCAGCGTCACTGCGTCTGAGACACTCGGCACCTTCAAGCGTCGTCTAAAAACGCATCTTTTTGCCACGTCATTCCCTTAATTTTTCCAAACTGCGCACACCAGATTTTATTTTGTATTTTGATTTTGAAAAATGTTCTTGAAGTAATCTTTAGGCTACTTAATGACACTTTAATAATATTCGTTTAATAATAATAATAATAATAATAATAGCCGGGAACGTCGAATGCAGGGGTATGAAAAATTGCCATTTTTGACCAACATTTCGCTCTATCTCGGAAACGATACAAGACAGATCTTTAGTTGCAGTGCCAGACTGCTAGTAAGTCGTATGTGATCTATGGCGCCATTTTCAATGTCTTCGAGTGACCTTGAGTGAGTTAGCGAAATATTCAGTGACACATTTACGCATTTACAGGTACTATGGCTGTACTATGACTGTACCACGCCTCCTCCTCCTGCTGGCATCTCTCCAACTCCACTCGGAGGTCCGACTCCAACGACTCCAAAAGGCGTCTGGGGAGATCAGCATCCCCACTTTTTATTTTGGGACTCCCCTCTATATCTCCGAAACTAATCGAGCTAGGAATAGAAATTTGGTACGCTGGTGGATGCGTAGGCCTACAGCTAGTAAAACTATGGTAGCAACGGTCGACCAGCTCACGATAGCGAATTGCTAATAATAACAGCACGATATAACAAAGGGTAAACCCTTTGTTGTACTATGATAACAGTGACGGAGGTGGCAGGAACACGTGGTCAACTTGCTTACTCCAGAAAATGGTAATAAAACAGCAAAAATTAATGTTATAAACTTCCATAGAAATTTAACTACAGTTGTAAGGGCTCAGAATGACACCTCTAAACAGCAAATATCAACTGATACAGTTTCAATAAAAAAGGTGATAATACTATTGCAGCAATCGACATGTCGGCGATTTGCTGCTAAGTACCTTTTTATTGAGAATGGTATCAGTTGATATTTGCTGTTTTAGAGGTGTCATTCTGAGCCCATACAACTGTAGTTATACTTCTATGGAAGGAGGTTTATAACATTAATACATGTAAAGCACTGATATCAGCTTGCAGCATGTTCTGATCTGAGCCACGTATACAAAATTGATCGATTTGGCAGCGATCAACTGCTGGTAGGGGAGCAGCAGATCAGACGACCTGATGATTAAGAGCATGTCTCAAATCAATAATTATGGGGGCCTAGTACAGATAAGAGCGTATGGTCTGCGTGTTTCACGAATATTAATCTGAGAAGCATGTGTTATGCAATAATGCAATGCCCCGCCCAGGGGAACATTAAGTGCTGCAGTCCGTTTGTTTGTTCGTTCGTCTGTCCCGTACGGACATCTAAGTCCAGACGAAAGTCTGTTGTATTTTATCTTCATTGAAAATCTCTAGCAAATAGTCGTTTTGCAAAACGTGCCCCATGAGGCCTATTTCTTGACCTTTCTTGTAACGTCCCGAGAAATGTATTGCGATGTTCTTTTTGTGTTGGTTACTGCAAGTACCCTACCTGTGTCCTGTGACTGTCTGTCCGCCCGTCTGTCTGTCTCTAAACACGACTTTTGCAAGAAGGCGTTGTCCAATTTCAGTGTAACTTTGGGTGTTTTTTGGAACTATGGTCTGGTTGTGCGAAATGTAAAAGTTTCCCACACACACTCTGATTCCAAGAACATTTAACAAAAAACGTCATTTTGGGCCTGTTCGCCAACTTTTGTTCCTCCATTTGCAAATGAAAGCATGTAGCCTACAGAAAATTCGTAAGGATCGTTAGTGCACCACTTATGATGAATATTTCGGCTGGAAAATTTCGACGTCGGATCAAAAGTGAGGCAAGAGATAGGCTTAGCGCGGGGCTACCCACCAGACCGTACGTGTGTAATAATACTTCCTTTACGTTACTCGAACAGTCGTCAGATGGCGCCACCATGCTGACAGTCAATAGGAGTATGCTGTCGGCTTGTTATAGTCTGTTGTCTGTAAGTTTTTTTTCTTGTGTACCTTGTCGTGAACGAACTTCAGTAATGTTTTCCTTGTGTATGCCTATCTTTTCAAGTAATTTCTGCTCCGTTTTGTGCTCTGTCCTTCTCTAAGCTTATATTTCAGTTGTCTGTTACTGTTACCTGTTGTTCTCATCGCTATACGTAAGGTCCAAGTGTCACATCCGTACCAAACTAACTTCATATCAACACTCAGGCAGGTTCAAACTTTCCCGCGTGAGTTTTTACTGCTCGCCGCATTGGTTTCAAGTGCGATGCTATGACATTCTGCTGTATGTCCGTCACACTCATGCATTGTGTCTAAGCCATGCACTAAACGGATCAAGTTGGTTTTTGAAAGGGGGCTACCCACGGCTTGTGCTACATTGTGCTGTAAAATACTTTGTTCCCAAAAATTAGGGTATGACTATACTCCCGTAACCTTTCCGAAACTATGAACTTTGTTGTTTTCGTTTTTTAAGCGCCTCACTTTACGTTAGTAAAAGAGGCGCTTATTGAGATAGGCTGTGTCGTGACGTTGTTGGTCGTTGGTCGTTGGTTGGTTGGTTGGTTGGTCGTTGGTTGTCACGCGCGTGCACTGTGGCCAAACGGTGCATCCTAGGCCTATAGTTACTATGGAACACAAATAGGAAACCCTACCCCAGGAATTCAATGGTACAACTTTCGACCCCCTGGGGTGACCCCTAACCGGGGAATGGGCCCCCGTGAGGCGCTTTTTGTCAAATTACTTTGACCTCTTGTTTTTGATCAGACCACATTTGTTGTCATCCTATTTAGTTTTTTCGCTAATCTTCAGTTTTGGCTGACTAACCATCTGCGTAACATCGTATGTGTAGAAAGCATGGGTCGATATCTGAGAACAGCGATCAACAGGTGCGCGCTGCTGACGTCACGAAATAGCTGTGCAGGTGTACGTCATCATGGTCAGCTGCTGCCAGTTTCCGCAGCAGCTGCATTCAGTCGGCGTACAATGATGAACCTGCCTCGTCTTGCCACTTCGACGTTGACGTCGCCGCCGCTGTCGCACCAGCGGCAGGTGGTTCGCTATATTGTGAGGTGACAACGTGTTCTTGTCTAATATTATAACCTTTCGTTTACCAGTGTTTGAAGTTTGCTTATCCAACCTTTCAACCTTGTGGTCTGAGTCTGACAGCGGTTTGAGGTCATGGAATGCCGAGAATTTCTTAATTGAAAACTGGCGGACATAGGACTATGGGACGTGTACAGCATTAACGCCCGTTTATAGCGACGCAACTCAACTCAACTCGACGTCGAGTTGAGTTGTGTTGCTATAAACGGGCCTTTACATGGTTTCACTTATGCAGACATGTTAGACACGGATCAGACCCAGCTAATTTCATTAATTAATTGATCGTACCGACAGGAAAAATGGAGTGAACATGTTTTATAAGTGTTAGTCTTCTAAATTTTGTAAATTACGCCGTACATCATAAGTTAGAATTTCCAGCAAATGTTTATTGATCTGAATAAATGAGTCCGCTTTTCGGAGAATTACCTGAGTGCGATAACCAGTTGTAGCAGAATGAGCCGAAATCAAAGACTATAAATAGCTAACGCTAGAATATTTATTATCTTTGCCCAAATGCGGGACTGTCACAACTCAGTGAACTGTCACCACTGCAAAGCCAAGAAGGAAGGTGCATGTAGCATACAGGGTGGCTGAGAAAAGAGAGGCCACTTAATGTTTTTTGACTACAGTTATTTTCAAACGCCTAAACCAGTTTACACGATGTCTGATAGAATCAATAAAATTATCCGATATATCTAAATTTATTTATCTACCTATTTGTTGAACAGTTTTGAACTTCATATGATAATACATTATACAATTACCTAAAATGATATAAATCAGTCGGACTTTTTTTAAAAATGTGACCAATCAAAGTGGCTTCGTTTTTGGATCACTCTGTAGATGGTTATGGATACGCGCATGACACAGTCGCGTGATACAAAATACTGTTCACCAGTGTATGCCGCGCAGTGGGCTAATTAGCCTATTTGCGGTTGGCCAAACAACGAATAGTTGCCTAAAAATAGGAGAATGTTTGTAAATGCTGTTCAGCCCAGCAGTAGCGGGCGACCACTCGAACCTGTCTGCAATCACGATCACGAAGACGGAGCTGGATTCGACTCACAGGTGCCTGGAGGTGACGTGGAACGACGGTGAGCAGACGTCCTATCCGTACATCTGGCTGCGAGACAACTGCCAGTGCTCGGTCTGTTTCCATCCCGGCACAATATCTCGTCGTCTGCTTTTCCACCAGATCGACTTCAACGTCATGCCGCAGAACGTCGAGGTGAGTCATACAAGTCATACATTCTCCTCGTGGCGTCACGATTTAACCCTTTCACGAGCACATTAAAACCGCAGAGAAATAGACCATTGTACAGCAATACGGTGATTGGTACATTGGTACACATTAACCACCGTCATAGACTCATAACTTTAGAAAATTTTCGAATGTCGTGGACCATCGCACAGTTTTGTTTCTCTACGACAGGCTACAGCTGAGCATCTGTTTTTACCGCGCGATGCCTATGCATAAGCGCGGTATTTGCTGTGATGCGGTGTCCGTCCGTCTGTCCGTCACGTTCGTGGATCAAGTCAAAACGTATAAACATGTCCGAAATTTTTTCACCATCGGGTAGCCACACCATTCTTGTTTTTCCATACCAAACGGGATGCCGATATTCCGACGGGAATACCCCCCCTAACGTCCCCCCTAACGGGGGCGTCGAATGCAAGGGGGTATGAAAAATGACGATTTTCGACCAATATCTCGCTCTATCTGAGAAACGGTTATAGTTAGATGGGCACATTCAGCGAGGCAATTTGTAAGC
>Ga0209149_1002703_pt1 | contig 10149 bp, 5 predicted proteins | sample WorMetTyACAVOLI2_FD_187423 | JGI IMG/M metagenome (GOLD analysis project Ga0209149, IMG submission 187423) | Marine gutless worms symbiont microbial communities from Max Planck institute for Marine Microbiology, Germany - Olavius algarvensis... ... | reverse complement strand
CACCCTCACTATGAGACTGTTCACCTCTTATCATTTTCCTCCATTTTTATGGTCTAGTACATCATATGCATACAAATGCAAACACTTTAAGTCTTTGTCAACGACTTAACTTCATTCACTTATACAAAGCAATCCCAAAAAAATCTATAATAGGGTACGGTAGGACGTTATGGTCGTTCAAGATCATCGAAACTGCTACCAACTGAAAGCCCGCGTGAGACTTCCTCATACTCTTCTACCATGACTGCATGCCTATCTGCTATCAGTTCCAAGATACAATGATTCAGTGGTCAAAAATCTCCCGTTTTACCCACCGCAGTCTCGTATGAAGTCCTCGCACGGGGGTTCCCTCGGTATGAAAGTTGGTATCAAAAAACAAGAGTCCCTGGTCTACCCGACGGTGAAACTGCATAACCATATGGTTATTAGTTTTTAATCAGCACCAACATGTGACGGACAAATAGACACGCCACCTGTACCTATGTCGCGCTCTAGCATAGATGACAGCAAAAAAAAATATTCCGAAATGACAAGTAATGTGCCAAGTGGGGCATTACACCCTAACGTACCATTCCACATAAAATCACACTCTAACAGTCACACTACAGACAACAATGAAGCAGCGACTACAAACCACCATACACTTCCGGGTCAAGTTTGAGAATATTAGCGCTGACAAGGTCTAGCGGGCCAGGTCGGTGTACCAGGTGGTCACTAAGGTTCTCCTGCAGCCGACATCGCTTCAGCTGTCTCTGGCGTTCCTGTACACAGCTGTCCACCAGAGGATTGGTATCTAGGCACAAAACACACTGGATCTCTGTATCTTTCCTGTAAACCTACGTTTTAAACCAAAGCTTAATGCAGACAATAAAATCTGGCTTCAAACCAATGGAGAGATTACAGATGTTAAAATCGTTTTTTTTTCTTGAAAATCGATTATCATTTGCTTAAAAATAATTTTTTTTCGATTATCGAATATCTTGACGCCATGATGACCCATTAAGCTCTGCCGTGAAGCTTGGAGTGCATGGGGGAGGGAGATCGCTGACTGACAGACGGACCGGTCGTGACGACGCACAGTCTCATATCTCCTAATGATGATGTCGATCAAAATAGCATCAATATTGTGTCATAGGGTATCGCAGGAGGCAGTCGACACGTGTGAAAAACTCAACAGTACCTTGACAAGACTGACAATGCAGACAGACGTGGTATAGTTGTGACGTCATAATGACAGTGCGGGCGACAGAGGCCACCCGCAGCGCGGACACGCCGGTCCAGGGTCGGGCGATTACACGCTCATTCGCGGCATTTAACAAAGCCTACTAAAAACTTTCCTGATGTATTTTTTTATTTTGTTTACGAGAGTTTTAATTCTACGCAATAAAAAATTTGAGACTTCTCTCGAATCCTATGGATGGCATTGTATAGGCCTAAGTTGCAAATTAAGTAAAACTGCTTCATATTTCAGTAGGCCTACCTGCAACTGCCTTGCATGGACAAAATGACGTGTGCAAAATCACTGTTTCATGCATTTTTTGATGATAATGACGGGTGGCACGTGACAGCTATTGACTTGTTATCCACAGACAATCTTGAAAGCCATCGACGAACGTAAGTAAACGTGTGCACTGTGTCCGCGCAGGCCAATTTACGACCGGACCACCGCATACAAACTGTGTAAACTGTGTGGGTGGGGAGCCAGGTTTAGCGTGCAGCATGTGCGATAATTATCAACAAGCTATTAACACACGGGCCGCTCCGCACTTTCTGCCGCAGCCAATGCAGTACTCACATGAACATTTCGAAAATCAATAATGGAGAAATGAAAAGGAGAATGAGAATAAATTCTGACAATCGATTATCGTTTTTAACATCCCTAGGAGAGATTAACGTTAAATATATCATCATATCGTTAAATATCACATAATATCGTAACTTTGATGATTAAACTCAGTTTAAGGACCATCCTGAAAATGACCAAAAAACACGTCAAGTGGGACATTAAACCCTACCATACCATTCCATATTGTCAACTTCAAGCATATGATATGTCAAGATAAACTTTAAAACAGACCTCAGCTTCACTTTACCTTCTCCACTGATTAGGTTTTAAACCCAGTTTTCGTTGAAAAATTTAGTTTAAATCTTTAGTTGTAGTGAAATATTTGTGCATCAACAATTTATGATAAGGTACACATTTTCAGCTTTCCATTGTGCTTCCTGTAAGAAACACTGCATAAAACTATTAACCCTTTAGACTCCAAAGGCAATTATAGTGCCAGATCGAATAATATGAAGTTGGTACACTGGCCATTGACGGGTGGGCTGTTACATTTGGTACAGCGAGGAGGGCCTGGGCGGGCTGCGGCCCCGCCCAGTCTCCTCGCTGTACTAAATGTAACAGCCCACCCATCAACGGTCAGTGTACCTATCACTGTATTGCTGTATAATGAATGGTCCGTTGCTCTGCGGTTTTAATGCGGTGATTAAAGAGTTAACTAACTTCAAGGTACTAAAGAGACGAATGCTCATCGTGAGTAAATATTATTATAACACCGTGCCATATATTCCAGCATACACTAAGTAAGTAAATAAGTAAATGATTTATAAAGTGCCGACATCGATAAAGAATCAGAGCGTGTTGAGAGTGGGTGGTCATTATGGGTTAGGATAGGCTGACTGAAAATAATGTGTTTTTAGATGCCGACAAAATGTAGGGAGTGATGGAGAATTATGTATACTAGCAGGCAATAAATTCCAGATTTTTGGTGCTGAGATTCGATATGCATTATGCACATGAGCCAAATTCAAGGTTGTATTGTGGAACAGAGAGCTGCAAAAAGAGGAAGATCGCAGAGTTCGTGTGGGTTCATAATGTTGTAAGAGTTCGGACAGATAAGGTGACTGGCCAGTGTGCAATGCCTTATAGGCCAACATGGCCAGTTTGAAATGTACTCGCCATTCAATGGGTAGTCAGTGGAGGTTTTGGAGTAATGCAGTGGATGAGAGTGGAGAGGTGTATCGACGCTGATAGGTAATGATTCACGGTAAATGCCGTCGAAATCATCACGGCATCTATCAACAGTGCTTACAGCTATGTATGTGTATCAACTCAATGGGCTAACTCAACTATAAGCATTTCAATATGGAGTCAAACAGTCCACGCACTACACTGCAACTGGTCCTGTAACAAACCTCAACATTATACAGATTTGCATTCCATATTGATCTGCACAATTCGCTAGATATCAGCAAGTGACCATCCTGTGCTTATGCATTTTTGTGCAGAAGTTGCGTCTGTGTAATCAAATAAGCAGCCTGCTAGTATTTATGCGTAGAGCCGCATGCCAATCACGACTACAAGACATAGCCACGTTTGTTTATATCTCGATACAAATTCTTAGTAAATTCAGTTTCTGTGCAGCACTTATCAAAATATGACAAGTTCTTTTTTGTACTGCCATATGCCTGTATTATAAGTTTGGGCAAAGTCAATCAATACGTTTAGCCATTTATTGAAGCTATTTTTTGTTTATCGTAGCTGTAGTACGAGTTATTTTAGTTGTTACAGTAGGACCGCACACATACATGAAATGACATCACACATTATAAATTAGTAATTTATTCAAAACACACCTTCAAGTATGTGATGCTGCACAAGGCACTGGCGGTCTGGTCGAGATGTCAGCTTCTTACGCAACAAGTCGCCAGTCTACGTAACACAACACAAACAAGCCACTCAGTGCAAGCCTGATACATTATCTCTCTCCACCACAGTACACTTTCGGCTTCCCTCGTGGGACCCTGTGGCAATTATTTTAATGAAGCGCTGTGTGTTTGGTAATTGATTAACACTCAGGGTGTCCAATATTTCTGTATGGCTCAGACTGCTGGGCGATATCAGACAGATGCACGTAAGATTGATGTGCTTGATTAGTGGTGTCTGCATATGCTGCTTGGCATCAAATGGTACCAATTTGTCCATAACTATGGTGTATGTATGGAGGCTAACGAAGCAACCTAAACTCACTGCAATAATCCAGTCCTGCCAACTTACTCTGTTTGGGCACACTGCATTGCATGGATGACAACGCAGATGCTAAGAGGATCCTGTTAGCCTCCACTCTGGCAGACTGCAGAAGACAACCAGGGCATCCCCGCATCACGTGGGTCAGCACCGTCCAACAGGATCTAAGACACTACCACTTTACGGTCCCCCAAAGCAGCAGATTTGGCTCAGAACTGCCGTCTGTGGAGGATATGTCAATGTATGGTGCTAAGCAATCCTAGAGTTACATGCCAGAAACGACAACGACGACGAGGGTGAGCACTCTCCAGACTATATGAAATTCCCTGAAGTTTGCGGTGCTCCTGTCCATGTTCGGTGTTACTCGTATCATGCCTGTACCAGTGTTAGTGACAGTGGTGGGGGTAGGAATGCAACAGCACATGATCCGAAACCAACATGAAATGCACAAACTCAGGAAAGTCAAGATTATTTATAATAACAAGCAAATATGCAGCAAACAATAAACAGTTTTAAATCACTTTTATCTGACAACATTTATTCCCCGACACTTCCCTGACTTTTAGTAAAATTCCTGACATTTCACTGACAGCTGTCAAAATCCCTGACATTTCCAGGTTTTCCAGACAAGTGGTCACCCTAACACTAACCAAACTGATATTCTTTACAGCTGATGATACTGATATCAAACTTGCATCACTGAATCCATATTAATTACTAACACAGTTTATAACTTATGCAATCTGCAATAGCACACACACACACACAGTGTAAACAAATGAGGTATTTCGTCTAGTGTATGATGCCAAACACCTGACCTTTGCCATTTCCAGCTGTTTACGTTGCTCAGCAAATGCCGGCGGAGTCTTCAATGCTATTCAAACACAACACTCATTATTCAAATGATAAATGCACAGAAACAGAAAACAATACATCTTGCCTTTGAGGCATATGTCATAATTTACTCTTTTTTGTAAGGCACAGGCATTATATAAACCCAAGACTTGTTGCAAAAATCTGTCGTAACTCAGTACATCCATGAGGGGGCTTCTGGGGAAATAAAATGCACTTGCAAATGCACATGTCAATTTTTTATTTACATGTTTTTCTCACTCTTGCCTAAGATCTGATCCCGCGATGGATTTTCACACAAGAGAAACACAATAGTATGACGGTGACACGATTACACACAAAAAGACGTAAAAGAAATTTAAGCTGGCTCTACCATGAAAACCACAGCAAAAAGTATAATATGCCAGCATGACATGTAAATATCTCGGCTAGCATGTAAAGCATACCTAGCAATAGTAGCTTTTGCAATTAGCCAGATGCAGCAAGTAGCAACTTACGTGGATAAATGCCCTGATCAGCCAGTTCTGCGACCGATCTTCGCAACATCAACCTCCGCTTTAATGCTATAAAACACACATCATATTCATTCAGTTAAAAAGGGTAACATGGCAAAACCAAACAGCAAAGATGCCGACATTTCCAGTGAGTCATAAATAACAAAATATGGCCTGTTGTTGTTGGTGTCACGCGGTACCTATATGGGTAGGCAGGTGTTCCGAAGGAAGGTTCATGTAGTATTGAAATACACCTGTGACGTCCACGGATTAATCAGAGACGTTCTGCCTCCCATTTTGAGCATGACAGAAGTACTGTAATGTTCTGCTGTCTCTACTCCATCGCCATAATGTGGACCGACTGCTGAGGTAAGACCTGCTAAGAATTTGTGGAACTGGACCTGTTTAAACTCAGTTGCTTGTGCTTATTTGGAGGCAATCTTGCACTCAGCCAACTACAACAGCATTTCTGATACTAGTCAGCACTACTAACTGATGCGTTTCGTGCCATCTCCTCAAACTCTCAGAATTAATTTGTAAGTAAGTAAGTAAATAAATAAGTAAATACATCTAAGTTTATCAGTGTCTATGACAAATGCACTGTGTTGCAATAATAGTTAATAATAATAGTTAACGAACTCAATGGCAAACATCACAAACACAACATCCACAAAAACACACAAGAAAACAGCATCTAAAGTCTTATAATATCAAACACCACATAAATTATATAACAAGATATAGTTTTCCTAAATTTATGTGCAATCAGTTAGTGAGTGTGACCACTTTAACATATATTTCTCTCTCTGTCAGAGTATAATATACATTTCTGTCACGTGGCAACAAATGATGAAGACAATGACTAGCGCAGCATGTAGTCACAGTTTTAAACTAAATAGTACTCAGAGAGAGCATACCTCTGCCAATGTGTCTAACCTCAACTAAAAGTGACATGGAATTCAAATCCAGATTTCCAGATTAATCCAGATTTGGTTCTTGATACCTGCCACATAACTCCCAAAATGTTGTGGATTCATCGGTCATTTTGCCGAGTGTTGTGAAAATCGGCCGGCGACTGTATGAGAAATGCCAACAACTATCCTAAAATACACTATTCTACAATGGTCAGGGAAGTGGAAAAGTGATTCAAAATTTGTATCTGGAACCAGATCAGTGATTGCCATCAGAAATGCCAATAAATATCCTAAAATACACTATTCCGCAATGGTGAGGGAAAGTGGAAAAGTGATTCGGAATCCGTATCTGGAACCAGATCAGTGATCACCATCAAAAGTTAATCAGTCTTCTGACTGGTAGGCCCAATCATAGCGTCAAATTTCAGTGAACTGGCCAATTACTTTTGGGGTAATCCCGCACACAGACAGAACGACATAGAAACCGAACTGATCGCATAGCTTCCGCCCTTGCCGAGGTAACAACGGCAAGGACCGCATTTCAAACACTTCACTGGCTTCATATCTAGATTTTAGTAAATAATTATGTAAATACATGCACATGACTAAGAAACTGCTGACAATAATGATACAAAAGTAGAAAAACTACAGTCACAACTAGCAAGTTACTTCCAAGTCACTATATTACGTATGGTGGACATTCGAAGCAAAATGATAACTCACACTCTTTGTTAACGTCCATTGACTGCTGTAATGAGACCTCCTCCACAGCGGGAAGAAATGGATCAAACCGGTCCTCACTAACAGCAGTATCACCAGCAGTGACAACCACAGCCGTTGTCGGCTGGCTGACAACTGCCGACGTTGTGTTTGCAGCCATTTTCATCCAAGAAATACCTAATAGACACAGAAACAGGTCACACATAATATACAAGAAAAGCAGCAAGGGAACTCATCCCAGAACTGTATACGGTATACATTCTACAGGTTAAGTAATTCGAGTTGATTAGCTAGAGCGCTGCATGATATTAGGAACAAAGGCTGAACAAAAATGAATTCTCCGTTTTTGGCTAAAAAATAAAAGCGGCCGAAAAAATCAATTTCTGTTTTCGGCCGAGACCGAAACAAAAAAATACCACCCTATTTTGGCTGAATATGAAAAATAAACAAAAAAACATAGTTTATATTGTTGCTGGTAGCTGTCCAGGATGCTTTGCATGCTAATATAGCCATTATGTAATTTTAAATGTTGCCATATGATTGAGGATATTAGTTAACACATAAAATATTAAATACAGAGCAATAAATTGTCGTTCAGTAATCAATTTAATTTTGCTGTAACAGGCAGAGTCGTATGCAAAATTCTTATGTCTGTCATTACTGCTAGTGTTCTGCACTTGACGTAAGGGAGTGGACCTAGGAAGACCTTAACCACACAAAATTTCATCAAAATCACCCACAGGATTGCATGGCCTACTGGTACTGTGTTGCCTCGGAGGTGATGCATATTGATTTCTAGTTTTACAATGCACATCTCTGTTAAAATTTCCATTCATAGCATTTCCAATACGGATGTTAAAGTCAAATTTTTTTTTCATAATTGACGATTTGTGAAATTCGATTAAAATTCAATGATCGGAATCCAGGCATGATGACTAAAATACTTCCATTAACGAGCAGCATGTGGCATGTGTCATTTCTATCAACATCCCCTCCCCCAGGGCCCCACAGTGTGGGCGCATAGTTGCCGAGTCAAGTGCCTGGACGTATGTCCAGGTGAGCTGGTCAAGCTAAGGGAGATCACCAAAGTGTGATGATGGCTTTCACTGGGTAGACCTAAAGCTGTAAAAGGTAAAATATTGGTTCCAATTTGGTAATATGTCACTCCAAGGTAACTCCAATACAATGTGCACAGTGCACACGCACATGAAGAATATTTTATTTTGCGGCGTGATTCAATGTGTGCGCATGTGATGGATAACCGGCACGAACCTCTTATTCCACGTGTGCATGAGTACGACGAATATCATATTTCGTGGTCTTGTTCAACATGTGATGTGTACGACGAATATCGTCGTGCACTTTTCACACACAAACTGACAGTGACAGGGTCAGTGCAAACGGTACAGGGCCACACAGTGCCACGTAGCCGGAGTCGACACTAACTTGACTCCATCCACAGGCAGCCCTGTGAGACATGCCTATAGGTAATCCAGTGGCCCTGTGTGACTAGATTACCTATAAGCATATCCCACAGGGCCGTCTGTCAGTGGAATCAAGTCCACGTCGACTCCGGCCCTGTGCGGCCCTGTACCTTTTGCAGTGACTGCTATACTCTTCACACCGAGATGAAGCACCTGGTCCGTACTTGCGTTTTCACTTGGAATCAATCACTGAGTTATCACACATGAAGTTCCTTACTTGTGAAACTACATTTGGAAGCTACCTGTGTGTCATCACCGAGAGCTACTCGACGCGCGACGGTCATATGAGAAACTACAACAGTAACATGGTATCAACTGGAACCAAATCCGACCAAATCAGATCTTTCTGAAACTGTCTTCAATATGTACCTTATAAAACTGACCCGATTTTAATAATAGGTATCTCTGATTTGGTCTGATGTGGACCGATTTGGTAATTAGAGTGACTCTTCTATGCTGCCCGTACTCAAAGCGGTACTCGTTTGAGGTACCGGTACCCGTACTCTACAGACATTTTGCGGCAGAAAACGCCAATACGCACATGAAGAATATTTTAGTATAATATTTTGTGTAATATAAAGTGTACTTTGTCATTATTTCTCGGATACAGAGGCCTTTGAGGCCTGCTTCCGTTTTCTCCATGTGATGATGATGATGAATACGTTAACTATGATCAGTTTGCTGAAACGAATCTAGCCCTATCTATTTGATACATCAGTTAACTTACTAGCAACGCCCTCCACAACAACTTTGGCGTGATAAACTGTTAAACTTATCCAAGTGTTTGTTAATTTATCAATGCATCGACAACACGCGCAAAGATATCAATTAAACTTTCCGCGCAACCGCTGTCAAAGTGCAACTGTAACCAAAAAACGGATAAATTTGACTAACAAAATAACGCCATTATTACATGTCAAAAGGAAGTAAAATAATAAGTATGTAAAGCAAAGCAAAGCAAAGCAATGATGTGTAATGGGCGTAGGCTGTGCAAACGAAAAATAAGCAGTGCAAAGTGAAATTATAATACAAGGTTGTCGTTTGCATTAATTTCTGCTCACGACCCCGGTTAGCTCAACTTTATAATCGTACAATACATCTGGGTGCATCCAAAATTTAACTACTCATCTTTTTAATTTGAAAGTGTCAGTCGTATATCCGCTGATATTACTCAGGGCCGTAATTACGTTTGAACTTTGAGGAATCCGAGGCAGCTGCCTCGGTTGTTTTCACGGTTGTTGCCTCGGTGAAAAGTACTTAAACCAGTAGAATACTCCCTGTAGAAACTGGTAGCCCTAAGCAGAAAACGACAAAATTATTACCATATTTTTTATTAAGAAGTGTATCGAACATGAGCCTGGCATATGGAGACTTTGGCCTGCACCTGATTTGATTTGATAAGTAATTCATAGTCCTCGTGGAGTATCGCGTAAATGAGGCAGTGCATGGGGTGTAAACAACTTGCCTAAAGTTGTTGCGCAGCAGCGTCACGGCCGGGCCTCGAACCCACGGCCACGTACGACCCTTGGATCGCAAGTCCGACGCCCTACCGCTGTGACTGCCACCGCCGACGTATCGGGGTGCTCTGTCTGAGTATGCGGCACTTGCGATGCCAAGGCTAGCTCATATCTCGGGTCGGGCCGCATGACAGAGGT
>Ga0209149_1002702_pt1 | contig 10150 bp, 4 predicted proteins | sample WorMetTyACAVOLI2_FD_187423 | JGI IMG/M metagenome (GOLD analysis project Ga0209149, IMG submission 187423) | Marine gutless worms symbiont microbial communities from Max Planck institute for Marine Microbiology, Germany - Olavius algarvensis... ... | reverse complement strand
TTTGGCTACTGTATTGTCGTTTCTTTGACTGCTTTTAGTGTTATTTGTAATAAAACATTTTACAAAGTATACACTCTGTTGTCGCACACACCTCACCACACTAAGTCACCTCTTAGCAGTCGGGGGTGTGACAGACGTGTTCATATTAAAGATCGCCTCCAGGTGGCAATCTGTGAACCGGTGGAAGTCGACGACGATGGCGGCATCTTCAGAAGACAGCAGATCAACGATACAGAGCGCATCTTTGTGAGATGAACATTGCTAGCTTCTCGAACCATGCATCGCCCGCACGCATTGCTTATGGCTCGAGCCTAGCCTACGATAAACTATATTATAGAATATACAGTGCCAGCCTTATTGTTAATATATTTATGTTGTAATTGTTTATTAATAAATATTTTGTATGCAACAATACACCTAATACTTGCCACACACCACGTTACAATTCAGTTTGAACATAGACCATATTCGATCCAATCCTACCTAATCAATTTGGGTTTGATTAAGTGGATTAAGGCTGCAATTACAGTCGGATAGAGATAAAACTCTACACCCCAAAGCTCGTATCAAGTATAGGAAAACCTTTACTTTTTCGTAGACATAAACCAAATGCATGTGCTGTTACAATCAGAACATTAATTTCAACAGGGATGTATGAAAACAGAAATACAAGCAATGTTTCATAAATAATAATTTCTAAAAACTATACCATACATATGAATAATATAAAGCACACTGGTAAACAATTGCAAATGTATGTCTCTTGGCACTGCAACGGAATAGGAAAATGTTACTGGCATCGTCAAGTACCATAATCCAAATTAATTATATGTTCAACAAAAATAACATCAATGGCAGTCAGCTGAAGTCTTGCACTGTTTTCATCACGAAAATTCCCACATCCCCGAGGGGAATGTTTTTCGTCACCATAAGTATGTATGCCGTTGCACACATTTGGTCAAAATGGAACCGTAAGCAAAATATAATACAAAATATGAACAGAAAGTATCTGAAAAAATATTTTGTTAAATGACCTAACAGGACTTGATACCGTATTCAATTGATTGAACAGACTCTGCTGGTACTACTAACCGCAAAACATACGCAACACGCTGATGACAACTAACGACAGTAATCTGCTCAATTTACATACTGCATAATATACTCACAATGTATGTGACAAACAGCTCCATTACTGCACCTTTAATGAAGGCATAAACGCTGTGTTTGTACGATGCCCAGGAAAGCGTTGGACTGTTATCTGGGTTGTGCTCACTCCACTGTCGATCTGTATCGGCACGGAGATATCTGGTCTGTACGTACTTTATCCAGTTCTCCAGCTCTTCCTCCGTCACTTTCTCGTCACTGTTCGTGTCAATTTTATCAAAGATGATCCTGCAACGGTTAAATTCAATGCACTCACTACAACTGTAATACCTGCCAAATGATTGTCAGATGTGTATATGTGCCTGTCACATTGCCTCTATAGCTTCAAGGATATTGCAGATATAGACTTTAAATTTTCAGGACTTACTGAGTACTTATTTATTCCATAAATATTATGCAAAACGTATTTACCGGCAATAATATTCTTATGGCACATTCACAAAAATTACAACAGATTTTTGGCACAGTTCATGAGACCTATATTTGACCTTCACTAATGACCCTTCTTTACTACCAGAGAAGGACAATTTTTATTCTGGATACTGGCTAGCACCTACATTATTGATCAAGTTTTGTTCTGCCTACTATTAAGACACTAACTTTGACTACATTTACATCCATGCACAGTACTGTATTAGTAGAACAAAGCACTATATGCAGTGCACTAAGCTAATGCAACTTACTTGAGGCAGTTTACTGCAGATGTGCTACGTAATTATCTTACCCCAGTTCTTTTTTACTGTCTTCTAATGGCATGTGTTCAAATTCCTTCACATCATCTTTGCCAAGAAATGCTTCGTGATCATAATCCGAATTGTGCTCATCATCTCGGAAATGAATCTCTTCACTCAGTGGCTGCAAATATTCAATGTCAGTGTGTCATTACAATCTATTCAAACTACAATAATTTGATGTTTTAATTTAGTTGCACAAATTAATGTTCAGAAATGTCAGGAATACATGTAAGTTGAACCTTTTCTATAACTCTGGAGTTTACTTCCGGAGGTGGAATAGCTGATGACATTGTCATCTCGGACAGCAGCAGCAGTGTTGTTAGGACAAGAAATGATTTATCCATATCATCAAATGGCATCAAGCTGTACATACATAGACACATCAAACTAAACATACTGTCAGTGGTGGGGCTAGCATTGCAACAGTGCATGATCCGCAACCATATATTTAATATTTAACACAGAATAAACTCCTACTAAATACCTGTATGGACACAAATATACAGCTTACAATAAACAGTTTTAGGCAACTTTTCCCTGACAAACTTTTTTCCGCGACATTTCCTTGACTTTTAGTAAAATCCTCAACATTTCTCTGACAGCTGTCAAATTCCATGACATGTCCAGGTTTTGCAGACAAGTGGTCACGCTGAAAAAGAAGTTGAAATAAGATGCACAAAATAAGCACTAAAACCGACTAAATCAAAATCTGTCACCGTGAACTAAAAAATTACGTATCAGTAATAAGAAAATCATATTATTTGCGCATTGTCAATAAACAAAACAAGCAACACATCAATGAGAACATGAAAATAACCATCGCAGTAGCATTGTGCAATCTACACTTAATATAAACTTAGCGAGATAAACATTAAAAATCACCTCGTTTGAAGTTCATCACCAGTGATGTGGTCTGAGACCTCGGTCTTGTGACAAGACTGGTCTCAGACCAAAAAAAATGGGCTTGTAGGCTGCAGTCTTGGTCTTGATCTTGCAAGTCTGGTCTTGGTCTTATAGACAAACTAACAAGACAATGATTTTGAACAACCTAGTGTAAAAATATCAAAAAACGCCTACTATGCACCGTATTGTTGCTTGTGCAACCTCAGCCTCTGTTGAACGAGTGTTCAGCCATGGCGGACTATTCATGCGTCCACATAGGGCTAGGCCAGGAGACCGAATACTGTGTTAACTTGTGATGACAAAGTGCAATAAAAATCGTATGCAAATGAGAGCAGCTGGTGTTACAAGCTAAACCTTTGACTTTTCTGGTTGGCATTTAGACAGTGAACACTAACAATTACTAACTGAGACTGTGGATTCTTATGCGTTGCAAAATGTGTTGTGCTTATTCTCTTCTCAGTGAACATACAAGCTGCTCCATTGTACTGATAATTAAAACTGTAATGTCAAACTCTGAGCATTGTTAAGTACAGCAGTTTTTTAAATACACTGAAAGGAAACTGTTTTGGTGATGAGCAGTACGTGCATTGTATGAATAGCCGTGGTACAAAAAGCCGGTCTTGGTCTTGTCACTCTGGTCTTGATCTTGGTCTTGTAAGCTTCGGTCTTGGTCTTGTTGTTCTGGTCTTGGTCTTAAGAATTTGTTCTTGTTCACATCACTACTACTGTCATACTGACTAGTGCATCCACAATAACGACCAACAGGGACAGCATTGTGTTTATATAACTCGCTGAAGACGTGTGACTTAATTACTCTTAATCGGTGACTAGAAACATTGCAACGTCCACAACGGCCCAAATTTTCTACAGCTTAGACAACGAAGATGAAAAGTTTTCTGCAAATATTATCCCAGAATGCAGCATATAATCAGAATATATGAACACCAGCAAATAGAAAACTATAGTATAGGTAAATCTCTATACCTTGTAAACTAGTATGCACGCCCACCTACCATTGTAGGCCTATGAATGTACTAGGTGGCTGGCGTAAGGTGTCAGCCTTTATATGAATATCAGTGCTGTCATTTAATTGTTTTATTGAATAAATTTTAATTACTATACGGTTTATCACTGATCAATGTGACTCACTCTTGATTAACAACTCAACAACAGAACATAGTCCGAACTTGTCCATCCGATTCTGTCAAGGGAGACAAACGGCCGCGACATACACATTAAGTTAGTCAGGTGCATCGTAATTCAATGGTGTGTCTGCGTACCTTAATTGCCTTTAAGTCATTAGTGCCATGCAGTTGCCTATACGTGTAGCTTGCTGACTGATGCCGTTGCGGTACATGCAGCTTTACCTGTAAGCCATTGTAGACAGCTGTTTTGCGAGTTCAAGTAATGCCGTTCGGACTGACTTGTGCGCCTTCAGTGTTTCAGCGTTTAATGGATAGACCTATACCAATTCGTTCACGGATACTGGTGTGTAACGAAAGACTTACTTTTTAATAAAAATCTATCACAATCTGTCGTCTTGTCAAGGGTGCCACTGCAGTATGAAATACTTGCTATTAGGCAAAAATGTGCTTTTTGGCTTCAATAAACACTTTTCCAAGTGTTGATGCTTATATGTTCTGATTATATGCTGCATTCTGGGGACTTCTTCTCATCTTCATTGTATGAGCTTTAGACAATTTGGGCCGTTGCGGCCATTGTGGACGTTGCAGTGTTTCAAGTCACCCTCTTAATTACTTGGCATTTTGGCAGTCGCTGGGTGCCTGTGTTTCTGTGGTGACTGTCAAGGATCTGTGTTGGGTCCACTTTTATTTCTGTTGTATGTTAATGACATTGTGCAGAGCTGTACTGCCATCCCATGCGTCCTCAGGTGGCGGATAGGGGAACGGCCTTCAGATATAAAGGTTAGCTGCGAAATAAGCAGGTAGGGCAGTACCTGACGAATAAGCAGTCACGGACCAACAGCGGCAAGGTCATCAGGGTGCAGTGCGGGCTGCGAGGGTGGCAGCCTCGCAATAAATGCTGCATATACCCTATGACGACCTTGCGACATGGCGAGTTTAGGCTGCCATTCAATATGCCTACACCAGGGTCGTCGGGCAACAGCGGCGACGTATCTCTCCTCGGGCGGATGATCTCAGCTGCGGGACAGTGGCTGAAGATGAGCAAGTGGCGAACAATCTACTGACCGTCATTACTGTGCAGTCTTCCGAGTCACTGGACATCTTTCGACGCCGCCTGAAAACTGAACTGTTCGAGCGTTCTTACAACTGACACCGCGCCTGTCAAACGACTTTACTGCTGCGTGACTCACTTTCACTTTCCCGCAGCTTTTTGCTGTGGCTGCAACCTTGAAGTTTTTCGACTATAATGTTGCTATGACATTCATTCTTATTATTATTATTATTATTATTACTGTCAAACGGGGTAACATTGATAGATTTTAGGATATTTTAAGTTTTACCTCTGTATCAGTAAGGGATAGTAACTATGTTAATATATGTCTGTAACACTTCATGTCTTGGCTATACAGCAGACATCATTCCATGTTTGGGTTTTCACTTCTTGTATATTTCTTTTGTCCTGAACAGTTATCAATGTTACCCCGTATATCCGGGTAACATTAAAGAGGACACCGTCGAACCCACTGTGCCTGCCCGAAAATTTAATCTGAAAGCATACGCCGCTATAACCTGACACAGCCTGGGCCTCGAACCCAGACTCGCCGATCACCGTAGCCAGGCAGCAAGTACTGCAATCCTACCAACAGCGCCACCGAGGCATGCTTCTCATGCTGTTAATAGCTAAAGATTTTATTATGTTTAAAGCTTTAGAGAAATTATAATAAAAGTGCAGTTAATTATTTTCCCTTACACATTCATTTGATGTGAATAGCATCTAGCACTGCACATTAAAATTAAAAAAACGCGAAAAACCCAATAAAACCCATCGAGTTGGGTTTAAAAAAAAGCATTTTTTTAACCCTGATTAAAACTTACACATAAATTTGTTCATCATCAATATTTATTACCTAAAACCTTTGCCAGTTATTTCACTATTAACAATACAATTTATTCACACAATACGGTACTCAAAATAAATAAATATTTTCATCTTGCATCAGTTAGTAAAACTTTGGGAAAAAGAAGAGTTCAGTACAAAGCAAGTAAAAATGGAATGAAAAATAAAGGCCAAATTGATACTCTTTACAGATTTTGAAAAAGCATTTGACAAAGTGCCACATAATAGATTAATTTCAAAGCTTAGTTCCTATGGCATTAGCAAGACTATTATAAAATGAATCCAAGATTTCCTAATAGCTAGTAAAGTTAGAGTTAGGGTTAACCTTAGTTACTCTGCGTGGAGTGATATTACAAGTGGTGTACCCCAGGCAGTGTTCTATGACCTATTTTATTTCTGTTGTTTATTAACGACCTAATAGAATGTTGCATACCTTACCATACTCAAGAGTTCTACCTATTTGCCGATGATGCTACGCTGTTCAGACATATTACACAAGACAGTGACAAAACTGCATTACAAAAAGGTGTAAATGCACTACTGGAATGGTCTCAAGAACGGTTTTTAAAAGTTAATGCATCCAACTGTATGGTTATGTCCTTTGGCAGAAATGTTGAAAAAAGCTACACTTGCAATATTTTAGAAAATAGTCAAATTAAACCGCTCGTATGAACTGACCACATAAAGGATCTAGGGATTCTATTAGACGAGAGACTTTCATTTAGAGACCACATAAATGATAAAATTAACAAAGCATTCTCGATGCTTGGTATAATTAAACGTAATTTTAAACACCTTACAATTCAGTCATTTACTATGTTATATAATAACATGGTAAGATATCATTTAGATTATTGTTCTTCCGTGTGGTCACCATACACGAAAAAGGACATTGAGGCTTTAGAAAAGGTACAAAAAAGAGCTACCAAGATTCTGCCAAAACTAAACCACATGAATTAATCTGAGAGACTTAAAGCATGTAAACTACCAACATTACACTATAGAGGAATTCGAGGAGACATGATCGAAATGTACAAAATATTGACTGGAATATATCATATCGAGACTTGGTTTGGGTTTGTTCCTCAGTCTTCTCTTCTTCTCGTATGCGTGTCATTAACCATAACTGGTCAGCCACAAAACAGCGTCTTCATCCGCAGAGTGTAGCCGAGATAAGCCGCCATTCAGTTTTGTCAGGTGACAGGATTCGACAATGTGAGACATTGTCTGGGTCTCGCCACAAGGACACAGATCAGTGTCTGTAAGTCGCCATTGCCTTCTGCAGGCACCGCAGTGTCCCTGTTCCGTGCGAAAACAGTTCAGCAAAGACCACTGTTGCCGAGGGAGGTCGAAACCCGGTTGCCGCATTGTGGGGTCACACACTAGGTGAGAATAAACCACCTGAGCCGACTTCCAGTTATGCCTCCATCGACTTTTGATGTCAACTGGTTGCAAATCTAGCCACAACGCATTAGAGGCACTGTGCGATTATGCGCTATATAAATCTACATTTACATTACACAACAGCTTTCTGGATGTCAGTCGTAGCAATGGTGGGGTAAGGATATCAGGCTGGATTGGCCAACTGTCATGTTTGACGATTTTCTCCACCAGCTTGTCAGTGGCAGCCTTCCTTCATAGGGCTGGCGGTTCAATGTTGGAGAGCACTGGAAGCCACTGGAGAGGTGTAGAACGGAGGGTACCAGAGATAAGATGCATGGTAGAATTCAACTGCACATCGACCTGACTTGTGTGAGCAGAGTGTAACCAGACTGGGGCGTAGTACTCTGCTGCTGAATAGCAAAGTGCCAGAGTAGATGACCGCAGAGTGTTGGCGCTAGTGCGCCAGGTGGAACCGGCTAGCTTCATCAACAAGTTGTTTCAGTTCTTCAGCTTGCCTGCAGTCTTCGTCAGTAACGAGAGGTCACAGCTTGAGATTACAAAAAAATGAGACAAAATATGATTTATGTAAGTTTTGTTTTGCTAATAGAATAGTAAATATTTGGAATTCATTGCCTAGTTATGTGGTGTCTGCTGAAACTGTAAATTGTTTTAAAACAAGATTAGATAGATTTTGCCTTAACCACGATATTATATATAATTTTCGTACTGAAATTCACGGAACCGGAAGCCGAAGTGAAATTACAGTAAAATCTTCATTAGAGTAGGCATAGTAGTGTGTTATTGAGTCGGGCAAAGAGGCTAGTCGCCTGCGCCTGTTTTCTTTCTATGTCTATGTGTAAGTAAAATTTGGAACCAATTACCCACTTCATTAAAACGATTTTGTACTATTAAGAAATTTAATACCAAATCAAAAAAATTCTTACAGTCAGCAGATGTAGACACTAGACAGTATCGTCCTATAAATGTTGGTAGCCTGATTTAATACCATAGCCACTGTGACTTTTAGTGAATATGTGCACTTTAATTTTAATTATTTACTTATTTAATTATTTATTTTTAATTATTTACTTTAATTATTGTCCTCTGTCCATTCTTTATTGTAATTGATTTGTGTGTTTTTTCTTTTACGTTGGCTAATTATTGATAATTATTACTGACAGTAAACTATGGATATGCAGTTTAAATGAGATTTTTGCTTGTCTGGCAACCTGTCATTGTGCTTCTTTTTTGTTGTTTTCTGTTTTGCACATTGGCGAATAAAATATTGTTGTAAAGGTACATTGCGTGGTTGTTACGTCCAGTCTCCGCCCAGCACTTAGCTACGCCTACCAGTTTGTGCCTGTGGTGGCTGTACGTTTCAGAATTGAGAGGGACTGATTCCAAGTGCATGCTTCCGTTTATTGATAACGGAAGGACCCGAAGGTACGGTTGCCAGGTCGGCTCAGGGAAAAAAACGGACATCCCTCCTTGTCCTTCATCCCCTTCCCCTTTCCTTCCCCTCCCCTCCCTCCCCTTAGAAGTAGGCCCCTTAAATCAAGCTGGGGGCCCGGGGGCTGGGGGAGCGCTGTAAGCTCTCCCAGCGGGGTCCGGGGCAGAGCCCCAGCCGAAATCAAATTTGGTGCATTTTAGCATTAAAATCCATCAACTGGTGGCAACAATTTTAATGATTTTCCTAAGAGTCAACCGACTAAAATTTTGTGCACTTTAAACAGTAAAGACTTCTGGTTTCAATTTTAAATAAACTACTAACACAAGGACATCTAGTCTCACCCTGTAGGTGGTCAGTCTGGCTGGGTTCGAATGCCAGGCAGGAAAAAGAAATTAGTTAATTACAACTTTACTCAAGTCAGCAGTAACTGTAGTTGCTGTTGCAGGATACAAATTGTAACCAAAAGTATATACAAAATCAAACCAGTAAATGCCAGTACCCAGCAAACAGTTCACTTGTGGTATTTAGAATCACACTGGGCTGCCTTGATTAAATGCTTGTTTTCGGACACAATGTCTCTGAATGCTTGGTGTTGTGCAGTTTGCAGCAGAATGCACAAAAGAACTAAAAACCGGACAAGTGCTTGTCCGGTTTGATCTCCATTTTTTATCGCGTGTCAGCAGACTGATGCACGATATTGATATAGCAATTCTGTCCGTCCGTCTGTCTGTCCGTGACGTTCTGGTACTGGATGAAAACGGCTCAACATACTGTCATAGTTTTTTCACCGTACGGTAGCTCCATCATTCTAGTTATATCTCACAGATGATACAATATAGTGCCATAGTCGCTATGGAAGGCGAATAGGAACTCGTACGCGATCTATCAAATGGTGTCATTTCCAATGACCTTGAACGAACCCTAACCCTGTTTTCAAGGTCACACCCTTTTTGACGCTAAATATCTCACAAACGGCTACAGATATGGCCATAGTTACTATAGAAGGCGAATAGGAAACCACACCCAGGCATTCGAATGGCACCAATTTAAATGACCTTGAGGGACCTCTAAGCCAGATTTCAAGGTAACAATATTTTCAACGTCAAATAACTCGAAAATGGTACGGTACAAGATAGAGATACAGTTACAATGGCGGACCAATAGAAAGATTTCAAGGTCACGGGGTTATTATAGATGCCCTCGACGTATTGTGTGTGCAGCTGACGCGCGATCTGTTTGCAATGGCTAAGTTCTTGTTAACCGGACAGATCGCCAAAAACAGGACTGTCCAGTTACAAACCGGACACCTGGCAACCGAAGGCCACTCTTGTACTTGTACTTGTAGTTGTAGGTTGATGGACTGGCAAGCTGATCAGCTAAAGTCGTCCATATCCTTGCAACATAGGCGATCGTATGCATTCTTAAAACTGTTCACCGATCCTGCATTCACAACTTCTGCTGGAAGGCTGTT
>Ga0209149_1002701_pt1 | contig 10151 bp, 8 predicted proteins | sample WorMetTyACAVOLI2_FD_187423 | JGI IMG/M metagenome (GOLD analysis project Ga0209149, IMG submission 187423) | Marine gutless worms symbiont microbial communities from Max Planck institute for Marine Microbiology, Germany - Olavius algarvensis... ... | reverse complement strand
GAGATCTGGGAAAGGTGCCACGCCCCCAAAAACTTTGAACCCCCTTTTCTCGAAAAATCCATTACAGATTTTTTTTAAAATCTCAAAATTCCTTCGGGCAGCGACCCTCTATCCAAGAAAGACTTTTGGCAAGTCACAGGAATTTTTTGAAGTGTTACGGGGGTAAAATGTGATTTTTCGGTTGGGGGTACCTGTCCCCCAAAGGGGGACCCTGAGTTCCGGCAGGGTGGGTGGGTTTTGTAGCGCCCATAGGGGGCCAACTTTTGGTATAAGCCGTTTGGAAATATTCTATACCGTTTCGGAGATATTCGGGGTCAAACTTTTTCCTTTTAGCCCCCATAGCGTCACAACCGAAGAGAGTTCAGAATCCCCGTTGCGTCGCATGCTAGAGGGCGTCGAGTGCTATAACGTTCTGGAGTTTCGGGGCCCTATCTTTTATGCAGCGCGCGTAGGAGGCCGTCGAATGTTTCGTCCCATTCCCCAGTACGGGAATGCAATGCATTCCAATACGCGTCCGTATATTAATATACAACTCACAAAAAGAAAAGAGACGGAGTCGATGATAAAACTCCTACACACTAATAGGAAACCCTACCCCAGGAATTCAATGGTACTTTCGACCCCCTGGGGTGACCCCTAACCGGGGAATGGGCCCCCGTGAGGCGCTTTTTGTCAAATTACTTTGACCTCTTGTTATGATTATTATTATTATGCCCTAGGGAGTAAAAATCCCACGCGCTAAAAACAAAAGTTAAAAACAAAATAGCGTGGCATGGCTATTACTATTGGTCGTGGTCGTCATGGAGAAAAGACTCGAACAACAGAATACTGTTGAAGCGTTGAATGGTGACAGAAATGCGTTATTATCATTATTATTATTTTTTAATAAAAATTTAAACCCTCGAAAAAAACGAGGGTAGGAAAAACATTGAAAAAGTTATGAAATTATTATTATTATTACTATTACTATTATTATTATTACATGCAGCTGAGCGCGACAGAAATCACTTCGTAGCGACATAAAGTCACGTGAACGTCTGTACGTTGTCGTCATGGGGAAAAGACTCGAACAACAGAATACTGTTGAAGCGTTGAATGGTGACAGAAATGCGTTATTATCATTATTATTATTTTTTAATAAAAATTTAAACCCTCGAAAAAAAACGACGGTGGAAAAACATTGAAAAAGTTATGAAATTATTATTATTATTATTACTATTACTATTATTATTATTACATGCAGCTGAGCGCGACAGAAATCACTTCGTAGCGAAAGTCACGTGAACGTCTCTACGTTGTAAGGTTATCTTCTGCAGGTATGATAGTCCAGCTAACTTGAAATTGCCAGAATTTTTATCGGCATTTTTCTGCATAACGTTTGGTCTACACGAAGTCGGGAAATTGCCGCGCTCGATATTTTGCTCCGCTATACAATGTACGTGCCCTTCGGCGATGGCGGCACACTGTGATGCAATGGCGAAATGTGCAGCGTGGGTGGCCTCGATGCAATCACAATGTCGCGACGGTCGTAATGTACATGTTTATATAGGCCTACGTGGCAGGAGTGTAATGTGACGACCTTGCACCTCCGTACGCAGCAATCTGTTACTCAGTATCTCCCGAGTAGATATCAGTGTTCTCTGCCATCCACGTGGCAACATCCTGCTGTCGTCGTCTCGATGCTGCTGCTGCTGTTGCTGGATGGCCGGACGGACAGATAGTCTGTGTTATTGCGATGACAGTCTCTGTTGCAATCTCGTCATCGCCAGCCAATATAATGGCATGCAATGTGCACCACGTGCGCTCCATGGATCTAATAAACTTTTTATGTAAAAATACAACCGCAATTACAAACGATTTTATATTTCCCCCAACTTTTTCATTATTAAACAAGAATACATGCGGCTCCGATGGCCGACACGATATGTGGCCTTCCTTGCAGTTTCATGATTGGGAATTTTGGGGGATCTCCGTATCTTGAAATTTGATCGTTCGACCGCTAAAGCTTATAGTTATTGCCTGCAGAATAACATGCTCACTAAGCCTGAATTTCGTGTGGCTGTCGGTTACCCAATCTAGTATACTTGCCGCGTATACGATATGTTGATATCCTAATCTTGACTTTTGCCCTTTTAGCTCTGTTATACGATACGATATGATACGATATACACCAACGATATGCACCAACACGTTTATTAGTCTCCATAGTCTTCATATGATACGATACGACATGGCAATCAAAACTCTGACTGTGACGCTTAGCCAGCTTAATTAAGCAAGCCTCACACTAGCACGAATTTTGTTCCGCAGTGCCCCGCAATATGACGTGGTGCCAAGTCGTGCCGTTTTAGTGGCACGAAGTCTGTCAAGATGTCACGGTGATTCATTGTTTGCACCATGGCGTGCCATGTCGTGCCACCTGACACCCAATGTCACGCATGCGGCATGTGCACTTGAAATGTAAACAGCTTCGTCCTGACGAGTCGTGACAATTTGGAAAAAATTTTGGAACATTTCAAAATTTTCGCCATAACAACTTCGACAACAACACCACAACTATACGCTTCACGTGACCCGCGTCGCCTTGCATCGGCACGCATCCCCACGCACTCTATCACGAGTTCTTCCGTTGTTGGCACGCCAAGTTTGTCGTGCCAGTGTGAGGCTTGCTTTCGTCTACTACAGGGAATCAGACAGAAAATTTAAACGAAAAACGACCGAAAAATAAACCGATTCATCTTCGTTGAACAATATTATCCCCAACTGTAAGTCGGTGTGACCATCCGTTCACCAGTTATGGAGTACTTCGTGCCTGGGATCAGCGGGGCCTGCATGGTGACTTGACCTTTAACCTCTTGATATTAAAATTATCTTGCGGGACACCACATATTTTATACGTACAATCTTTAAACTAAATCCGCACTTTATACGGCATTTCTTTTTCGAGTTATAAGCCTCAGTAACATAAGTTGACCTTGTGATCTTGACCTTCTGGTTTAGAGTGTTTAGGCCTACCGGTTATTGCGCTCGATTTATGTGTTCCATGCTTTGTCAAGGGTTTGAAGTCCGTATCGCCTTTCATTCGGAAGTTATGGCACATTTTCTGTGTTAGCATTATGCAACCTTATGACCCGAACGTTTGATCTTTTGACTGCGCGAGTTTTAATAGCATACTTCATGGGTGCAACACTACTACCAACTCTGAGTCTGAAGATGGTACGACATACGCTCATCAGTTACGGTTCGTTTTGTGCCTGGGTTTATGACTCATTGTGACCGTAACTCGTTGACCTCAAAACTGGTGCGCGAGAAACACAGGCAGCATTCCAGTCTATTCGCGGTCTTTCTGTACAGCTTTTTGTTCTCGAGACACGGAACAGACGGACAGACCGACGGGGCAATGTGTAACGCAGCTTCCTAGAGGGAAAGCCACATAAAAAGTTGGGAAAATGTACGAAAGTGGTAACAGTGCATAAAACCAATTCTGATGTCCTATTATTCAGACCAAACATTGAAACTTGATGTAGACACGAGATTAATGACAGTTTCAGGCCTAAACTTGCGCGCTAACACGTTGATTAGTCTGCATAGTCTTCATATCCGAGTGTGATTAATAAAAGTTACATAAATTTGCACAGCAGGCTGTTGCTGAACGTGTTTTAGACCCAGACCTACGCATTTAAATCATCGACGTTTTCATCACTGTTTTGGCTAAAACGTTTCTAGCCGAACGTTAAGTCTACGTTACGTTCGGTTTATGGCATGAGCTGTCCGTCAGTCGTCTGTAACGTTGTTGAACCCTAGGCAGAAACTTGAACTTTTCGGCAACAGTTTTGCGCCGCCTAATAGCGCAGAGACTCCGACAGTTTGGATTAAAATTTCGGGCAAAAATTCGAAGGGGTTCTAGGGACATGAATAATTGGCGTTTTTCGACCAGTATCTCACTTTATTTCGAAAACGGTACAAGATATGGTCATGTTACAATGGAAGGCGAATACAAACTCGCATGCGATCTATCGAATGGTGCCATTTCCAATGACCTTGAGTGACCCTGACTTAGATTCCAAGGTCACGATTTTTGAACGTCAAATGACTCGAAAGTGGTACACGATAGCTAGTTACAAAGGAGACTAATAGAAAGTCGTATGGTCTACTGAGTGGCGTATTTTTCAATGACCTTGGATGACAATTAACCGAGATTTCAAGGGCACGCCATTAGTCTACGTTTAATAATCTAATATCGCCAATACCGCTCTTTATGTAGACTAAGAGGCGGGTTGTACCAAATGTAACAGTCCACCCATCAACGGCCAGTGTACCAATCACTGTATTGCTATATGATGATCCGTTGCTCTGCAGTTTTAATGTGGCGATTAAAGCGTTAATGCGGTCGGTCACACTGCTTGCGAGTATATACAGCGCTGATGAGCGTGTTGTCGATATCCCAGTGTGACAATCAGAGGCCGGCGCATCTCATCAGAATCAGATGTAACGACATGTGCAACCTCTCGAGGTCTGCCGGCGACCGAGATGAATCAAGTAAAACGTGGTATATGACTGCACGAAGAACAAACCCTCTAATTACCTAATTTTCTTACCGAAGAATAAGACGGTATCTGAGAATTTGTGTACACACAGCTAGTTTCAAATGATAAGTGGCATTTTTTTAAGGTCACACCATTCTTTGACACTGGATATCTCACAAACTGGACCAGTTATTATAAACTGCGAATAGGAAACCGTATACCCAGGCTTTCGATTAGTACCTGTTTGAATGACCTTGAGTGACCTCTGACCCACATTTTAAGGTCATGGGGTTACTATTGATGTCCTCGACGTATTGTGCACGCAGCTGATGCGCGATCTGTTTGCGATAGCTAACTTCTTGTTCTAAGACTAAAAGTTATGCAAGAAAACAAAAGTGGTTTTTTTCTGAACACAGTGTAGATTACGCAAGTCTCGCAGTTAATCGAAGAAGTTTAAAATAAAAAGTTTAAAATTAGTTTAATTTGTCACTTTCGTGACGAACAAACGCGTCAAGTATTAAATAGCACACGCACTTGTAACGGCGATTATCGAACAATGCAAAGTAATCGCGTCTATCTGAAACTCTAAATTTTCCATTTCGTATCTATAATATGCTGAATAGACAAAGGTCTAGATTTGTTCTCAACGAATAGTGCTGTTAATTGTAAAGCTGTTTCACGAACTTTCAGTTCGACTGATACAGCATATCATTCGCGTAAAATTAATCTGAGTTGATGGTCAGGCCTATCGGTCGGCAATCGCAGCGTCTTGCGGAACTTCCAATAAGAACGAAGCGAGAGTACATTGCTGAAAGCGCCGATCGAGCTGCGGCAACGAAACATCTCATCGATGCATCGAGCAGGCAGACTACACAGTGCGACGCTGTCGTGCTGTCGCAGGCAGTCAGTGAAACTGCGTGAACCACAAAACTTCGACGACGTGACGAGTGATGGATCGGCTGCTGCGGCTGCTGGTAAGCGTCAAGGAATCCAGGTGGGGTGAGCACGGAGGCGGGACTGATGACGATGGTCTGGTGGAACGGCTGTCACGACGATACACGAGCACACTACTTGCTGCGTTCGCCATGATGGTGACAACCAAGCAGTTTGTCGGTGAACCTATCTCCTGCTGGTGCCCGACTTACTTCACTGACGGCCAGAAACAGTACACGAACAACATCTGCTGGATTTCTAACACGTTCTACGTCCCACTACCAGTGCGTATATAGACCTCTAGGCCTAAAGTGTAATAAAAAAATTGTCCGGTTTAATTGCCGCATTATAGTGCCGACAGCTGAACTATGTAGAACAGAAAACTGTCCTACTTATTTACTGATGTCTTCGTTATCAAAAACTACACTGCGTCTCAAAAAACCAGACCCATACGACTAATATGACATAACTGCAACATTTACTAATTATTTTTATGGCGCGTCAGCATACTGACGCGCGATATAGATATAGCGAATCTGTCCGTCTGTCCGTCTGTCTGTCTGTCCGAAACGTTCCGGTATCAGATGAAAACGGCTTAACATATCGTCATAGTTTTTTTTCACCATATGGTAGCCCAATCATTCTGTTTTTATCAGCATCAAACACCTTCACGAAATTCCGACGGGGTCACCCCCTTCGGGGTGCTAAATGCAGGTGCGGTATAAAAATTTCGCGATTTTCTACCAATGAGTCGCTATATCTCACAAACAATACAAGATATCGCCATAGTTACTATGGAAGGCGAATAGGAACTCGTATGCGATCTATAAAATGGTGCCATTTCCAATAACCTTGAACGAACCCTAACCCTGTTTTCAAGGTCACACTACTCTGACGCTAAATATCTCACAAACGGCTACAGATATGGCCATAGTTACTACAGAAGGCGAATAGGAAACCGTACCCAAGCTTTTGAATAGCACCAATTTCAATGACCTTGAGTGACCTCTAACCCACATTTCAAGGTCACGGTATTATTCAACGTCAAATAACTCGAAAATGGTACAAGATAGAGCTATATTTACAATGGCCGGCCAATAGAAAATCGCATGCGACCTATCGAACGGCGCCATTTTCAATGATCTTGAACGACCCCTAACCTGGTTTTCAAGGTCATGCCTTTTTTGACACTAAGTATCTCACAAACGGCTACAGATACGGCCACAGTTACTATAGAAGGCGAATAGAAAACCGCACCCAAGCTTTCGAACGGCACCAGCTTCAATGACATTGAGTGATCTCTAACCATGATTTCAAGGTCACGATATTATTCAACGTCAAAAAACTCGAAAATGGTACAAGATAGAGCTATATTTACAATGGCCGACCAATAGAAAGTCGCATATGGTCTATCGAACGGCGCCATTTTCAATGACCTTGAACAACCCCTAACCTGCTTTTCATTCTTTGACACTGAATATCTCCGAAATGGCTAAAGATATGGCCATAGTACTGTGGAAGGCGAATAGGAAACCGTACCCAAGCTTTCAAATGGTACCCCTTTCAATGACCTTCAGTGACCTCTAACCCACATTTTAAGGTCACGATAATATTCAACGTCAAATAACTCGCAAACGGTACAAGATAGAGCTATAGTTACAATGACGAACCAATAGAAAGTCATACATGCTCTGTCGAACCGCGCCATTTTCAATGACCTTGAACGACCCCAAACCCAGATTTCAAGGTCAGGCTATTGCTTGACGCTGAATATCCGAAATGGCTAAAGATACGGCCATAGTTACTATGGAAGGCGAATAGGAAACAGTACCCAAGCTTTCAAATCGTACCACTTTCAATGACCTTGAGTGAGCTCTAACCCACATTTCAAGGTCACGATAGTATTCAGCGTCAAATAACTCGACTACTGCTAAGTCGTGTATTATCTATCCAATCGTTCCTTTTCCAGTGACCTTGAGTGACCTTTCACCTAGATTTCAAGGTCACGGTCTAATATTATGCCTGTAGATGCCCTCAGCGTATTCTGTGCGCAGCTGACGCGCGATCTGTTGGCTATAGCTAAGTTCTTGTTGGTACCGGTAAAGACCTTATTCAATTTTCAGTTGACTACGTTAATTCACAAAATTTACTAATTATTACTGGTAGACATAGACGTTATTTAATTGTCAATTGACTACCGTAAAAGTTTTAAATTGGCCTAGTGTAGAGTGATTATCTAACCGGTTGTATATACTGTACAGCCATGATCCACTTCGACAAACCCGAATTGCCTGATCTAATCAGATTCGATCCGCGTTCAAACTGAGTTGACTACTGACAAGGAGACGATAACGGACGTGAATTTTATACAAATATTTATTTAACGAACGAGAAGAATACAACCAGATGTTAAAACGAAAGGCTGTGACTATATTCTACTTAATACAGTTCAACATAGGCTATGCTCGAGCATTAAGCAGGCAAGCTAGCGGAATGATCGGCATGTAAGCAAATGATCTTGTCTCACGAAGATGTGCTTCGAGTTGTCGATCCACTGACTTCACGAAGATCTCGACTTCATCGTCGCCGACATTCAAATGTTCACAGTTCGTCACCCGAAGACGATCATTAACATGGACAGATGTCGTGACACGATCTTCACTCGTCGACGGTAAGATGACGTTCGTCTGACTGCCGGCAACTTTACTTCGAGCCCGGTTCAGCACGACTCTTCTCTTCACCGTCACTCACTTTATATAGTATGATCTAACTATCAAATCTATATCTACAGACTTCTTTAAAGTCTTATTTCACTACAGGTGACTTTATCACCGTAAAATGTTCTCACAATTCAGATCACAATTTTCAACTTGGTTGATTTTACTCAACTGTTCCTCATTGGTCGATGTCATGACGTCATCGATCATCTTCGACGCTGATTGGTCAATCGTCTATGACCACTAGAGTTGCTGTTAATATGCTTATCGTTCAGTATGTATGCCTAAACATGAACAGACGTCAATCAAATATTAATTTGTCCATCTTCAGTATATTAATAATGAATGGACGATCGATCACACAATGACTGTTCTTTAACGCAAAGCCAGCACGCGGCTAATAGGCTTCCTTTTCTATTAGTGCCAGCAATTAAAGCAGACATTCTATATACTACACAATTCAATTAAGCCAGTCGAATAGGTTAGTATAATGAAAATATAGGTTGGCACAACTACATCTTTACTCTACACTTAGAACCAGATGTATGCATAGTTTGCATAACAACAGCAGCGACTTTGCAAATCTGAAATAGCGCATATGTCTCAATCAAGTAGCTCTGCTGTCGCAGAAAGGCCGCCATGCAGTGCTTCGTGTATGTCAGTAGTTAGCTTCAATACGTCGAGCGCTATCTTCTATTATTGGTTATTTCGGCTTCAGATTTACCGCTGCGTTCTTCTTTTCTTCTTCTCTGCGTCGTGGTCGTCCATGTTGCAGGCTGTGATAAACAAGATTCACTGATGCATAGCCGTCTGTGGGGTAAACTGAACGGTGGACCGTCGCAATTGTTGCTCGCACTCCAGCAGTCATCGATGAACCATCCGGTCGAAAATCGCGATTTTTGCCTACCCTACATGCCTGCATTCAACGCCCCATTAGGGGGTCACCGTCTGAATAGCGATAACGTGCACCAAACGTTATAGCAATAACATTTGGTGTAGAAAAACTAGAATGATGTGGCTAACCGGTGGTGAAAATTGAAAAGATATGTGTTTCGACAGAGTCCACGAACGTGACGGAGAGACGCCGAACGACGGCATAAGGCCGCGCTTAGGCAATACATAGTATCGCGCGGCAAAAACCGAACCCCTACGATGCATGACATAACTTGATCATAAGTTCTTTAATTTAAATAAAATTTCGGCGATGATCTGTGTTCGCTATTCTTACACTTCAACGTTAGAAGACAGATTTTACGGCAGTGCATCAGCTGAAGCGGTTACCGTAGCAATCCTTAAGTACTCGTCATTCCACAGTTGATGCTGCCTTATCATCATCATCATCAGATTTAATACGCCAAGTAGGCAGCAGTAAGAGGACAAAATACAAATAAAATACAAAATACAAAACAAGCAGACTACGATAAATACAGAGTATGCAGACATATCGATAAAACTCAGTAAACTAAAATAAAATATACTAACCTATACAAACATAACAATTCATTCATTGGTTGTATGCTCTATTTGTACTGCTTTTATTACTGGCAGTACGCGTTCATTCATTTTTATTTTATTCCTTTTGTATATTTTTCTGTTTATTGTACTTTGTGTATTTTTGTATTTTATAATCATTGCTGCCTTGTGCGTATTAATAAATGGATGGATGGATGGATAACGGGGGTCTGGGGGCGGAGCCCCCAGCCAGAGTCCAGGGGCAGAGCCCCAGGTGGAGGGTTAGGGGGCCAAGCCCCCCTGAAGCTGATGGCATTTTAGTACTGGAGCACACATTTTTGCGCTCTCCTGGAGCCTGTAGTGGTAGCGATCTGAGTCATCTGACCGAGAGGTAAAAAGGTAAGTGTATTTATATAGCGCGCTTTTTGTAGTACCTCACATTCAAGGCGCTCAGGCATGGATCACACAGTGTTACCTGCAATTACACCAATGCCTGCCTCTACCTCGTAAGCGTTCACCAGAT